>JAEEGL011345672.1_pt1 | contig 19855 bp, 17 predicted proteins | sample 9134231 | NCBI WGS metagenome assembly JAEEGL01 (sample SAMN16246548, study PRJNA631951) | gut metagenome | biome: gut microbiome; feature: rumen; material: fiber-attached | host: Bos | place: Iran: Karaj | collected 2018-10 | reverse complement strand
GATGCCGTCCGTATCGGCATGCTGCTCTGCTCCAGCGCCGGCAACGACATTTTTTATGACGAGGCCCAGATCAAGCAGGGCGCCGCTTTCTGCAACAAGATCTGGAACAGTTACCGCCTGGTGAAAGGCTTCAGCGTGGACGCCAATCTGCCGCAGAGCGCAGTGGCCGCATCGGCCATCGAATGGTTCGGCGCCAAGCTGTCCCAGACGGTGGCGCTGGTGGAAGACCATTACAGCAAATTCCGCATCTCGGATGCCCTGATGACCATTTACAAACTCTTCTGGGACGACTATTGCTCCTGGTACCTGGAGGCCATTAAACCCGCCTACGGACAGCCCATCGATGCTGCCACGCAGCAGGCTACCCTGGGCTTCTTCGAGTCCCTCCTGAAACTCATCCATCCGGTGATGCCGTTCATCACGGAAGAACTTTGGCAGGATATCGCGGAGCGCAAGGAAGGGGAGACCATCCTCTTCGCCCCTACGCCCAAGGCCGAATCCTATGATCCCGCCGTCCTGGACAACTTCGCCCTGGCTATGGAAGCCGTGAACGGCGTTCGCGGCGTGCGCAGTCAGCGCAATATCGCCCCGAAGGAAGCGCTGAAACTCTTCATCAAGGGTTCCGCTTTCCCCAACATCCCGCTGGTGGAGAAAATGGCCAACTGCCAGGTGCAGCTGGTGGAAGGTTTCGGCAACGTCCAGGGCGTGGCATTCCTGGTCCGTACGCAGGAACTCTTCGTGGTCCTGGACGGCCAGGTGAACGTGGCCGAGGAACTGGCCAAGGCCGAAAAAGACCTGGCCTATCTCCAGAAATTCCTGCAGGGCGTGCGCGGAAAGCTCTCCAATGAGCGTTTCGTGGCCCACGCACCCGCGGCGGTCATCGAGATGGAGCGCAAAAAAGAGGCCGATGCCCTCTCCAAGATCGAGAGCCTCGAAGCCCAGATTCAGCAACTGAAAAAGAGTGAGTAATGGCCCTTTTTACCGCTACATTCCCCGTCCGTTATTACGAGACCGATCAGATGGCCGTGGTGCACCACTCGAACTATATCCGCTATTTCGAGATCGCCCGCGACGAGATGATGATCCAGCTGGGCTTTCCCATCGAACGCTGTGAGGCCGAATTGGGGGTGCTGGTCCCCATCGTCTCCGTGGAATGCCGTTTCCGCCATCCGGCGCGGATGGGCGATGTGCTCACCGCCACGGCCGAGGTAAAACGTGTCCCCCAGGCCAAGATGGTAATTGCCCAGACGGTGGTGAACCAGGATGGCGTCCTCTGTGCGGAAGGAACGGTGACCCTGGGCTTCCTGAACAAGGAAACCTTTACGCCGGTACGCTGTCCGGAGGAATTGACCGTATTGATTGAAAAACACTTAAATAACTGATATTATGCTTACTTATCCGCTTATCTTAATGCTTGGCACCTGGGAAATTGTCGCCATTGTGGCCATTGTCCTCCTTCTGTTCGGCGGGAAAAAGATTCCCGAACTAATGCAGGGACTGGGCAAAGGTGTCAAGAGTTTTAAGCAGGGAATGAACGAAGTGGAGAAGGAAATCAAGTCGGTGGAAGACGACGTAAAGAAGGAAGAGAAGTAGCATGGCGGAGAAGGACAATGAGATGTCCTTCTGGGACCACCTGGAAGCGCTGAGAGGAACCTTGTTCCGCTCAGTGGCTGCCATCGGCCTGTGTTCCATCATCTTTCTCGCCATTCCGCAGCGGCTATTCCAGGTTGTGCTGTGGCCCACCCAGCCGGATTTCATCCTGTATTCATCCCTGGGCTTGCCGTTTGAGATGACCCTCATCAACGTGGAGGTATCGGCCCAGTTCTTTGTGCACCTGAAAGTGGCCATCCTCTGTGGCCTGGTGGTGGCTTTCCCGTACGTGATCTACGAAATCTGGCGTTTCATAGCGCCGGCGCTGTACGAACACGAGAAGAAAGCCGTGCGTGCGGGCTTCGGGATGTCTTCCGGCCTGTTTTATCTGGGCGTGGCCGTGGGCTATTTCGTGGTGTTGCCCGTTTGCCTGATGTTCTTTATGAACTACACGGTGAGCGACACCATTGCCAATACCATCTCCCTGAGCTCCTATATGTCGCTCTTTACTTCCATGGTGTTCCTCATCGGCCTCCTGTTCGAGTTTCCCACGGTCATCCTGGTGCTTTCCAGTATGGGCGTGGTGCACAGGGCCCAGCTTAGGAATTACAGGAAATACGCCTTCGTGGTGGTGCTGCTGCTAAGTGCTTTCATTACGCCCAGCGATCCTTTCTCTATGTTCGTGCTGGCCATCCCGCTGTACGGACTGTATGAGTTTTCCATTTTCATCTGCAAAAAGGAGGCTCCGGCAACGGAGGAGGAGGGGGTATGATTTCCATTAACAACGTTACGGTCTCTTTCGGAAACTGGAACCTGCTGGACGGGGTGAGCTTCCATATCAGCGAGTCGGACAAGATCGGCCTGGTGGGAAAGAACGGGGCTGGAAAAACCACCCTGATGAAGCTCATCACCGGAGAACAGGCCTGCAGCGGCGGTACCATTGAAAAGCCGGCCGATGTAAGGATCGGCTACCTGCCGCAGATTATGGAGCACCACAGAGGCCGTACGGTGATGGAGGAAGTGCTTACCGTCTTTTCCCATTTGCACGAGATGGAGGCCGATTTAAGCCGTCTCACCGGCGAATTGGCCCAGCGGACCGACTATGAATCGGCCGCCTATGCCGCGCTCATCGAGCGAATGAACGAACTGAACGACCGTCTGGCGCTGGAATCGGGCCTTTCGCCCCGTGCACAGGCCCAGAAGGTCCTTTTCGGCCTGGGATTCAAGGAAGAGGAACTGGACCGGCTCACGGATACGTTCAGCCAGGGCTGGAATATGCGCATCGAACTGGCCAAAATCCTCCTCTCGCGGCCGGACGTGCTGCTGCTGGACGAACCCACCAACCACCTGGACATCGAATCCATCGAGTGGTTTGAAGACTATCTGAAGGCATTCCGGGGCGCTGTGTTACTGGTCTCGCACGACAGAAAGTTTCTGGATAACGTCACTTCCCGTACGGTGGAAATCCTGCTGGGGCATATCCACGACTATAAAGTGCCCTACAGCCAGTACGTGTTGCTGCGCGAAGAGCGGATGGCCCAGCAGACCGCCGCCTATGAGAACCAGCAGCGGATGATTGAGAAAACGGAAGCTTTCATCAACCGCTTCCGCTACAAACCCACCAAGAGCAACCAGGTTCAGTCCCGCATCAAGGCGCTGGAAAAACTGGACCGGATAGAGATGGATGAGACCGATCAGGCCAGGATGACTCTCCGTTTTCCGCCCGCCCAGCGCTCCGGAGACGTGGTTTTCAAGGGAACGGACCTCACGGTGGGGTATCCGCAGAAGGTGGTGTTCCGCGATGCCCAGATTGAAATCAAACGTGGGGAGAAAGTGGCGCTCATCGGCCGGAACGGCGAGGGTAAAACCACGCTGATGCGGGTAATAATGCAGGAATTGGAGCCTTTTTCCGGTGAGGCCCGGCTGGGACACAATGTCCATATCGGCTACTATGCCCAGAATCAGGAAGACATCCTGGACCCCAGGGAAACGGTCCTGGGCACCTTGGACAACATTGCAGTAGGGGAGATCCGTACCCGTTTACGGGATTTGTTGGGCGCATTCCTCTTCAAGGGAGAGGATATCGATAAGAAGGTGTCCGTACTCAGCGGCGGTGAAAGGGCACGTCTGGGGATGGCCAAGCTTATGCTCTCGCCGTACAATGTCCTGGCCCTGGACGAACCTACCAACCATATGGATATCCGTTCCAAGGATATCCTGAAGCAGGCATTGAAATCCTTTGACGGCACGCTCATTGTAGTTTCACACGACCGGGACTTCCTGGACGGCCTGGTAGACAAGCTTTACGAATTCCGGGACGGACGCGTGATGGAGCATCTGGGCAGCGTGCAGGAGTTCCTCCAGAAGCGAAAACTGGAGAATTTGCAGGAGTTGGAACGGCGCTGCGTGGAAGAGAAACCGGTGGTAAAGGAGGAAAAGACCCAGCAGCAGCGTGCGTTTGCCGCACAGAAGACCCTCTCCAAGGAGCAGCGCAAGTTGCAGAATCGCGTGAGCTGGCTGGAAAAGGAGATTGCCAAACGGGAAAGCCGGATGGCGGAGATAGAACAGGTGCTGGCCGCGCCCACAGAGAAAGACGATATTATGGAGCAGACCCGCAACTACCTGGAATGCAAGCGGGATCTGGACGCCTTTACGGAAGAATGGACTGAATTGATGGAAAAACTAGAAAATTGATCTATATGAAAACGTTGATTCACAAATTATTTACGGTGCTTATCTGTACCTTTGCTTTTGCTTGTGTACAGTCTTTTGCACAGGGGCTTAACTACGAAGTGGAGACCAAAACTTTGCCCGTGAGCGAGTTCAACTCCCTCTCTGTGGAAGACGACTTCGAAGTGACCCTTCTGAAAGGCCCGCAAAGCGTAAAAGTTACCTCCAATCGCGATTTGATGCCTTATATCCAGGTATATGTACGCGGTAAGGTCCTGTATATCACTTTCGATGAAAAATCGCTGCCCAAAGATGTGAAAAAACAGTATAAGGTCCGTGGTGCCATAAAACCTGTTTTCCAGGTGGTGGTTTCCCTGGTTGAACTGAATGGGATTACGCTGGCCAACAATGCTACGCTCTCTTCTTCAGATACGTTCTCCGGCAACAATCGCTTCGATATGAACCTGGGGGACAAAGCGCAGGTGAAAAGCCTGAATCTGCAGGCTTCTTCGGTCTCCCTGAGCATGAAAAAAAATGCCCAGGCCGTGATGACGCTTACGGCCGATAAGAAGATGGATGTGAACACGGACGGCAATGCCAACCTGAAGCTTACCGCCACCGCTCCGGAGATGCTGCTGGATGCTCTCGGATCTTCCGACTGGACGCTGGTTGCCAACAGTGAGAACGCCGTGCTTACTATGGTCGGATCTCCTGACGTAACAGCAACTCTCAAGACTAAGAAGGCCGTTCTCAAGACAACCGGTTCTTCCGATCTGACCCTCTCCGGCGATGCGGAATCCCTGGAGATCCATGGCGAAAAGACTTCCAACGTGGATGCTGCCGGTTTCACGGCGAAGGCTCTTGATGCCAATCTGAGCGGCACTTCCAAGGTGAATGTGGCCGTTACGGACAGCATTACAGCCACCCTGGTAGGGGGCAGCACGCTCTATTATACCGGAACTCCCACCATTAAGGTTGGAAAGATCATCAAATCCACGCTGGCCCCGGCCGGATCCAAATAATGTACGATTCCCACGCAGATACGCCCTCGCAGCTGCTCAGGCTGCGGGATATCGGCCTAGATAACGCCTATGAGCACGTAGATCTTCCCAAACTGCGGCGGGGGGGTGTCCAAGGCTCTTTCTTTGCCTTATATACGCCGGCCTCTATGGCTCCGGACGCCGCCACCCGCTATGCCTTGCAGATGGTATCGGCCGTTTACGATGCCGCAGACGCCCATCCGGACCAGGCTGCCCTGGCTTTTTCGCCGGACGATGCGGCGCAAAACCGTGAAAGAGGGCTCATTTCCTTCTTTCTGGGAATGGAAAACGCTTCGCCCATCCAGGAATCCCTTCCGCTGTTACGCTTGTTTTACCGCCTTGGCGTGCGTTATCTCACCCTTACCCATAATGGGGATAATGCAGTGGCCGATAGTGCCGCAGAAGGCCGGAAATGGGGCGGTTTGAGCCCTTTTGGCAGGGAAGTGGTGGCCCAGATGAATCAACTGGGGATGATGGTGGACCTTTCCCACGCATCGGACCAGACTTTTTGGGACTGTATCCGCCTGTCCCAGGCTCCCGTCATCGCTTCTCATTCGTGCTGCCGGGCCTTGTGCGGCCACCGGCGTAACCTGACGGATGAAATGCTGCAGGCGCTGGGGGAGAAGGACGGCTACGTGGGCATCAATTTCTATCCCGCCTTCCTTTCCGATCAGTTTGCCGCCAATCCGGAGGACGCTGCGCTGATGGACAAGGCCGATGAAGTGGAAGCGGAGTGGATTGCCGATCCGGGGAATCCGGAGAAGGTGGACGCGTGGCACCGGATGCAGGACCGCCTGCTGGAAATGTGGCGTCCCGGTGTGAAGGAAATCGTGGACCATATCGACCACGCCGTCCGTTGGGCCGGGCTGGATCACGTGGGCATCGGCTCCGATTTTGACGGCATCCTGGTCCCGCCCCAGGGGTTGGAAGATATCTCTAAAATGGCCTGTCTTTGGGAGGAAATGCGGCGCCGCGGATACAGCGAAGAGAGCATTTTGCGCATCTCCGGAGGCAATTTAATGGCTGTTTTCGATAGAATTATAAAATGTTCAAAATCAATAAATTAGCTAGATTTTAGCAAAATGTAACAAATATGTTTCTATACCTAACTTATTTGTTACAAATCTTGATTTTCAGTATTATAGTTCTTCTTGCAGGATCAGGCGTAGAAAGTTGAGGGCAGAGGCTGCAAAGCGCTCAATATTGCGCTTTCGATCGTTCTTGTAACAGTAGCTTACGGTGCGTGTTCCCAGGGGACCGGCTACTCCAATCCATACGGTTCCCACTGGATTCCGTTCGTCGCCGGCGGGGCCGGCCAGCCCGGTGGTGGAGACGGCATAGTCGCTGCCGGTAAGCTTGCGGACACCCTCTGCCATAGCGGCGGCCACCTGGCTGCTGACCACTCCATACGTTTCAATGGTGGGAGCAGGGACACCCAAAACCGTCTCTTTTACCGCTACTGCATAGGAGGTGACGGATCCCAGGAAATAGGCCGATGAACCGGGCACGGATGTGATGAGATGGGCAATCTCTCCACCCGTGCAGGATTCGGCTGCCGAAAGTGTTTTTCCCGTTTTTTTGAGCATCTCTCCCACGGTGCTCTGCAGGTCGGAGTCCTGATGGGCATATACGAGAGGTCCCAGCATTTGCTTCAGGGTCTCCAGCTGGGTTTCCATCCGTTTTTCATTCTCCTGCGCATTCCCGCCATAGATGGACAGGCGCAGGCGGATGCCGGTAAGGGGATTGGGGAGATAGGCCAGGTGCATATCGGCGGGAAGGGCATCTTCCCAGGGGGCGATTCGCTCCGACAAGGCCGATTCGGCAATGCCATATACCATTATATTCTTATGCAGGATGCTGTCCAGGGACTGGTGCGCCTTGATATCGGCCATAACGTCGGGGATGGCTCCTACGGCTTCGTGCGGTACACCGGGGAGGGCGTAGAGCGTTCCACCGCCCTGAACCTGCCTGAAAACCATAATGGGAGCTGTTCCCAGGCGGTTTACGATTACCTCGGCCTGGTCCGGTACCTGGGCTTGTGCCAGGTTGGAAGGGAGGGCGTCCAGGCCACGGTTTTTCAGGAATTGATGGATTTGTTCCAATTGGCCGGGATGCTCCACCATACCTTTGCTGCCGCTGATCTGGCATAAAACCGCTTTGGTAATATCGTCTTTGGTGGGGCCCAGGCCTCCGGTTGTGATGACAATGGCGTGTTCCCGAAGGGCTTCCGTGAGTACGGAGGCAATCTCTTCCCGCCGATCTCCGATGGAGATCATCCGGTATACGTGGATTCCTGCCTCTTCCAGGGCCAGCGCCAGCTTGGCCGAGTTCGTATCTATCACCTGGCCGATGAGGAGTTCATCGCCGATGGTGCAGATGACAGCGTCTATCATAGTGTGTCAGTATGTTGATTTTCAATTGCTTTCAGGATTCTATTCAGTTCGTGGGGACGCATATACGTTTGCACGAGCGTTGCACCGGCCTGCAACTCTGCCAAGGCATCTTCCGGGTTTTCTACTATGCCGATGATGGGCATCCGGGACTGGCATTCCAGGGCGGTGAGCCTCACTTTTTCCGGGGTGGGGGCTACGATTCCATCCAGGCCGCTGAGCCGGGCACAGGAGACCAGGGGATGGATCTCATCGGGTGTGTCTTCGTTCGAGAGACGCAGGAAGATAGGGGTATGATGCTCGTAACACAGGCGCAGACTGACTAGTTCGTCCAGGAGCTGGGCGGTGTCTGCTATGTCGGGGGAGCTGATGCCGTTGTCGCTGTCAGGGTCGATGACGATCAGGTCGGCGAAGTCGTAGACCAGGGAGAAGGAACGGACGATATCTGTCTTGAGATTGACGGCCAGAACCGTCTTTTTCCGGATTTCCTGTAAATTGCTCACCCATTCCAGTACATTGTCTTTAGGGGGTGTTAGACAGGAAAAACCGGCCTTCTGGAGCATTCTAGGGCACTTTATGGGGGTGTCCGGAGGCAGCATCAAGCCCACAGGATTCGCGAAATGGAGCCCTAACATCTCCACAGCGAGTGAATTTTGCTTCTTTTTGAAGAAAAAAGGCATAACAAAAACGGTTTGCTATGCAAAAATAAGAAAATTATTGTTTCGGATTGAATTCCTGGTACGTATTATCGTCGTAAAAGACCAGGATGCGGGAAACCTGACGGGGTTCCTCTGCCATTGCCATAGGGAAAAGATCCAGTTGACTGCTGTCTGGGACGACCGATTCTTCCCGTGCGTCGTGGTACATTTTGCCTTTCCCGGTAAGCAGCCATTCCAGATTCAGGTTAGGGTAGTGCAGGAGCAGACTCTCCAGAAAATCGTATCCGGGCTTGTTGCGTCCGGACAGGATATGCGAAACGCTGCCGCGCGCGACCGAAAGGGTGTCGGCAAATTGCGTTTGCGTGAGATTTTCTGCCTGCAAAAACTGTAAAAGGCGCCGGTTCATAGTTCTGACATCTTGGGTTACAAATATACGCATCAGTTTTTAGAAATACAAATGCATATAAAATAGGGCAGGGGATAAAGAGGCTGATATTGCCGAAAAGTAAATATGAAGTATTAGTTTATATATAAATTATAATATACTGATTATTAAATAGCTAAATTAGTTTTAGCGGAGTAAAAACACTCATTTTTCCTCTAATAGACACGCATTTTTGCCCTATTTTGCCGTTTTAAATATACTAACGCTTTATTTAAATTGTATAACCTTCTGATTTACCGATAGATAATAAGCATTTATAGATAGGTATAAAAATATTTTATCTATTTTTAGCACATGCTTTAGCAGGTCTGTATGGCACTGGAATATGTTTCACATAACTGCGCACGAAAAGTGTAAATTGAGGTTCGGTTTTGTAATACTCAGCTTGCGTTTCTGCCTTAATTTTTACGAGATTTCAATATTTCCGATAATTGGTGTAACTTTGCGCGAATTTTTAAATCTGATGATACCTGAAATTCATATTGAGGACTATAATTATGGCCTGGAGGACGCTAGAATCGCGAAATACCCGCTTCAAGAGCGTGATGCATCCAAGTTGCTGCATTACCGGAAAGGATCCATCCAGGAGTATCATTTTCGTGACCTTCCCGATCTGTTGCCTGAAAAGGCCCTGATGGTATTCAATGATACCAAAGTAGTGCCTGCCCGTTTACATTTTCAGCGGGAAACCGGCGCTCATATTGAGGTTTTCTGTCTGGAACCTGTGCAGCCGGTCGAATACAATCTGGCTTTTGCCGCTACGGATTCCTGCACTTGGAAGTGTGTCATCGGCAATGCCAAGAAGTGGAAGGATGATATCCTGCACCTCTATAATCCCGCTGATGACGCTGAAATAGCGGCCTTGGGATTGACAGCCACTTTGCTGGAAAGGGAAGGGCAGACTGGCAAGGTATGCTTGCGGTGGCTGGGAGGAATTCCTTTTTCGACTGTCCTGGAGAAAGCCGGAACGGTGCCCATTCCGCCCTATCTGAACCGGGAATCCGAAGCCATCGATACCGAACGTTATCAGACGCTATACGCCCATATCAGGGGCTCTGTGGCCGCTCCTACGGCCGGTTTGCATTTTACGGAGACCGTTATGGAACGCATCCGGGCTAAAGGCATTGATATGGAAACGGTGTGTCTCCACGTGGGGGCCGGAACCTTCCTCCCGGTCAAGAATTCCCTGGTAAGCGAACATCCTATGCATAGGGAGCCCTTTGTGGTTTCCAGGGATTTGTTGCTGCGTTTGCGCAACAAAGGGGAGAAACCCCTGGTGGCCGTAGGAACCACGTCTGTCCGCACCCTGGAATCCCTGTATTACCTGGGCGTAAGCTGCCTGGAGACGGGTCATCCTGAAGATGTGGAGCAGTGGGCACCCTATACGCGCGAATATCCGTATCGTACGGAAGAAGCGCTGGATGCCTTAATCCGCTATCTGGACGGCAGGGGAGAAGATGCCTTGGTGGCCGGGACGCGCATCATTATCGTTCCCGGATTCCGTTTCCGCCTGGTAGACAAACTTGTCACCAATTTCCATCAGCCGGAAAGCACCCTGATTCTGCTTGTATCGGCCTTTGTAAACGGCGATTGGCGAAGGATCTATGATTATGCCCTTTCGCACGATTTTCGCTTCTTGAGTTATGGTGACAGTTCATTATTGGAAAAACCTTGCATTTTGGAATAGTATTTGCAGATTTTTTTAAGCAGACTTGACTAAAACATGATGGACCTGACAGAATTTAGTGATATTGCGCCCTTCACGGATGAAGAGGCCGATGCTGCCTTAAACCGGCTTTCCAATCATCCCAATACCAAATGGATTTCCAAGTATATCTTCCCGGATAAGCCGGAAACCTTCCTGGCTGAATTACTGCGTAACATCCATACGGTGGACAATTTCCAGCGTATGGTTATGCTGGAGGCCATCCAATGGGTGGTTTCCAACACGATGACCAGTTTCACCTTCGATGGACTGGAGAATGTGCACGCACTTCACGGGCAATTCCTGGCTATGTCCAATCACCGGGATATCATCCTGGACCCGGGTCTTACACAGCGGGTCCTGATGAGCAATGGCTTTGACGGAACGCAAATCTGTGTCGGAGACAACCTGCTCAAATTCAAGACCGTAGAGCTGCTCATCCGCTCCAACCGCATGATTAAGGTAATCCGCGGCATATCGGCCCGGGAACTGTATCTTTCGTCCCAGCTTCTTTCGCGCTATATCCGGGAAACCATCACTTCCGGTACGGCGTCCGTGTGGATTGCCCAGCGCCAGGGCCGTACCAAGGACGGGCTGGATACCACGGAGCAGGGCCTGCTGAAGATGCTGGATATGAGCGGCACCAAGGACTTCGTCCAGAATTTTATGGAACTGTGCATAGTTCCGCTAAGCATTTCCTACGAATACGAACCCTGCGATATCTTGAAAGCCCGCGAAATCCTTATTTCCCGCACGCAGAAGTACGTGAAAGGGGAGACCGAAGACCTGGAAAGCATTATGATGGGCCTCAAGCAGCCCAAGGGCCACGTGCATCTGCAAATTGACAAGCCGCTTTCGGAGGAAGAAATCCGGGAGGCTTCGCTCAGTGACAAGAACGACCGTTACCAAGCCATCCGCCACGCCGTGGACCGTCGGATTATCGGCGGGTACAAATTATGGAAAACCAATTATATTGCCTACGATTTGGTCACAGAAGGAAACAAGTATGCCCAGGAGTATACGCCGGAAGACGTGGAAGCCTTCAAATCCTATATGGCCAAGCAGGTTATGAGGGTGGAACCCTCCCTGGACAAGAAGGAGTTAATGGATATTTTCCTGCACATTTACAGCAATCCCGTGCTGGCCAAGGAACAACTTATTTAAGTTTCGCACTTGCGAAAAACGTTTTTCGGAGGCCTTCGGCCGACAGCTTTCACCTCCCAAAGGGAGGGGAAACGGGAAAGGGGTGGGGTAAATTGATTATTTTTTTACGTTGCCCTCTCCTCCAAACCTCCTCCCCTCGGGGGAAGGAGGCTTACTGTCGCCCTTTCAGGGCTCTATCGTTGGTAACTTTCGCAGCTGCGAAAGTTGAGCAACTTACAGCCGCACAATAAGCCAGGCCATATAGGCCGCCCAAATCAGAAGGAACAGACTGCCGTCCACCGGATCCAGTTTGTTCCTTTTTCCTACGTAGCAGCTGGTGAACAGAGCCAGCGCGCTTACCAGAAGAACGCCCAAATCCACGTAATTGATGCCCACGAAAGAAAGCGGATGGATCAGGGCCGATCCACCCAGGATGAGCAGGATGTTGAAGACGTTGGATCCGATGATATTGCCCAGCGCAAGCTGTCCTTTCTTTTTGACAGCCGCCGCAACGCAGGTGGCCAGCTCCGGCATAGAGGTGCCTCCGGCCAGGATGGTGATGGCGATGAATTTGTCGCTTACGCCCAGGCTATGGGCGATACTGGTGGCGGAATTCACGAAGAAGCGACCGCCGAAAATGAGGGCCGCAAGGCCGCCCAGGATCATAAGGAGGGCCAGCCAGACGGGGTAAACCTTCTGCTGGGCGGTTTCACTTTCCTCAGCGCTGTCCTTTTTCCGGAACGACAGAACCAAATAAGCGATGAACACGGCCAGCAGGATTCCGCCTTCCAGACGGCTGATTCCGTCTGTCCCAATGCCAAAAAGACTGTGTTTGAGCCCCATTAGTACCAGTAGAACGGTAATGACAATGTTCAGGGGGATATCCTTCTTCCGGTTTTCCTCGGTAATGGGGATGGGCAGCAGCAGGGCGGTGATACCCAGGATGAGCAGCGTGTTGAAGATGTTGGAACCGATGACGTTGCCCACGGAAATATCGGCATTGCCCTCGAGGGCGCCGATGAAACTGACCACCATCTCCGGGGCCGAGGTGCCCATTCCTACGATGGTAAGGCCGATGACGAATTCGCTGAGGCCGAATTTCCGGGCCACGGAGGAGGCTCCTTCCACCAGATAATCGGCCCCGAAAACAACCAGGGCCAGGCCTAAAAGTAAGAGCAATATCTGAACTAGCATCGTAGGTTTCTCAGGTTTGGCGGCACAAAATTAGCAAAAAAATTTCTATATTTGTTGTTCAAGTAAGCCCGAGATGAAACGTTTTCTGCCACTGTTCGCTCTGCTGCTGGGTCTGGTTTTCTCCTGTAAGGAAAAGCCCGACCCTGAAAAGCCGGTGGAAATGCTTCTGAACAATGAGGCTGTCAATCTGGAATTCACCCCCTCGGCCGATCCACAAACCCTACATTTTGAGCTGTATTGTGACGGTCTTTGGGATATGCGGGAAGAAGGCGTCCGGGCCAACTGGGTGGAGAGCCGGACGGTGACCGCCCTCAAGAAAAATACGTGGTCCATCTCCATTCAAATCACGGAAAATACGGCCAGCATTCCCCGGAGGACCGTCTTCGTGCTTTACAGTGATTCCGTGCAACGCCGCGTGGAGATTGTCCAGTCGGTGGAAGACCCTATCTTCCGTGTCCACGAACTGGGCGCCTACGGAGCCCCCGGCGGGGATGTCATCTTCGACAAGAACCGTTTCCAGTACAGCTGTCTTCAATACGGATCCAATAGTATGTCCGTTCGTTTCCTGGAACCGGAGGAGGCTCGCGTTACCATTCTGGGCGGATTGTCCCGGAATCTGGAGACCGGAATGCAACTCCAGATGCTGTACCGGGTGGTGGAGCAGGGTTACACGCGGATCCTGGAAACCATTCCGGTTCAGGTAATCCGGGTACGGGATTCGATGGTGTGGCTCAAGAAAGATGATAACGAGTATTTTGTAATCCGGAAATGAAGCGTGGACTGCTCATAGGTTTGTTGTGCTTTCTGAGCCTGCTTGCAGGGGCCCAGAGCCGCCAGATCCATCCATCCGGCGAACACCACGTGTTTACCGTCCTGGTGGAATTCCGCAACGTCCGCTTCTCGATGGAAGACCCCCAGACCCACTTCTCCGAAATGCTCAACGGGCGTGTCCAGGCCTATTTCAAAGAGAATTCCCTGGGCCAGTTTAGCCCCATCTTCGATGTCTATGGCCCCGTGCTGCTGGATGCCCCTATGGCCGATTATGGCCAGGATATGATGGTGGCCGGAGAGCGTGTGGGGGATGTGGCTCCCGACCGGGCCCTCTACGATGCCTGCAAAAAACTGGACGAAGAAGTGAACTTTGCGCAGTACGACGCCGACGGAGACGGCATCCTGGATATGGTCCTCTACTATTATGCCGGATACGACCAGGCAGCGGGCGGTCCGGCCGATGCCATCTGGTCCCACCACCAGGACATTCAGGAGGTATCACCGCCGGAAATCGCTCACGCCCTCTTCGACGGGGTGCGGCTGGGCTATTACTTCTGCACCTCCGAACTGCGCGGGAATACGGGAACGGAGCCTATCGGCATCGGCTCCACCATCCACGAGATGGGCCACGCGCTGGGCCTGCCGGACTTTTACGATACCAATGGCGGGGAACAGGGCCAGGCGGGCGGCTTGTATCAATTGTCGCCTATGTGTAGGGGTATGTACAACAGCGATGGGGACAGGCCTCCTTATTTCAACGCGATGGAACGCATCCTGTTGGGATGGATGGACTGGGAGGACTTGCTCCCGCTGGAAGAAGGATGGATGCAGTTGGACCCCGTACAGGGAAACAAGGCGGCTTTCAGTTATACCGGAACGGAAGGGGAGTTCTTCCTCTATGAGTGCCGAAACGGAAAAGGCTGGGATGCGCCCCTCCCGGCCGGGCTTGTGGTCTATCACGTAGACCGTTCGACGCGGAAGCTGGAGGACGGGGTATCGGCCATCTGGCTATGGGAACACTGGCGGGAGAACAACAGCCTGAATGCGCGGGGGAACCATCCCTGCTTCTATGTGGTTCCGCCGATGGCGCCCAAGGATTACAATTATGCCCCTGCCGTGAACGCCGCCACGCTGGTCTTTCCCGGTTCTGGCGAAGTGCGGTGTTTCGAGCCTGTTGACTGGGAGAATCAGCAAGCGGGCATCCAAATCACCTGTGTCGATTTCCAGGATGGAAAGTCCCGTTTCCGCGTGCTGGAGCGCAAAGGAGCCCTGGTGAGCGGCCTTATCCTGGAAGGGAATACCGAAGCCCCCGTGACGGGTGCCAGCGTACGCTTGGAAAGGGACGGTGTGGTGCTGGCCTCTGACCGGACCGGTATGGACGGCTATTATCAACTGCCGCTGGACGTTGCCGTTCCCGCTTCCGGCGGAACGCTTCTCCTGGTGGTGGAAAAGGCCGATTATCGTACTGCTTCTGAGGAGTTTACGCTGGATCCATCGGGACTTTCCTGCCGCTATGTCCATCTGTTCGCTTACGAAGAACCCTTATCGGTACGCCTGTCCAAGTACGATGCTGCTCTCAGTGCCGGTTATTACCCCGGCAGCGGATCTCAGTTAGGGGCCGTCCGCTTTACCGCGCAGGATCTGGCTCCTTATGCCGGCGGCCGCATTGCCCGGGTGGTATGTTATCCGTTCGTTGTCCATCCGGAGGAACTGGGCACGCTGTATATCACGGTGGACCAGGGGAAACTGCGGGTGCTCAATCTGCCGGTACATTCCCCGGTAGTAGGGGAGTATCTTCCTGTATCTGTGGAACTTACATCGGCTCAAGTGCGTATTCCGGAGGGGGTGGACCTGTATGTGGGCTACGGCTTCGACCGGCAAGGTTCCAATCACACGCTGGGAACCGTTTATCCGGGCGGCGAGGGGAACAGTTACTATGCGCCGTTCGGGCTGGGAACGCAGTCCTGGAAGCCTATGTATGTGGACAAAGCGGGCTTTTATATGGACCTGATGCTGGATATGGTGGTGGAAGAGGTGCCGGCCCAGGATCTGCCGCAGATGGGCTATACTTACATCCGGGGCCGGAGAAGCCCGTATTACGAAGGGGAGTCCTGGGAAGGGGAGCTGGTGCTCCCGGAGGGCGTGATGGTGAACCGGCTGTCCTGGACGCTGGATGGGCAGCCGCTGGAAAGCCCATCGTTTGTCCTGAAGGCAGGGGAGCACACGCTGCAGGCGCTCCTGACGTACCGGGACGGACGCGAGGAAGTGGTGGAGAAGGTCTTTAAGGTGGCGCGCTAGCTTATTCGGCCTTACGCTGCAGGGCAACCACGTTTTCCACGTGCATGGTATGGGGGAACATATCTACCGGCTGCACTGCGGTAATTACATAGTCCCGGCACAGGATGGCCAGATCGCGGGCCTGGGAAGCCGGATTGCAACTGACATAGACCATTCGCTGCGGGGCTGCCTTCAGGATTACCTGGGCAACATCGGGGTGGATCCCTGCGCGGGGCGGATCCAGGATGATCACGTCCGGTTTTCCGTTCCGGGCAATGAATTTTTCGTTCAGCACGTCTTTCATATCTCCGGCGAAGAAAGTGCAGTTGCCGATGCCGTTGGCGCGGGCATTGCTCCAGGCGTCTTCGATGGCCTCGGGAACGTACTCGATGCCCACAACTTTGGCCGCCTGCCGGCTGACAAACTGCGCGATGGTGCCCGTTCCGGTGTATAAATCGTATACGACTTCCTGTCCGGTAAGGGCGGCGAACTCGCGGGCTACGCTGTACAGGCGGTAGGCCTGCAGGGAATTGGTCTGATAAAAGGATTTCGGGCCGATTTTGAAGCGCAAACCCTCCATTTCCTCGTAGATGGCATCCTCTCCTTTGTACAGGACGGGGGACTGGTCCCCAATGGAGTCGTTCAGTTTCTCATTGATTACGTACCAAAGGCTGGAAATCTGGGGAAAACGCGCTCCTACGGCATCCAGCAGGGCTTTTCGGCGGGCTTCGTCCTCAAAAGCGAAGCAGACGATGAGCATCACGGAGCCTTTTTCGGTGGTACGGATGAAGACATTGCGAAAAAAGCCCTGATTCTCCCGGATATTGTAGAATTCATAGCCGTTTTCTACGCAGAACTGCTTGATAAACAGCCGAATAGAGTTGGATGGCTCCGGTTGCAGATAACACTGGCGGATGTCCAGCACCTTGTCAAAGAACTTGCCCACGTGGAAGCCCAGGCCCATCCGGCCCTGTTCGGAAACGCTGTCCGGATCTTCTCCTTTGAGCAGCCAACGCTTGCTGGAAGCGCTGAATTCCAATTTGTTACGATAATACTGCGTACGGAGGGAGGGGAGTGTAGGCCTGATTTCAGGCACGTCCAGATGGCCGATACGTACCAACTGGTCTTCTACCTGCTGGCGTTTGGCTTCCAACTGCATGGAATACGGCAAAGGTTGCCAGCGGCAGCCGCCGCAGACCCCGAAATGTTCGCAGAAAGGCTCCAGGCGCTGTTCGGAAGGTTTTACCATCCGCTGGATGAAACCCTCCATATAGTTTTTCTTTTTCTTATAAACCTTGATATCGACCACGTCGCCGGGAACGGCGAAATCTACGAAAACCACCATTCCGTCCACGTGCGTGAGGGCTTTGCCTTCGGCCGCAACGGCTTCGATGGTTACGTTTTCCAGCAGCAAATCGGTTTTCTTTCTAGACATGTCTGTTTTATTGCTGTGCAAAGGTAGGGGAAACTTTGGATTTCCACAAGTTAACATAATATAAATTGTGTAACAAATTTTGTAAAAAGTGGGGAAGAGGGGAAAAAGATGCTGGACAATTGAAAAAATTTACGTATATTTGGATCGACTATCGAAATAATGTTAATTCTAAATAATATCTATCTATGAAAAAAACTATTGCCTTTATTGCAGCGCTCTGCGTAGTATGCACGAGTATTTTTGCTCAAGACAAGCAGGTTTTCAATCACCTGTCTGTAGGTCCCGCTATTGGTGAAGGTCTGGGTGTGGAAATCGCTATGCCCATCGGCCCTCAGTTCCAGATTCGCGGTGGCTATTCCTATTGCATTCCCATCACAGTGGGTCTGAACCTTTCCTCCTTGTCTAAAGCTTTTGGTGATAATTCCATCTCCCGTGATCTGAGTAACGTTCCTGTTACTGTTGGTTCCTGGAAAGGCGGCGTCGGAAATATTATGGTCGATTATTTCTTCTCGAAAAAGTCCAGTTTCCATATTTCTGCGGGTATCCTCATTAATAGCGGTAAGATTATTAGCGCCAAGGCCGACCTTACCAAGGTTCTCCGTCCGGATGAATATGGCACTGTGGCCATCGCTCCCGAAGGAAAAGCTCCTATTTCCTCCGATAAGAACGGTTATGCCTATGTAGACTGGCAGGCCAATAAAGTGATGCCCTTCATCGGCTTGGGCTGGGGTCGTCCCTGCCGTCAGGACCGTCTGGTGAGCGTAGTCTTCGATATGGGCCTGGCCTTTACCGGAAAGTCTCAGTTCCAGTCTTACAATTATATCAAGAGCAACGTTGAGACCGTTGTTATCAACAGTGATTATGTTGGTAAAAGGGATAAGGAACTCCTGGACCTCGCTACCGCTATCCCGCTGTATCCTATGATCAAGCTCACTGTGTTCTTCCGTTGCTTCTAATTTGCTAATATTAAACTATTTATATCGTGAAAAAGTATTCTATTCTTTTGGCGGTAGCCGCAGTTTCCCTTTTTGCTTTCACTGCTTGTAACAAAAATGGTGGTGAAGGTGGCGGCGGTGGAAAAGATGTTGTCATGAAGGATGGTACCACCAAGGCGGCAGCCAAGGTGGTGAAGTTTACCAAAGAGCTTCCTAAGTTTGAGGATCAAAAAGGCACTTATGAAATCCGGAAAATGGAATTCACCGAGGATGGAAAGTGTGTGATAGAGGCCAAAGTGTTGAGTACCAAGGCCAATGTCGGCGATATCATCAACCGGGTTTTCTCGTATTCGGAGAGCGGCGGCACCATTAACGTCAGCGGTTTCGGTACTGTGAGTGTTTCCGGTAGCACCGTGAATGTGACTCCTTCCGCAGGTGAAGGTGGCACGTTTGCAGCAACCGTTACCCCTACCACCACTTCCTCTACCACGGAAAATAACTTTGCCCGTACCTGGAGGGTGAACAGCGTTGTGCTGGGCGTGTCCGGTAAAGGCGTATCCATTATGAAGTCTTTCAGCGGATGCAACCTGGAAGAGATTGGCAAATATGCCGCCGAAAACGGCGTAAACGGTCTTAAAAATCGCCTGGACGAGCTGAAAGGTTACAATGTGGATAATGTAATCTTCACCGGCGCAGATTCCTTCGTCATCTCCTTTACGGGTGCCGATGCCATTGCCGGAACCTTCAGCATTTCGGGAAGCGATAAACTCAGCTACAGCCTCCCTGCCAACAATCCTTTCTTCCACGGCTCCGGCAGCGGTGAATTTGAGTTCCCGGCCGACAAGAAGGCGGTCGTGAGCCTGAATGCTACCGTAGAAGGTTATTCCGGCTCCATCGAGTTGTCCCTGTCTGCGGCCAACTAGTCCATTACTTCAATGTTGTTATAAGGCCCTGGAAATCAGGGCCTTTTTAGACTAAAACCACCGAATGTCCGTTATCATCCAAACCGTAGAGAGCCGGAAACAGTTGAGGGCTTTTGTGAAATTCCCTTTGGATCTTTACAAAGGGTGCCCCTATTATGTCCCCAACATCTATCTGGACGAAATGTCAACCCTGGATCCCCAGAAGAATCCTATGGGTAAGTACTCCCGCTCCCGCAAGTTCCTGGCCTACAAAGATGGAAAGGTCGTGGGCCGGGTCATTGCCATCATCAATGAAATTGCCAACAAGAACTGGGACCACAAGGAGGTGCGTTTCGGCTGGATGGATTTTATTGATGATCCGGAAGTTTCCAAGGCTTTGCTGGAGGCTGTAATAGCCTTCGGCAAGGAGCAGGGTATGACTTCCATCGTGGGTCCGCTGGGTTTTACGGACTTTGATAACGAAGGCTGCGTGGTGGAAGGTTTCGACGATATCTCTTCCTTCGCCCTCAAATACAATTATCCTTATTACGCCGCCCATTTCGAAGCCCTGGGATTCCAGAAAGTGAACGACTGGCTGGAGTATAGGATTTTTGTTCCGGAGGCGGTTCCGGACAAAGTGGTCCGGGCCTCCAAGATGCTCTCCGAGCGCTATGGACTCCGGATTCGCAAGATCACCCG
>JAEEGL016244807.1_pt1 | contig 19856 bp, 12 predicted proteins | sample 9134231 | NCBI WGS metagenome assembly JAEEGL01 (sample SAMN16246548, study PRJNA631951) | gut metagenome | biome: gut microbiome; feature: rumen; material: fiber-attached | host: Bos | place: Iran: Karaj | collected 2018-10 | reverse complement strand
TGCCAGCGTCTTTGCCCCGTCGGCGTAGACGCAGCCGTCAACAATGCGCAATGCCTGGCGGTCGCACGCCACATCGGTGATGGCCGTCAGGGCCGGCACATCGAGTGGCTGATAGAGGCAAACGCCATCGCGACAGCATGTTGCAAGGCGCATCAGGTAGTGCTCGCCAATCGTCGTCGACGCCGAATACACGTCGAAATAAAGCGGCAAAGCGCGCTCGTCGATAAGGCTGTCGACAGGCGACAGGTAATACGTCGTGCCATCATGCAGCAGATAGCCGGCCACGTCAAATACTTGGCTCGATTTCCACCTTATGGTGTCGGCCAAGTGGCGCCGCTCGACCACCGCGTGGGTAATCGTCGCCTCGTCGGCCAGCAGCGGCACGCGGTCGGGCACAAACACCATGTCGTTGCCGTTGCGGCGATGCATGGTCCCATGCAGGGTGCCCCGCTGCACACACCGGCCCAGCAACGGCGCGTCGAGGCCCATCGCATCGGGGTCGACCTGCAGCCAATTCCCGCCGCCATCGGTCAAGAGCAGCGTGCCGGTTTTGTCGGTGTAAATGAGCAGGTCGCTGTCGATGGTGTAGTTTTGGCCCACGCGAGCATACTGCTCGACATAGGGCATCGAAATCGTGTCGAGAACGACATATTCGGTGCTGAATTGCGAGTTGAGAAACGCCAGGCGGCGCCTGAAGCGATAAATGTAACTGCTCACATTGGCCTCAGCGTTGTCAAACTTGTATTGCGGCCAGCGGCGATGGTCGGCCTCGCCGGCGGCGGCGATGTGGCATGACCAGTTCTTAGCAAAAACAGCGATGTCGTCGGCCAGGCCTTCGTAGTAAAACTCTTGCCACATCTCATGCACTCGGCGCTGGAAACGCGGAAATTTCGCTATTTCCGTAATCCAATGCATGGGGAAACTGTTGCTATCGTACAGGAGTTTTGAGTCAAGGCCGTCCTTGTCGTGAGTCCACGAACTGCCGAAGTCCCACACGGGGCCGAAGATGATTTTGGTGTCGCTGCCGCGGTCCTTGTGCATGTAGCAACTTCCCGAGAACGACTCGCCACGGTCGGTAAGTTCGCTCACCAGGTAGTAGAGCACCAGCGAGTCGAGGTCGATATATCGCTCCCACTCGGTGTCGCCCTTCCAGGGGGCGTAGATGGCGGCGGTGGTGGCGTTCAGCAAGTCGCGCAGGTACTGGCGTTGCGCGTGACTCGTCGAGTCGGGCGAATGGTAGGTGATGCGCATCGAACTGTTATTGGGCTCTTCGATGGTCACTTGCTGGGCATCCCAGGTGTTGTCGATTTCAAGCAGCCAGCCGCCGGTCACCAGTTCGGGATCGGTCTCGAAGTTGTCCTGCTCGACAATATTGACGCGGTCCTTGGCCACCGTGATTTTCTCGGTGAGGAAGTACAGGCCCACATAGTCGCCGTTGAGCACCAGTTCCACGGGGCGACGCTCGGGCGTCCACGTGAGTCCCACGCGTCGGCTCAGTTCAAAGCCCACGTGCTCGGTTGCGCAGCCCTTCCAGTCCCAGGCATCAGCCATGAGCAGGAATTGGCGGCTCTTTTTCATGCCAAGCAGGGGGGCTTTCTTGTCGAGCCTGATGCGGTAAGCCTTCTTGTCGTAGTGCGCCCAGGTGATGTTGCCGCGGCCCTTGATTTGCAGCGCCAGTGGCGCGTCGGCATTGCCGATGGCCTCCACGCCCTCAATGCCGTTAGGATCAAGCCAATAACTGCCGTCGATAAAGGTTTTCTTGTCTTTGATGGGCTGACTGTCGACCGTGTTGACATAGAGCACCGGCATTGTCCCCGACAGATACTCTGCCGGGTCGTGAAGCGTCGTTTCCTGGGCATGAATCGGCACTGCGGCCCAGCACGCGACGAGCAACAATATGAACAGTACTGGCATTCTCATCTATCGGTCATCGGCATGTAGACTTGCTGAGCGGTTCGCGGCTTGCCGCTGCGCGCCCAACAACTTGTTAATAAGCGTATTAAGGTCATTACCATCAATCTCATCGTTGGCATCGACGTCGGCACGGCGTAGGTAATTGGCCGCATTGTCCTTGCCTAGCACAATGTTAATGAGGATGTTCAGGTCGATACCATCAATGTGGCCGTCGGCGTTCACATCGCCACGGTAAAGCGCCGCATTGAGCGGATGGTAAATGCGGTTGCCATCGACACATTGCGTGGCCAGGCGCATCATGTAATACTCGCCCACCGCCGCGTCGTCAAGGGACGGGTCGGGGTATAGTGGCAAAGCGCGCTCATCTACCACGGTGTCGGCCGGAATGAGATAGTGCTGACCGTCGACAACGGTCAAATAGCCCGTCACATCGAACACCTGGTTGGCTTTCCAGGCTATGTTGTCGTCGATGTACCGCGGCTCCACTTTCACGCTCACCGCCGCGTCGGCGGCCAGTGCGGGCATCGAGTCGGGCACGAACACCACGTCGTAGTCGACATTCTGCAGTCGCCCGTGCAGCGAGCCTGGCGCAAAGCACAGGCCCACCCACTTATTCTCAGCCGTAAACAGTGAGTCAGTCACTTGCAGCCAGTGTCCCTTGCCATCGGTGAGCAGCAGCGGGCCCAACTTGTCGCTGTAGATGAGCAGCGGGTCGTTGATGGTGTAGGTCTCGCCGACATTGCCATACGTCTCGACCATGGCCAGCGCGATGGTGTCGGGAATCTCGTATGGGGTGCCGAAGCGCGAGTTTAGGAAGTTGAGGCGCTTGCGCAGCAAGGTGGTGTAACTGCCCGACGACGCCACGGCGTTGTCAAACTTGTATTGTGGCCAGCGACGATGGTCGGCCTCGCCGGCGGCGGCGATATGCTGTGCCCACTGGCGGCAATATGTCGCCAAATCGGTAAACAACTCGTCGTAGTAGAACTCCTGCCATATCTCGTGAACACGCTGCTGAAAGCGCGGAAACTTCACTATCTCGCTAATCCAGTGTGTGGGGAAACGGCAATTCTCGTAAAATAATAGCGAATCGATGCCGCCACGCCGGCGGTGGCTCCACGTGCTGCCGAAGTCCCACACCGGCCCGAAGATGAGTTTGGTGTCGTCGCCACGCTCCTTGTGCATGTAGCAACTGCCCGAGAACGACTCGCCGCGGTCGGTAATCTCACACACCAGGTAGTAAAGCACCAGCGAGTCGAGGTCGATGTATCGCTCCCACTCGGTGGAATTCTTGCGCGGGGCGTAAATGGCGGCGTTGGCGGCGTTCAAAAACGTGCGGATGTAGTTGCGCTGGACGTTCGACAGGCTGTCGGGCGAATGGTAGGTGAAGCGAATGCGCGAGTCTTCGGTCTCTTGGACAGTCAGTTGCTGGGAGTCCCAGGTGTTGTCGATTTCCAGCAGCCAGCCGCCAGTCACCAGGTCGGGGTCGGTCTCGAAGTTATCCTGCTCGACGACGTTGACGCGGTGCTTATCGACGCTGATTTTCTCGGTGAGGAAGTACAGGCCCACGTAGTCGCCGTTGAGCACCAGTTCCACGGGGCGGCGCTCAGGCGTCCACGAGAGGCCCAGGCGGCGGCTGATTTCAAAGCCCATCTGCTCGACCGAGCAGCCCATCCAGTCCCAGGCGTCGGCCATGAGCACGAACGACTTGCTCTTGCGCATGCCAAGCAGGGCGGCTTTCTTGTCGAGTTTGATGCGGTAAGCCTTCTTCTCGTAGTTTCGCCAGGTGATATTGCCACGGCCCCTGATAATCAGAGGCAACGGCTCGTCGGAGCTGCCGATGGCTTCAATGCCGTCGATGCCCATCGGGTCAATCCAGTAATAGCCGTCGACAAAAACGTCTTTGCTGACAATGGGCTGCTGACCCTCGGTGTAGACGTACATCACGGGCATCGTGCCCGACAGATACTCTTCCGGGTCGTGTATCGTCGGTTCTTGGGCCTGAGCCGCCACAGCGGCCAAGCCTGCGACGAGCAGCAATATGTACAGTCGAAGCCGTATCACCGATTTGCTCGTTATTTCTTGTTCTTAAACAGGTTATACAGTTCGGTGCTCTTGGCCTTGGCTTTCGCCACGCTGGCTGGGTCGGCCGCATTGATGCCGTATTTTTCGGGCGGCGGCACAACGATCACGGTGCCGTTCTTGACGCGGTTGGGATTGTCAATCTTGTCGATGTTTTCCTCGTAGATGTAGACCCAATATTCCGGCAGGCCATAGTGGCGCTGGGCGATGAGCGACAGATAGTTGGTCTCCGACACTGTCTCGGTCACGGGCGGCGTGGCCGGGGTTGCCGGAGCCGGTGTGGCCGGTGTGGCCACGGTGTCGGTACTGGTGGCCTCGGGGGCCGTCTGTGCCGTAGCGGGTGCTTGTGAGCCACCGTTGCCACTGAAGCGGTTGTAGAGCGCCCACGCTCCCAAGGCCAGCAGTGCCGTGATGAGCACCATTGCGGCACCCATGAGCAGGCCCTGCCTGAAGGCTCGGCGCATATTCACCAGGCTGTTCTTCAAGTCCTCGATATCGCGGCCAGCCTCGCTGAGTTTCTGTTGCAACTCGTTAACCGTTGCCTGTGTGGCTTGCGTGGCCAGGGGTGACTCGCCGGCGGGCTGCGGCTCGGCGGCCAAGGCGGCCATCGGCGGCTCTTCGGGCTCGGGCTGAGGCTCGGGAGCAGGAGCGGGATTCGGAGCGGGCTGAGTCTCCTCGGACTCGGCGGCTTCAACAGGCTCAGCAGGCTCGGCCGAAGGCTCGGCAGGTGCCGGCGACAACAACTCGGCGAGCATGTCGTCGGTGAGGTCGTCGCTCAGTTCCACCGGCTCAAAGGCCTCGAAGGGCTGGTTGAGCACGCGAGCCAAGGCGGCCGCCGGCGTGAAGGTCACACCAGCCGCAGCATCGGCCTTGAACGTGCCCAGGCCGTCCACGCTGACGCTCTCGCCATCGAGCAGCGACTGCGTAATGGTGGCAAACAATTCGCGCAAAAACAACTCGCTCATGCGCTTGGTGGTGCGTGTCGACTCGGCCACTTGCGCCACCAGGTCGGGCATCGTGACTTTAGCGTTCATCGCTCACCTCCTTTCCTTCTTGTTCGTCCTTAAGTTCGGCCAAAACCTCTTGCTTGATTTGTGCCCTGAGTTGGCTTATATAGTCCTCGTCGAGCGACGGCTTGGGCTGCTCGTCGCGGCGATTTTTCAACTTGCTGCGAAATACAGCGCTGGTGTGGAACGTGAGTTCGACAGCGGGCGGGAAAAGCACGCGTGCGCCGGTGTGGGCATCGCGCTCGACGCGCTGCTCGCGTTTCTCGGCCACAAAGTCGCCAAATCCCGGCACCGCCACCGCGTCGCCTGCCGCGCAGCAGCCGGCCACGATGCCGCTGAAGGCCCCAAGCAGGTTCTTCACATCGTCGCGCTGGCGGCCCAACTTTTTCGCCAAGTGGTCAATGAGTTGCTTATTGTTCATCGTTTTGTTTCGTATAAAATTAACCTACAAAAATACAACTTTCCAGCAACCGCCACAACATTTAGCAAGTTTTTAACACCACCCCACCCTAAATATGAAAAAATGAGAGCCTAATATCCGCTTTGTGTTAATAGAGAAAACCCACTAACCAGATGTCGATAAATTGCTCAATGGAGAAAGCAATTTTGACGCAATTTTGCTCAATGGAGAAGTAATCATCATGTTTTTAAGGCTATGTTGTGTTTTAGCCGGATGAGGTAATTGCTTGGCCATTTCATCTTAAAGCGCACTTGTTAGCAGTCACGCTTTTGGCGGGCTTTTGCGGGCCAATGTCGGCGGTGGTTTTGCAAAATAATCACGCACTATGACGCTTAAACAAAAAAAATGCAGTACCTTTGCCGAGAAAAGGGAATGAAACACTCATTAATCTAATAGAACGATTATGTCGGAAGATACGATGAACACTGCTCCCGCCGAGGAGAAGAGAACACTCAACTTTGTAGAACAAATAGTTGCCGACGACCTGGCAGCAGGAAAGAACGGAGGGCGCCTGAACACCCGCTTCCCGCCAGAGCCTAACGGCTACCTGCACATTGGCCACGCTAAGGCCATCTGCATGGACTTCGGCGTTGCCGAGCGCATGGGCGGCACTTGCAACCTGCGCTTCGACGACACCAACCCGCAAAAGGAGGACACCGAGTACGAGCAAGCCATCATGCGCGACATCCACTGGCTGGGCTTCGACTGGGGCGACCGTCTGTACTACGCCAGCGACTATTTCAGCAAACTCTACGACTTCGCCATCAGGCTCATCAAGGAAGGAAAAGCCTATGTCGACGACCAGACCAGCGAGCAGATTGCCCAGCAGAAAGGCACGCCCACCACACCGGGCGTCGAAAGCCCCTACCGCAACCGCTCGGTGGAGGAGAACCTCGACCTGTTTGAGCGAATGAACCGCGGCGAGTTTGACGAGGGCGCTCGCGTGCTGCGCGCAAAACTCGACATGGCAAGCAGCAACATGCACTTCCGCGACCCGATCATCTACCGCATCATCAAGTCGCCACACTGGCGCACCGGCGATAAGTGGAAAGTGTATCCCATGTACGACTTTGCACACGGCCAGAGCGACTACTTCGAGGGCGTAACCCACTCGATATGCACGCTGGAGTTTGTGCCTCACCGCCCACTCTACGACCACTTCGTGCGTGAACTCGCCGGCGAGAGTGCCAGCGAATACTGCCCCCGCCAGATTGAGTTTAACCGCCTCAACCTCACCTACACCCTGATGAGCAAGCGCAAACTGCTCACCCTGGTCAAGGAAGGCCTGGTGGCCGGATGGGACGACCCGCGCATGCCGACGCTGTGCGGCCTTCGCCGCCGCGGCTACACCCCGCAGTCAATCAAAAACTTCATCGAAGACATCGGCTACACCAAATATGAGGCGCTCAACGACATCAGCCTGCTCGAGCACAGCATTCGCGAGGACCTGAACCACAACGCTAACCGCGTGAGCGCAGTGCTCAACCCCGTGAAGGTGGTCATCACCAACTATCCCGAGGACAAGGTGGAGATGATGGAGATGGACAACAACCCCGAGCAGGAGAACGCCGGCAAGCACCAGATGCCCTTCTCGCGCGAACTCTACATCGAGCGCGACGACTTCATGGAGGTGCCGCCCAAGAAGTTCTTCCGCATGACTCCCGGCAAGGAGGTGCGTCTCAAGGGCGCTTACATCGTCATGTGCACCGGATGCACCAAGGACGCCGAAGGCAACATCACCGAGATTCAGTGCACCTACGACCCCGACACGCTGAGCGGCATGCCCGGCAGCAACCGCAAGGTGAAAGGCACGCTGCACTGGGTGAGCGCACGCCACTGCGCCAGCGCAGAGGTGCGCCTCTACGACCGACTCTTCGCCGTGGAGAACCCCAGCGCCGAGAGCGAGAAGGACTTCCGCGAACTGCTTAACCCCGACTCGCTGCGAGTGCTCGACGACGTGAAGATTGAGCCGTATCTGGCACAAGTGGCAAAGGTCGACGACAAGTTCCAGTTCCAACGCATCGGCTACTTCTGCGTCGACCCCGACAGCACACCCGACCACCTGGTGTTCAACCGCACCATCGGCCTCAAAGACAGTTGGGCAAAAGAGCAGAAGAAGGCATAACGCCCCACACCACCACACACAACAATAGCATTAATAGCATTAATAGCACCAATAGTTCCAGTTGTGGCTATTGGTGCTATTAATGCTATTAATGCTATTATTGCTATTATTGCTATGCCAATAATGGCTATTTGGAGGTGACGGGGCGGATGGAGAGGCCGAGGTTGCGGAGGATGGGCGACATGGTGGGCCGGGCCGAGGTGGCACTCATGGTGGCGCCTCCTCGATGATGAAGGAAATCAGCCAAATATACTCCTTAAACAATTCGGGTATCCTCATAACAATGCATTTAACGAGTTAACGAATGTACGCTCCAACTCCTTCATGTGTTCGCAAAAGGCGGCATACGATGATGCCACTTTGCTTATTTCGATGCCAAATATCGAAAGAGTTGATGTGCTATCTTTTAGACGAGATGTTGGGATTTTATTTTGCTTCTGTTCTAAAGGTGCAACGAATCCACCTTTTCGAACACGAAGTGAGTTCATGTATGTGATTACTTGGTGAATATCATTACTATCCACCTTTGAAACCTTATCATATCCGCCCAATCGTTTGTATTTTGCGTCAAGAACCATGTCTTCTTTATAAAAGTCTGGGTAACGAATACCACTGTGGTCATCGAACAGGTAAATGCCACCTTTATGAAGTTCATTCTGTGGATGAATGAACCCTAAATTGCAAAGGATGGAATTAACGTATTCTTCCCAAAGCCAAGCACCGTCAAAAAGGATACCGCATATTTCATCGTCGGACTCACCATACTTGACTTCTTCCATTCTGAGGATTTGAAGACACAAAGTCTGCAAAGGGCGATAAGCGGTATAAAAAGGATGAGTTTTCGCTCGCAGGTTACTGCTAATAACACCTCTTCGCTCACTCTTATTGTACATCGGCGTATGCTCGACGATGGTTTTGACATTCTCAACAGTCTCTCGGTCGATGTTCAGAACAGCCTGGCCATACTTCTTGGTTTTCATGAACTCTATCGTGTGGCGAATAAGTTCAGTCATATTGTTGTCGCGGCTATATTCACGTGTTGAGTAAGCAATCTTCCCGGCAAATGGCACATTCTTCGCTATGTGTCGGCCTAAATCTATGGTACCTTTCAGGTTTGCATCGTTATGCCTATAGTTTTGGTATTCCCTATATACCCCTTGGCGTAATGCCGTTTTTAGGAAATATGGAAACATGAACATGATGAAGTCAAACACATCTTCTTGTTCATTGTTATGATTGAGGTCAAAGAGGTTGAACGAAAGGACTTTTTGAAGCATATAGTGAAGCATGTAATCATCGCGCCCCACATCAAATCTTGATTTGATTTTTATTTGTAGATTACCCACACCGATAAACCCCATCACATTATCAGTGCAGATTTGAACTTGATCAGGGTCTTTAGTGTTTAAGATTCTTATGACAGAGGCATCGCCGATTCTGTCGTCAGACGATTCTATGCTAAACGGGAATATAAGCAGATTCTCATTATCCCTGCAAAGTTCAGCAATCGTTTTGTCGGCGATTGGAAATAGAGGCGAGACATCCTTTCGGTGGAATGTCCTTTCGGTGCTGTTATCTGTCAGATTAATCCTCATCAATCAACTCTTGCTGGCCTGCCGATGCGTTGCTTTTGCTGTCAAAAAATGTATTGCTGAACTTCTCGAGTATTTCCGCAGATTTTCTAAATCCACGCAGGTACTCTTTCAGCAATGGTTCGATATTCATTTTCCATAGCATTTTGAAATCGCCACCATTCTCTCCAAGTTTCAAGAAATAGGATGGGCCAATCATATATGCCGCGCCTAAGCCATCAGTATCGGAGATAGCATCGTTCAAGCGATGCATGGTTTCTTTGGCCTCGTCGACGCAAGACAAAGTGTCAAGCATTGATTCTGTATCGTCTGGAGTGACTTCTTGCCACGTGAAACGTCGGCGCATAGCAAAGTCCATACTCTCCACCGAGCGGTCAATGTCATTCATTGTGGCGAGGATGTAGACATTTTCAGGCACATAAAATCCATTGGCGAACACATCTGTTTCGGGAATGAGATTTTGATATTGAGTCTGCACAAGATAGTCTTTTTTACCTCGATAACCTGGGTCAATGGCATAGAACAGTTCGCCAAAGATTTTCGATGCTTCACCACGATTTATTTCATCAATGATGAAAACGAAAGGTTTCTCGTCAATCTTATTGGCTTCCACTACTGGTGCTTTGCGTTTCATCGCTCTTACCTCTTTCGTTATAACGTAGGCGTAAGAATCGGCTTGTGTACCGAACTTGCGATGGAAATAGTTGCGTATGTCTTTGACAATATTCAACGGCACTTCGTTGGTTAGCAGTTCAAGAATCTCATCGGCATTGACTACAACATGTGTGGTTTTTTCGTTCTTGTTTTCTACCACAATGTTATGACCTTTAATCTCATAAATTTTGAACTCATTTCCATTAACCAACGTAAATTGTTCACCGCTATCGACAGCATCTTCCACAAACTGTTCCAATTGGTCTTGCCATGACATCTCTTTAGACAGGCTCTCGACACTTTTTGCCGAATCAATCAAGTTTTTGATAGCATCACGGCAAAACTCTTTGAAAACACCATCTCTGCGCTCAAATCCCATTTGTCCGTCGTCTTTCTCAATTGGACGAAGACCTTCAACGAAATCGGTATAATCGTATGAAGGATGGAACTGTACAAATTTCGTCACAGCACCCATTTCCTTAGCAATTTTTTGAGCCATAAAAGTTTTGCCGGTGCCCGGCGCACCAGTAAGAACAAGGTTGTGGGCCTCTTGGAGAAGTTCGATGTACTTTTGGTATTTCATTTGTTGTCTATTATCCTGTTCCAATAATTCATTTACATAATCAATGATTTCTTTAACTTTACTGTCTGCCCGATGGATAGTTTTGCGATAGTAACCATAAACCGCACCATCAAAATCTTTCACATCGGTGTTAATGTAATCAACCGAGCAATGGCATTTCTTTTTACCCTCAGGCTCATTAGAGACTGTAATGTCGCTTGTCACAATACCCACAGCCTTGACGCGAAGAAATGGCTGGTCGTGATTAGGACCTTTAGTCGATGATGATTTCAAAATAATGATGTCACCAACTGAAATAGTCTTGGTTTCAGCAAGAAGTTTTTGGTCAATGGGCTTATTGTCGTCATAACCGCAGTCCCAAACACCGTCTTTAATAAACCTATCGAATTGCGAGTTTTCTCGGCCATAAGAATAACCAGCAAGCCAGTAATACTTGGTCTTGCTTTTCAATTCTGCATTGATGTTGCTTCGCATACACCAGAACAAAGTTTGAACAGCAAGGTTTAGGGGCTTGTTCTTGAAGGTGCTAATTGACGGCAACATGATTTCTTGAATTTCTTCACCGAAATCAGCCGTAAATCTATTGATTATCCCTATGAAATGACTGAACTTCTTGCCAACCTTTTTGCTTTCAAAACCGAAATATCGACATATTAGTTGATATATCTCATCTTTGTACACTGTGTATTTCTCAGGATACTTGCACATGAGAATGGCAGCAGCAGTACGTTCATCATTAGCACAAATCTTCCAGTCTTTCCGACAAAGCGCTCGCATCTCTGTCTTGAAGTTGGCAATGCGCTCGTCGAGGGGTTTTGTCTCGTCGAGTAAGTGTTCTCCTATGGTGGTCAACTCTTTGGAGTTAGTTTCCCAAAGAGATTTCAGCACACCATCAACACGTGCGTTATCAACGATATTCTCGCCTCTAAGTTCCTTGATTATATCTAATACACCTTTGCCCTCTGTCCTGTCAAGCAAAGCCCATTTGTATTCCTCATCATATCCGTTGAATGCTTCTTCTGAAATTCGGTAGTGGTCTATCAAGTCATTCATCAGATAATTTCGCAAGGCTTCGACCAGTTCGTCACGCAGTTGCCAGTTGAACCCTTGCTTACTGTTCCAACCTTTCTTCATTGGTATACACCAATATGTTACATTGCCGTCGGTGCCAATGATTTGAAATCTATCCAGCGTCTTCTGAACCCATTGGGCGAAGCTGGTCACTTTAGCATTGTAATGCTGCGGCGAGTTGCCATATTTTTGTGCAACGGAACTGCATGTTCCAGCGTGCCCTGGTTCACGCAGAAAGCACAACAGTGAATCGATATACTGTTGAGCTTTGGGATGTTTGAGAAGTTCTAACCATTCTTTAGTTGAAATCCCTAAGTCGCCACAACCATATTCTCCTTTATTGGTAACTGTTTGATATATTATTTCTAATTCTGCCATATTTTTCGAGAATGACAAGTTTGTGTTATCTACATATTTACGTAACGAAGGGACTATAAATCTTAAAAACCGGCTGGTTACTTGGTGTAGACGGGGCGGATGGAGAGGCCGAGGTTGCGGAGGATGGGCGACAGGGTGGGCCGGGCCGAGGTGGCACTCATGGTGGCGCTCCAGGCGGCACAGGCGACGTTGCTGTCGTAGCCGTAGGTCGATTGTGAAGCCTTGGGCAGCAGGTCGGCGGTCCAGTAATAGCCGTAGGCACCTCGTGACTCGGCCGAGACGGTCTCGCGGATGCCCGCCAGGGGCAGCAAGATGCTGTTGCCGTTAGGCCCGGTGGCGCGCAGGCAGACTATGCCGCCCGGGGTGGTCTCGGGGGTGAAGGTGCATTTGTCGATGAGTTCCTGCATCTCGGCGCGCGTGGGCACACGCCAATTGGCGCCCCAGGTATACGCTGCGATGTCGTAGTCGGTGCCAGAGATGCTGGCCAGGGGCGACATGCCGCCGAAGTACGGGCTATGCCAGTCGCACTTCACGATGTTTCCCGACTGATAAGCGATGGTGATTCGCTCGTCTAAGGTCTGGTGGTTTCCGGCCGAGTCGGCCCAGCCATACAGCGCGCCATAGGCCTCGGGCGACGAGGCGCCGATGTTCATCGGTGCCCATTTCACGCTAAGTCCCAGGTCCACCGGTTCGCGGTGGGTGCGCACGGGGTCAGGTTCATCACTGCCGCAACTTGCGACACACAGGGCGACAATCAGCCCAGAAAAGAGGTAAAATAACTTTTTCATATCTATTGAAACAATAATTACTTAAGACGGAACACTCTGATTCCCAGTGTGTTTTTACCGCTCTTGAGCCATCGGCCTAGCGGCTCGCTCTCTATCATCACCTTGCCGCCGCTCATCGAGGCGTCGAGCAGGTAAATCTCGCCATTCTCGTCCTTCTCGATGATGCCCAGGTGCGAGATGTCGAGGCCGTCGATGCGCGTCACCAAGCCCACGAAGTCGCCAGCGTGAAGTGCCTGGCGCACATCGTCCTTGTTGAGCCACATCTTTTTGAGGTACGGCATCTGGTGGTTGCGCAGGCCATCTTCCATACGCTTGATTTTCACCACCATAGCGCTGTCGCCCTTGAGCGACTGATAACTGTCGGCATGGGCGCTCATGAAGTTTATCGTCTTCACCATGGTGGTGGCGTGCGGCAAATCGGGTGTCACCTCCACCAGGTTGCCTCGGCTGAAATTGTCGATAATCCACAGGCTGATATAGTGCAGCCTGGTGGAATAGTCGCCCATCACGCCGCCTCGGTAGCGCAGACTCTCGAGGTTGGCGGCATAGTCGCGCCACGACTGCCGTCCTTGCAGCGTGGTGCGCGCCAGTGCGTAGAGCGTCTCGACGAAGGTGGTGCAGTCGAGTTGGTCGATGTTGATGGTGAGCATCTCGTTGTCGCCCTCGAGCGTATGCGCCACGTAAGGCGTGCCCAGCAACTTATGAGCGTAGAAACTCACCAGCGCCTCGGGCTGCGAGATGCCGCTCTGCTGCCCCTCGAGCAGCAGCCGGTCGAGCGTCGTGGTGTCGCCACTGCAGTGAAAGCGCATCTGCGCCGTGGTCGCAGCCTGCGACAGAAGGCCACCCATCAGCAGCAGCACCACACTAATTATCCTAAATGCTTTCATTGTCATCAGTTTTAATCAAGCACAAATTTACAATTTTTTCTCGAAATGCACGGCATTAACTGCCCAACTTGAAGGTCACTGGCAGAGTGTACCACACGTTCACGGGTTGTCCGTCCTTACGACCAGGGTTGAACTTGGGCAGACTCTTGACCACGCGCACGGCCTCACGGTCGAGGTCGGGGTCGACCGAACGGACGACCTTCACATGGCCTACTTCGCCATTGCTCTTTACAACAAATTGCACAACCACGCGGCCCTGAATGTTATTTTCTTGAGCCGCACCCGGGTAACGGACGTGCGAACTGAGATACCTCATCATCGCGCCTTCACCACCGGGGAAACTGGGCATTTGATCGGCCGAAGAATAAATATTGTCGTCTTGCGGTTTTTTCACTTCTTTCTTAGGCTCAGCGCCATAGGTGGTGGTGCCAGCATCCTTATTTGCCTTTGCCTCGTCCTTTTTAGCCTCAGGAGCCTTTTCCTCTTTTTTAGCATCGGGTGTGGCGGCAGCCGGTTGCTCGGCGGCGTTTTGTGGCTGCCCGGCCATGGCGATGGTGTCGGTCACGGCGGTTTGTGACGTGCTGTCGGCCACAGCCACCTCTTGGTCGGCAGGCTTGGCGTCGCGCGACTTCATCATCCACACACCGGCTCCCACGGCTCCCAGCAGCAGAACGCCTGCCAGCGCGCCAAGAAGGATTTTCTTATTTGACGACTGCTCCGGCACAGGCTCTTCGTAATAGGGCTGCGGCTCCGGCTCTTGTGGCGCGCTGTAGCGTGTCGCCTCGTCGCCCACAGCCATGGGCGGCACCACGGGTGCTGCGGGAGCGACAGGAGCGGCGGGCGCGGCGGCCGACAGCATGCCCGGATCAGTGATATCCAAGTAGTTGACTACCGCCTGCACCGACTGGGGCCGTTGCTCGCACGAGAATTGCATCAGCCACAAAATCAAGTTGCGCATTTGCTGACTCACCGTAGGCGGCAGCGGCAACGCCTGGGTCTTATAGGGCGTGGTGTCGTCGAACAGGTCGGTAGGCTTGGGAGGACAGTTGTTGGACAGCAGCGAATACAGCGTAGCACCCAGGGCGTAGAGGTCGGTCCACGGGCCGAACTTCTTCATGTTCTGGTCGCATTGCTCGATGGGCGCGTATCCCTCGGTGAAGCACACCAGCGTGCTTGCGCGTGCCCCGCCGCCGCTGTCTTCCTGCTTGCTCGCGCCGAAGTCGATGAGCCTCACCTGGCCGCTCTTGTCGACCATAATGTTGGCCGGCTTCAGGTCCAGGTGATAGATGCCAGCGTCGTGCACGGCCTGCAAGGCGTCGAGCACCTGTGGCAGATAAGCGCGCACCTCGTCCTCGCTCAGTGGCGCGCCACGCTGCTTCATGCGCTCGGCCAGCGACTCGCCGTCGATATAGTCCATCACATAGTAGGCTGTGCCGTTCTCCTCAAACAAGTCGTGCACCCCCACCACATGTGCGTTGCGAATGCCACTTATGCGGCGCGCCTCGGTATTGAATTTTGCCAATTGCTGCTCAAAAAGCGGTTGGTTCACCGGGTTGCTCACTTTCACCGACATGCCGTCGCCGTCGCGATTGGTCATCTCGTTGAGAAAAAACTCTTTGATGGCGACCGTCGAACCCAGGGTGACATTCGTTGCCACATAAGTGTTGCCAAAACCGCCGCTCGACAGATAGCGGTCGATGCGATAGTGGCCAGCGAGCACGGTGCCCATCGGCAACATCGACTTTTTATTAAGTTGCTCAGACATAGTGTGTTATAATTGACTTTTGCTTAAGATTTCACTATTTAAACGCCCACAATATTCAATTATTGCGACAACGTTGCCCACAAAGTTACAATTTAGTGGGCGGTAAGCAAAGTAAAAGCCGAGATTTTTATTTAACCTTGAGGGGTATTATTAAAAAAACAGGCCAGGTGGTTTTCACAACTACCTGACCCAAAATCTCATTATAAAACTAAATTTTTTACTTCTATCTTATTTCTTTTTTCCTTTCTTGCCTTTGCTACTGGATGAGGCTGCCTGTTCGAGGCCAAGTTTGATGTTCTTGATGATTGCCTCGCTCGAATAGGTAGCACCCGTGACGGCATCGACGTGCAACTTGCGCGCCTCCTCGATGGTCTTGCCCTCGTATTGCGGGAAGATCTTGGTGGTGGCGCGTTTGAAATATTGCGGCGTCTCCTTGTTGGGCAACGCCTCGATGCGCTCGATGCGTCCGTCCTTGATGTGTATGTTGAGCGGCGTGGTGCCGTTATAACCATAAATTTTCTTGCCCAGGTCGCCAGTGTAAATCACCTGTGTGTTGCTGGTTTTGGCGTGTGATTTCTTGCCTTTGGCAACGGAAGGCGCCACTGCCAGTGTCAGGGCGAGGGCGCATGCTATAAGCACTTTCAGTTTCATATTCTTTATGTTTTTCTTACTTTGTTTAGATAGCCGAAAGCGCAAATAGTTTAATCGGCCAGCCAGAAAAAAACCATTTTCGCCTTTGCGTCGACGGGGCCAAAAATGGGGCTACAGAGGAAAAAAACAGCGAAATTCTTTTTTAGTTGCGATTATTGGTGTAACTTTGTTAGTCCCAATTGCCCCGCCATTGCGGGGTGTGGGCGATGAATGATTATTTGCGATTATGAATCAAGACATTAAATCGTGCATCGAGGTGCTGCGGCGCGGTGGCCTTATCCTCTACCCCACCGACACGATATGGGGTATCGGTTGCGACGCCACCAATGCGGCGGCAGTGCGTCGCGTCTATGACCTGAAGCGTCGCGACGACCACAAGGCGCTCATCGTGCTACTTGACAGCGAGGAGCACCTGAGCCACTATGTGGTCGACGTGCCACGCATGGCGCACGAACTGATGGAGGTGGCGGTGAAGCCCCTCACCATAGTGTATGAGGGGGCTTACAACATTGCTCCGAACCTGCTGGGCGACGACGACAGCGTGGGCATGCGCGTAACGCGCGAACAATTCTCACACTTGCTGTGCAAGGAGTTTGGGCGGCCCATCGTGTCGACGTCGGCCAACGTCAGCGGTCAGCCGTCGCCAGCCTGTTTTGCGCAGATCGACCCCACCATCGTGGCCGGCGTGGACTATGTGGTGCGCTATCGCCAGGACGACGACACGCCTCACACGCCGTCGAACGTGATAATGCTTCGTCGCGACGGCACTTTTAAGATTATACGATAATCTTAGATTATAGATTATAGATTAGAGATTAGAGATTGATGATTAGCGAGCGACTGCAACGGCTGAAATATCTAGTGGGCGACTTTGTCACATCGAGCGTGGCATGGGCGCTGTTTAACTGCGTACGCTGGGAGTTGCATGCCGTGCAGGGCACCTACACGTCACTGGCCGGCTTTCTCACGTCGCGCAACGTGCTCATCCTGCAGTTGGTCATCCCGCTATTCATGATGTGTGTCTACTGGCTGTCGGGCTACTACAACGAGGTGTTCCGCAAGTCGCGCCTGCAGGAGGTGTTCACCACATTCTGGAGTGCGGTGGTCAATAGCCTGGTCATCTTCTTCGGCGCGCTTATCAACGACATGAGCGGCACGCGCGGCGCGAGTTATGAGTTGATTATCATCCTGTGGTCGCTGTTGTTCTTCATCGTGTACGCTGTGCGGTGTGCCATCACCAACGACACGTCGTACCGCATCAAGCACCGCAAGTGGAGCATCCCCACGCTGGTGGTTGGGCGTGGTGCCACAGCGGTATCGTTTGTCAACAAAATCAATAACCAGCAGCACTCCATGGGCTACGACATCCGTGGCTTTGTGAGCATTCCCGGCGAGAACGACGTGAAAGAGTTGTCGCTGCCGGGCTACACGCTCGACGAGGTGGCCGAGGTATGCCGTCGCGACCACATCAAGGAACTGATTGTGGTGCCCACGCGCAAGGGGTCGGACCGCCTGCTGCACACCATCAACCACCTCTTTGCGCTCGACAAGCCCATCAAACTCACCCCCATGAGTGGCAATGTGCTGATGCGAAAAATGCGCATGAGCGACTTCTACGGTGTGCCGCTGGTCGACATCTCGTCGAGCAACATGAGCGACAGCGCGAAGAATGTGAAACGCGCCGCCGACGTAGTCATCTCCAGCATCCTGCTGCTCGTCATGGCGCCGTTTTTTGCCATAATTGCACTCTTGATCAAACTTGACTCACACGGCACGGTATTCTACCTGCAGGAGCGCGTGGGCTACCACAACGTGCCGTTCAACATCTATAAGTTCCGCACCATGTGCAGCGACGCCGAGGCGTCGGGTGAGCCACAACTCACCAGCGACAACGACCCACGCGTGACGCGCATAGGGCGATTCCTGCGCAAATACCGCATCGACGAGTTGCCCCAGTTCTGGAACGTGCTCGTGGGCGACATGTCGATTGTGGGGCCTCGCCCCGAGCGGCAATACTACATCGACCAGATCATGAAGCGCGCGCCGTCGTACGCCCTGCTGCGGCAGGTGCGACCCGGCATCACCGGCATGGGCATGGTGAAATATGGCTACGCACAGAATGTCGACGAGATGGTCGAGCGACTCGACTACGACCTGATGTATCTCGAAAACATGTCGCTTATCAACGATGTAAAAATCATGGTCTACACCATCCACACGGTGCTCACCGGCAAAGGCATGTAATCATAACAACCAAGAATGTTCCCTACCGACGACGAAATAGAACTTATGCCCGAACCCAAGGGCTGGGGCATGAAGGTGCGGCAGTGGCGTGAGCGACACATCAACGAGCGCACGCTGGTAATCCTGCTGGCTCTCGTCATCGGCATTGCCGCCGGCTTGGCAGCGGTGTTGCTCAAGTGGCTCATCGGCTTCATCGGCGGCTTGATTACGTCGGCTATGACCGTGAGCAGCGGCAACTGGCTATATCTGGTGTTCCCGGCGGTGGGCATTCTGCTGGCGAGCCTATATGTGCGCTATGTGGTTCGCGACAACATCTCCCATGGTGTCACCCGCGTGCTTTATGCCATTGCGCTGAAAAAGAGCCGCTTGAAGCGGCACAACATGTACGCCTCGCTCATCGCCTCGTCGGTAACGATAGGTTTTGGCGGTTCGGTGGGAGCCGAGGGTCCTATCGTGTTCACCGGGGCGGCCATCGGCTCGAATCTGGGCCAGCGCTTCCGCCTGTCGCCCAACCTGCTGATGATGCTCGTGGGCTGTGGCGCAGCGGCGGGTATCGCCGGAATCTTCAAGGCACCCATCGCCGGACTGCTGTTTACCGTCGAGGTGCTGATGCTCGACCTCACCGCCGGCTCGGCAATTCCGCTGATTATCGCCAGTGTGGCCGGCGCCACCGTGTCCTACGCCTTCACGGGCTACAACGTTGAGTTTTTCTTCTCGCAGAGCGAGCCGTTCATCACGTCGCGCATACCGTTTGTGATTCTGCTGGGTGTGTTCTGCGGCTTCGTGTCGCTATATTTCAACAAACTCACCGAGTTGGTCGAGGGCCTGTTCTCGCGCCTTCAGCCACGCTACCGCTTTGTGCTCGGCGCCTCGATACTGAGTTTACTCATCTTCTTGCTGCCGCCGCTGTATGGCGAGGGCTACGGCTCAATCAACCAACTGTTGCGTGGCGAAACCGGCAACCTGTTTGACGGCAGCATCTTCTACCAGTGGCGCAACAACGTGTGGATGGTGATGGCGTTCATCTTTATGCTCGGCGCCATGAAAGCGCTGGCCACGAGCGCCACCAACGGCGGTGGCGGCGTGGGAGGAACGTTCGCTCCGTCGCTCTACGTGGGATGCATGGCGGGCTTCTTCTTCGCCTACACACTCAACCACTTTGGGGCATTCAACGGCGTGGTGCCGCTATCGACCAAAAACTTCGCCCTACTGGGCATGGCGGGCGTGATGGCGGGTGTGATGCACGCTCCGCTCATGGCAATCTTCCTCACTGCCGAGATGACCGGTGGCTACGATCTGTTTCTGCCGCTGCTCATCGTAAGCGTCGCCAGTTACGGCACGGCGCGCATTTTCACCCCATACGGCATATATGCCCGACGTCTGGCACAGCGTGGACAACTGCTCACGCACCAAAAGGACCAAAGCGTGCTCACGCTGCTGAAGATGGACAGCGTTATCGAGCATGACTTCATAATCGTGCATCCAAGCATGAGCCTCAAGGAGATGGTCGACGTTATCTCTCGAAGCAACCGCAACCTCTTCCCCGTCACCGACGACGACGGCAAACTGCTGGGCGTGGTGCAACTCGACGACATTCGCAACATCATGTTCCGCACCGACCTGTACCGGCGCATGCATGTGGAGCGCTTCATGGCCAC
>JAEEGL013843572.1_pt1 | contig 19856 bp, 9 predicted proteins | sample 9134231 | NCBI WGS metagenome assembly JAEEGL01 (sample SAMN16246548, study PRJNA631951) | gut metagenome | biome: gut microbiome; feature: rumen; material: fiber-attached | host: Bos | place: Iran: Karaj | collected 2018-10 | reverse complement strand
TTGCCAAAGGGAGGGAGGTATCACTACGGCTCCCCAGAGAGTAAGCATCGAAGATGCGGACTCTTTCGGGGCAAAAGCATTGAAGTTTTCCAGCTCAGAATCTTCTCAGACAATTTCAATCCAGACAACCGGAGGAGAATGGCACGCGTACATACCATCTGGTGTAGACTGGCTGGAATTAAATCCTTCTTCTGGAAATACTTCCGGAAAAACCGATATACAAGTCACTGTACAGAAGAATTCCGGTTTTGCCGAGCGTAAGGCAACCATTTCTTTCATAGCTGATGGAATAGAGCAAAAGGGACTTCTTACGGTTATCCAAAACAAGCTCTACTATATTGACCTTACTCTTCTCAACCCGGTTGTAAACAAGAACGGAGGCACATTCAATATCGGAGTCTCCTGCAACAGCCGCTGGTCATACTCCATTGACGAAGAAGGAATGTCCTGGCTTACAGTTGATTCCGCAGAATCCGACAAACTGATTCTCTCCGCTGCAAAGGGTACGGGCGATGAAAAGCACGGGACTATAACTTTCGCGTGCAAGGAGGATCCGGAAATCACCTCAAAAGTCGAAGTCTGGCAAAAAGACATGGGACTCTCTATCGAAGGAAAATCACTGACTGTACCAAAAGAGGGAGCAGATGTCACAATACCGGTAACCAAGACAAATATCTCTAGCTGGAAAGTAGACTCGGCTCCTGACTGGTTAACTGTCAGCGAAAGTGGCGCAGATGCCCTCAGGCTGCTCTTCTCTGCCAATACCGGAAACGAATCCAGACAAGGGTCCGTAGTCCTGAAAACAGACGAGGACGAACACCTCAGCGCGTCCATCCTGGTAAGCCAGCTCGCCACCGCCGCTCCCGAGGCTGACCTTATTGATATTGAATTCAATGCTGACGGAAGCGCTATAGACCGCGCCTCCGGAACCGAAATCACCCTATTCCCCGGTGATGTTTCAGTCAAGATGAATGAGGACTACGGCGTATACGCACCTGTCTTCACTCATACTCTCGGCGCGGCTGCCACTTCAGGATACTACCGTTTCCCGATGTCAACCGAGCTCAGAAACAACCTCAACGACGGCTGTGCAGTAGAGGCTCTAGTCAGACTGGGCTGCCCTATCAACGGAAGCGGAGCCAAGCCTTTCACATCCCATCGAAGCGGCGGTGTCGGACTCGCTTTGACCTCCAGCAATTCCGGCAACCAGTTCCTTTTCTGCCTTATTCAGCGCATCTCAGGCAGCTATGTAAATAACTACGCATACTCGGGCATTACCCCCGAAGAAGGAAAATACTACCACCTTGTCGGTGTATGGGACAAGGAGACCGGGACCGAGTCGATCTATGTCAACGGAGTAAAAGCCGGAACGCACAACTTCGAAGGAGACCTCTATTTCAGTGTGAAATTCTTCATAATCGGAGGAGCTGCCAACGATACCTCCGCTTCGAAGATCAACGCCACATGGAACGGAGATGTCCTCTTCCCGAGAATCTACTCCACCCCGCTGACGGAAGCGCAAGTAGAAGCGGCATACCTGGCAACCCGGAAGGAAAAATATCTATTGGAAAATGAATAGGGAAAGAAAATGATGAACAAGATATTCAGAACGTTATTCATTCTGTGCAGCATTCTCCTCGCTGCCCTGATGAATGCCCCCGAAGCATACGCCCAGACCGTCCTCAAAGGGACCGTCATCGGCTCGGACAATAATCTGCCGCTTCCCGGTGTCACCATTCACCTTAAAGACAACGCGAAGGTATATACCATCACCGACGACAAGGGCAATTATGAACTGAAGGTTCCATCCTCCAAAGGTACTGTAGTCTTTGAGGCAATGGGATATGACAATAAGGAACTCTCCTTGAGCGATCCTTTCCTCTTTACTCTTGTTACCATGATCCTGCAGGAAAATCTCCTCGACGAGGTCGTGGTGGTAGGCTTTGGTACACAGAAGAAGGAATCCCTAGTAGGAGCCGTTCAATCGGTCCGCTCCGAGGATCTTCAGATTACAACCAGCTCACTCACTTCCTCCTTTGCCGGAAATGTACCTGGACTCATCTCGATGCGCTCCAGCGGAGAGCCCGGTCTCGACCAGGCCACATTCTATGTACGTGGTGTTGGAACCTTCGGATATGACGCCAGACCAATGGTTATCATTGACGGTGTCGAAACCACTTCAGATGCAATGGTCAACATGATCGCCCCCGAAGCCATCGAGTCATTCTCCGTACTGAAAGATGCCACCGCAACAGCTCTCTACGGATCCCGCGGAGCGAACGGAGTCATCCTAATCAACACAAAGGAAGGTAGGAATGCGGAGAAGATGAGCATCAATGTGACATACGACACCTCAGTTGCGACTCCGACCCACCTCCAGAAGGTTGCGGACGGTCCCACTTATATGGAGCAATACAACGAGGCTCTTTACAACGACGCACGCTTCTCTGGGACTGAGTACGAGCCCAGATACACGAAGCAGCAGATAGAAGGGACCAGGCAACATCTGAACCCCTACATCTATCCCGAGAACGACTGGTACCACCTTATATTCAAGGACTACGCAGTCTCAGAACACCTAAACCTTTCAGTCCGCGGAGGAGGAAAGAAGGTCAACTACTTCATGAACGCTGCAATTTTCAATGAAGGAAGTATCTTCGCCCCTGTAAAGAACAACATGATTGACAACGGAATGTACAGCCGTAAGATTCAGCTCCAGAGCAATGTATCCGCAATGATAACGAGGACCACGAAGCTCTCCATGAAGCTCAATTGCCAATTCCGTTACAGGGGCACTCCTGCCGGGACCATATCAGATTACTTCGTGTGGACCATGAAAGTTAATCCTGTATACTTTCCCGCTGTTCTTCCTGCGGAAGACGGAGATACATTTATCCGATTTGGAAACGGCGCGTCATGGAATGCAGGAGGAACCTCTGACATTGCCCGCAACCCCTATGCTTCTTATGCCTGCGGAAGCGCTACTATCAACCATATGTTCATGACAGCCGTTGTCCAGGCCGACCAGAACCTCGACTTTATTACAAAAGGTCTCTCGGCAAAAGCTGCTGCAACATTCTACAACTACTCATACGCCAAGGTTACCCGACAGTACATCCCCTTCTATTTCACAATTGACGACGGATATTACCAGAGACCGGACGGATCGTTCTTCTTTACGACCTCTCCCATTGGCCCTGACGGTTCGACATATATCACGTATTCTGCAGGAGACACCGGTCACCACAGGTACTCGATTCTCGGCCAGCTTTCATACAAGCGTGCCTTCGGGAAACTCGATGTAGCTTCAGACCTGGTCTACCGAATGAACGAGAAGCTGAATAACGCCAACTCCGCTTCTGAAAACGACCTCCTGCCGTTCCGCGAGCAGGGAATAGCCGCCAGATTGACCTTGAACTACGGCAAACGTTACCTCGCTGAAGTCAACTTCGGCTACAACGGATCCGAGAATTTCATAACCGGCAAACGTTTCGGCCTTTTCCCTTCGGCAGCAATCGGATGGACCCCCTCAAACGAGAAATTCTGGGCGCCGCTGAAAAAAACCATCTCGTCGTTTAAAATCAGAGCCTCATACGGACTTGTCGGAAACGATGCACTGGAAAAGCGATTCCCTTATCTCACCAGAGTCAGCATGGCCTCCCGCGGATATGTGTTCGGAAACACTTTCAGAACTGTAGGAGCCGGATACGTATCTACCTACGGCAACGATGATGCCACATGGGAACTTGCAAGGAAACTCGACGTAGGAGTAGATATGCAGTTCTTCAAAACCCTCGACATCTCTGTAGACTGGTTCAAGGAGCACCGCTCCAACATCTTCATGCAGCGAAATTCCATTGCCGCTGTTTCCGGCCTCGGATCTACCCTTCCCTATGCAAACATCGGAAAGATGGATAACGGAGGAGTTGATATGTCCCTTGCCTATAAGAAGGTGTTCAGGAAAGATTTCACAATGTCTCTCCGCGGGTCATTCACCTATGCCCACAACGAGATTGTCTATAACGACGAGCCGGACTACAGCCTGACTCCCAATCTTTCCAAAATCGGCCACCCGAACAACTCCAGGCTGCTCTACGTCGCTGAAGGAATCTTTACCTCCCAGGAAGAGATAGACTCACATGCACAGCAGACCTTCGGCAACTACGGAGTCGGTGACATAAAGTATGCAGACATTACCGGTCCGGAAGGAAAACCGGACGGAGTAGTCAATGCCCTCGACAGGGTCCGCTTCGATATTCCTTCGATTCCTGAAATCCAGTACGGATTCGGAGGAGCGCTGACTTGGAAGGGACTGGATTTCAACTTCATGTTCCAGGGATCCGCAAGAGTAAGTATTCTGATGAGCGGGCACCACCCATTTATCTCCAACAAGGGAGCAGGATACAACATAATGCAATACATAGTAGACGACCACTGGTCTTGGGATAACAACCGCGCTGATGCTGCATATCCGCGCCTAAGCTCTAAGGTCATCAATAACAACATCCAGTCGTCGTCATTCTATCTCAAGGACGGATCTTTCCTCAGACTCAAAAACATCGAGATAGGATACTCCTTCCTCAAGAAGAAGGTCCGCATCTACCTGTGCGGAAACGATCTCCTCACTTTCTCCCCGTTCAAGTATTGGGATCCGGAGATGGGCTCCGGCAGCGGTCTGGAAGCCTATCCGCTTCAAAAATCTGCCAAACTGGGCATCCAGTTCAATTTCTAAAAAGGAAAGGTCATGAATATAAAAAGAATACTTATACTTTCGGCCGTCTGCGTTTGTGCCGCTGCGTGCAACTATCTGGATGTCGTTCCCCTCGGAAGTCCAAAGATGGACGACCTGTTCCGTACCCACACCCAGGCGAACAAGTTTGCATGCGCAATGTATTCGCATGTATATCAGCCGAACAAATATGATATCAACGCGTCGATGGAGCTCTGCGGCGGCGGAGACCTGATTTCCGGAGCCAGAGGAGACCGACGGTACTTCAACTGGAAGAGCCTCGTATTCGACAACATAGAGACTCCTTCGCAGACTTATTTTGCCGCATGGATAGCTTCCGGAAGCCCCACCGGAGCTCATACCTACAAGGTATGGGAAGGGATCCGAAACGCCTATATACTCTTGGAACACATAGATGAGGTCCCTGATGCAACCGATGCCGAGAGGGCACAGTGGAGAGGAGAAGCTTATTGGATAATAGCTTACTACCACCACCTGATGCTGGAATACTACGGCCCGATCATTATTGTGGATCATCTTATCAGTATGAATGAGGATATGAACACTCCGCGGTCGCCATATCTTGACTGCGTAACCTTCATTTCCAATATGTACGACAAAGCTGCAGAGATTCTACCGGCAACCCAGAGTACCGACTACTACGGAAGGGCGACATCCGTTCTTGCCAAGGCGCTCAAGGCCCGCCTGTGGCTTACGGCCGCATCCCCTCTTGTGAACGGAAACAACTGGTATGCAGACTTTAAGAACCATGACGGCACTCCACTCATGCCTCAGCAGTATGACAAAGAACTTTGGAAAAAGGCCATGGATGCAGCCAGTGAAGCAATAGTAGCATGCGAAGCTAACGGTTACGGACTATATGAAATTTCATCTGCGAGCGACGACTTCACCCGCGGATATGAGAACTACCGTACCGCTTTCATCGGGCCTGAAGGCACAACCAATTTCTACAACAGCAAAGAAGACCTGTTCTCAGAGAATTCCTCTGCAACCCATGTTGAGTTCTTCGCCCCGAGAACTGTCTCCACCTATACTTCAGAAGGCCCTAAGGGATATATAGTTCCGACCTTGAAGGCAGTTCAGACCTTCCTTTCCAAAAACGGGCTTCCTATGGATGAGGACCCCGAGACAAAGAATCTGGATCTCTACTCCATTGACCAAGAACAGAACACTGTCCTTCTCCACCTCAACCGCGAACCTCGTTTTTACGCTTCTATTGGCTATGACAGAGGTGATTACGATTTCAATGGAACCACTTTCAAGCTACTTTGCCGCAAAGGCGAGCCTCAGCAGAATGACGGAATATTCGCAAACGAGTACCAAACAGCTACCGGATACTATGTCAAGAAATGGGTGTCAAGAGCAGATGCATACAACCTCAGCAACAAATCGTTTACAACGGGAAAGCATACATTGCCGCTTATCCGCGTTGCTGAGCTTTACCTTGACTATGCTGAAGCCGAGGCTGAGTATACCGGTTCGTTATCTCAAACCGGACTCAGATATATCGATGTCGTAAGACATCGCGCAGGTCTTCCAGACTTCGCAAAGGCATGGAGCAGAGCCGGCGGCACTCCGACTGGAGAAAAACTTATCAAAGCCATCCGCCAGGAAAGGCTCAGCGAGTTTGTCTTTGAAGGCCGCTGGTATCACGATATCCGCCGCTGGAAAGTTGCAGACGAATATATAGGACACACTCCTGAAGGATGGAACCTTGACGGCTCGTCAGCAACTGATTTCTACAAGGTTACACCTGTAAATGAGGGTACCTTCGTAAGAAGCTTCGCTACTCCGAAGAACTACTGGTTCGCTATTCCACTGAGCCAGCTTAACATCAACAAGTCTCTGGTGCAGAACCCGGGATACAATTGATTTCAGAGATGAAAAGAATCGGTATAACAATCATGATGCTGCTATCCATCAGCATCGCTGCTTATGCAGGAAAACCTGCTCTTAAATACAAAAAGCTGAATGAACGGGCTCTTAAGGAGTATTCTGTCCCGGTAAGGCCGGGGTATGAAGGCAGGAACCCGTTTTGGAACGCCTATTCTGTAAAGTTCATATACTCTCCCGCCTTCGATTTTGAGAAGGTCGACGGAGCACTATCCTACCGTTTCACCCTTCGGCAGAAAGAGGGGAAAGGCGTTTGGTCATTTAATGCCTCCAGCCCAAAGAGTTCCCTAGCGAAGATATGGAGGGAGGTTCCGCCAGGACCGGTGACCCTTACGGTTGAAGGTCTGGACCGGGACGGAAGAGTCATCGGGAAGGCTGGTGAGAGAGATTTCTTCCGCGATTATCCATTTGAGGGGCCGTTTTCGGGACCTACAATCGACTACAAAGAGTCTGCAATCAAGGCCATGAGGTACACCCATGAAGCACCGTGGGTACAATACTGGCTCACTCATGATGAGCCTGACATGTCCTTCAAGCATTATACGTACGCAAGCAAGACCATCAGCGGCCTTATCAACGTAGAATGCCTTGTAGCCGAGAATATTCCGTCCCTCCGGGAGGAAGCAATCAAAATTGCCAAAAAGGCTGCCAGCTTCCTGATTGCCAACGGCCAGGGTCCCGACAAGGCTCTCGCCTATTTCCCTCCAACCTACTATAAGGGGCTGATTGCCTCTGCGAAAAAGGAAAACCAGGGAAGGACAATGGCCCTCGAGGCCCTTGCCGCCGCGACTGCATATTTGAATCTCTATGATGTCACAAAAGAAGACATGTACCTTAAACAGGCCCTCCATATTGCAGACACATACAGAAAAATCCAGAATGAAGACGGATCCTTCCCGGTAAAGGTCGACTATGAAACGGGAGAACCATATACCGGATCCCACGCAATGCTTCATCCCGTCGTAAGGTTCTACAGAAGGCTTGAAAACAAGTATGGAGTCAAAGACTATCACGATGTTCTCGCCCGCGCTGAAAAATGGATGAATACTTTCGCCGAGGAGAAGTTCGATCTCGAATCCCAGTTCGAGGATGTCAATATCGGAGGAATCAAGCCATATCAGAACCTCACCAACTGTACTGCAGCACCTTACGCCACCTATCTACTTACAGGGGAGAACCCCTCCAAAGAAGATATCTCTCTCGCTCTGGACCTAATCCGCTTCAGCGAAGACCAGTTTGTCCATTGGGACGTATGGCCGGACAGCCTCGGAGTCCGCCCCGAAGTAGTCCCTACTGTTCACGAGCAGTATAAATACGAAATGGGCACTATTTCAAGCGTGGGAAACGTTGCAAACGCAATGCTGGATTATTACCTCATTACGGGAGATGAGCTTTTCTACGCCAAAGCAAAGGCCCTTATCGACGGAATTACCGTCCTTCAGGATCTTCGCACCGGAAGAATCCCCACCACCTATAAAATTCGGTCCATCTACAAGTCCGACAGGATGTATGACTGGATCAATTGCACTTACTCCGCTATTGGGTCCCTGCTGAGAATGGATGCAATGACAGAAAAGAACAGGTAGAGAAATATTATATATTAAAAAAGAGGGGTCGGCCATTTGGGCCGATCCCTCAATTGTATCAATCCGGGAACTTACTTGCCGATGTAGGCTCCCATTACTTTTTCGCTTCTGGTATTTCCCTTCTGATCAACGACAAGGTCTTCCTCAAGGGCGTCGAAAGACATTCCTGAAGGGATAGCCTTAAGCTCGGCCGGAGTCATACCGGCAGTCAGAGCGGGATTTGCTGAGCCGATGAGAGGGAATACGCCGCCGCTGAGAGGTCCCAACATCGAAGCGAAATCAAACGCTCCGATAACGGCATCTCCTTCCGAGTAGGCTTTGGCTCCTATTACTGAGGCTTTGATAATCTTCGGCATTGTTCCGACCTTGCCGCCCTGACCCACAACATCTTCAGCGCCCGCAGTAACAGATGAATTGCCAGCAACGATTGAGTTGTACATATTTAATGTTCCATTGGCATTCAGAACCTCAACTCCACCACCATCGGATGCCGTTGCCTTATTCCCGGTAACTGTACAACTTATCATAGTAAGCGCTGCAGGCGCTGCAGCAGTACCATAAACAGCGACTCCGGCGGCTTTCTTACATGAATTGCCATATATAGTACAATTGATGAGAATATTCTCTGAACCTTCTCGGGCATAGATTGCACCGCCCTGAGAAGCGCCCGCCGAATTATTGGCCACCTCGCAGCCAACCATATAAAGCTTGGACAGAATACCTCCATTGGCGTAGTTGTAAACACCTGCTCCGACGCCTGTACCCTTATTATCCTTAAGCAGGCAATTGTAGAGATAGAGGGTTCCGGCGAAGTTCCAGATACATGCTCCGTTGGCTCCCGTATTGGAAGTGAACTCGCAGTTTCTGAAGGTCGATTCTGATTCTTCCGCATTGAAGAGGCCCGCATTGGCCTTCCCGGCATTTCCGGTGATTATACAATTCTCGAAAAGAACCTTACTGCCACCGACAATCAATCCTCCTCCGTTATTCTTATAGAATGTAGCTCCATTAATCTTGTAGCTGCCGCTTCCGTTCGAATTACCCTTGGTAATGGTGACGCCACTCACATGTACCGAGAACAGATTATCCTTGGGAGCACCGACAGCAAGGACATGGATAGCCTGGTCATTGCCTGAGAGGATTGTCTCATTCTTTGCAGGGTCCGGCGTGTCCCCGGCCTTCGGATTTGCAGGATAACCTCCGATAAGGGAGATGTTCGACTTGATAAAGAATGTCTCATCACCTTTGCTTCCACCCGGAAGGATGTCGGTCGGCACATACTCTCCGGCAGCGAGGTGAATCTTATCAGCGTTAACTGCCGCTTCAAGGGCCTTTGACAGAGTTGTAGCCGTCTCCCAGCTCTTACCGTCGGCATCGGCTTTTCCGTCCGGTTTGACAAAGTAGTCGGTACCAAGGTCGGATAATTCCAGCGGATCCTGACTGATGGAAATGAATGCCTCATCATCATTAGTAATCCACATACGGATCTTTCCGCTTCTGGGTTCCAGTCCCGGGTTCTTAGTAACAGTAAAGTTGATAATCTCTTCCGATCCGTCCCCTTTACCAATCCTATTGCTGGTAACTACTATCCACTCATCGGTACTCTCAATGAGCCAGGGACGGTTGGCACGGACCTTTGTAGAGTACTCTCCACCAAGTTTTCCGACTTTAACGGCCGGTTCTCCGTCGAATACGAATTCGGCCTTGCCTCCGACGCCATCGGGCATCGGATGCTCACTTTCATCCAGCCAAGTCGACTTGCAGCCAACCAGAAGGGAAAGTGCCATCATTATATATATTATTTTTTTCATTCCGATTCCGTTTATTTATCGTTTGCGATAATAGCGAGGCCATTATAGAGCTGACGCTCTTCACCGCCGTTATCATTTGGCCAGTTCCTTACGTTAAAGCGAGCCGGATCTCCGTAGGGCCCATCTTTAGCGACTATGAAAGTCGACGAGCCTCCGCCGTCGAGATTTAGAGCCTCAGAGCATCCGAGAGCGAGGAAGTTCTCTGCAAGAGTCTGAAGATACATGCCGTTGGAGTAAGTGTACCGCCTCCCGTCGACAACCATGAGATATATTGTCTTTCTGTCCGGCATAATTCCGATAGCTGTTCGCGGATGAGACGCGTCATCAAGGTCATTAGGGACATCGATATCAATCTTTCCGTCCACAATCAGCCTCGGGCTTCCACAGAAAGCCTGATCGAAGGATCCGCCACAATCAGCGAGAATCCTGTTGTATTCGCTCTCATATCCAATCCCCATGGTCTTGTCTTTGATATACACAAAGCAGCGCGGGCGATCCTGAAGGAAAGTGAATCTATCCTTCAGGACAACTCCGTTGGACCAATAGACTCCCTGAGGGCCGAGCCCGCCTCCAAAGTCGGTGTTTGTGCCGCCTAGTACACAATTACCTTCTTTATCGACATGACTGAGCATCTTGGAGAGGACCTCGGGATTGCCGCCGACAGTGTGGGTTCCATAGGGAGTTACGCACTCGAGATTGATAGTCGGCTCCGAGAGATCGATTTTGTACCAGAACGTCCTTATTGAACGTCCTTCGGAAGATAGATAGGCCATTTCAGTGACCTCAACTCCCTTATGCAGGGTATATGTTGAATCCTTATAGATGACGCTTATCTGGTCCGTACCCTCTACGAGAGCCTTACCTATGGCAGAAGAAGGCTGAGGTGCCGGATATTCGACCATCTGGGGATAATCCTCGCAGGCGCTGACAAAGAGCAGCCCGCCAAGGAAAAGTGTCAATATTCCAAATCTGTTCATAGTCATTGCATATTAGTAACCAGGGTTCTGCTCAAGAGTCTTCCTCGAGAGTGTTATTTCGCTGTCGGGGATTGGGAATCTCGTCTGGAATTCCTTGATTCCCAGATACTTCACTGCCGTACCCGTACGGACATAATCATAGTACATCTGGTTCTCGCCAAGAAGTTCGAGACGACGTTCGTGAAGGATAGCCTCAAGGAAATTGTCAGGATTGGTGACAGGAGCACCTTCCAGCCCTCTTGCCGACCTCAATTCATTGAGCCTGGCGACACCGTTCGGATACCCTTGAGCCTCAGCACTGACAAGATACATCTCTCCGAGTCTGGAAATAATCACAGGATCGGTTCCTGCCTGTCCTGAGGGATATTTGTTGAGACGATAGTAGCCTCCGTCGAGAAGAATCGAGGTATTGCGGCGTTTATCCGTTGACTCATAAAGCTTCCAAATGTCTTCGGTTACACTGTATGTACCCTTTCCCTTATTGACATAATCGTATGAGTAGAACTCGTTTCCAAGGCGTATGGATGAGGTTTCCATGTCGCAGCGGAAAGCGAAGATTGTCTCGGTGTTGGTCTTCGGCTGCGGGTAGGTCCCGAAAATGTCCGAGAAATCGTCGAGCGCATAGCGCCCCGAGGTAATAAGTTCCTCCGCATAGCGTGCAGCCTCTTCTTTCTTACCTTCATAGAGACAGATCCTGGCTTTGAGAGCCTTAGCCGCATCGAGGGAGACATAGTAGTAACTTGCTGATGTGCCGAGAAGAGAAAGGGCGTTGTCAATATTCTCGTCTATAAAAGCCCAGGTCTGCTCCTCAGTGCTGCGTGAGATATAATCCTCAGTGTTCTCCCGTAGTATCGGCACTCCGCGGAATCTGGTATTGAGGCAGAGATAGAGCCACGCTCTGAAATAATAGGCCTCGGCGAGCATTAACTTCGCTGTCGGGTTATCAGGGAAACGGTTTGCAATGAAGATTACATTATTGACCTGATATAGAGCGGAGTAATAGCCCTTCCATTCAGCTGCCATAGTTGAACCGGTCTTAAGCTCCGCATTGATGACATCGATGGGATTGTATGTCTTCTGATTGACATCTCCTCCTACTATGTCGAAGATAAGGTAGGAGAGAGTTCCTGGATCCTCTTCCACGCTGTTATACATTCCCATACGCACTGCCGGCAGATCAGTTGCGGACACAGCCTCTGGCTGAATGGCCGTATGAGGATACTGCTCAAGCATTTTGGAACACGAGGTGGCCCCTGCCGCAACGAGCAAGGATGCCAGTATGATTGTTACATTCTTTTTCATAAGGCAATGCGATTAAAAGGACAAGTTGACTCCGAAAGTGAATGTTCTCGGCTGAGGGACATTGAGATTGTCCGTCCAGGTATATCGTGGATCCATATTGTTGGAAACCTCAGGATCCCAGCCAGGATAAGGAGTGAGCAGGAAGAGGTTGTCTCCCTGCAGATAGACCCTCAGTCCCTGCATATTCAGCTTTTTCAGCATTTTTGAGGGGAACTGATAAGCAAGTGTCAAAGCGCGAAGCCGGATGAATGAACCGTCGAAGAGGATCATATCGGAGTTTTTCTGGTTGAAAGCATATCCAGCGATATTCCTCGGATATGTATTGGTCGTACCTGGCCCCGTCCATGCGTTCTCGGCATATTCGGCGACGACTCCCCTGGTATGAGCTGATCTGGTAAGGTTTGCACCCTGCCCCATAAGCACCTGATTACCATACATGTAGGTAAAGAAGATATTCAGCGATAGGCCTTTCCATGTGAAGGTATTGTTCCATCCTCCGAAGAAGTCCGGATCAGCATCGCCCATCGGCAGACGGTCGCTATCATCGATAACTCCATTGCCATCCTCGTCATGCCATTTGACATCACCTGCTCTTACACCCTGATCGTACTGAGGCTGAGGCACTTCCGCATCGTATTGATAGATACCCTCCTGGACAAAAAGATTGAAGCAGTTGATTGAGCGGCCTTTTTCGAGAATACGGTTACTTGCAAGAATCGGGGCGTCGTCATCGAGAAGCTTTGTAATCGTATTGACATTCCTCGCGATATTGAAGTTCGTCTGGTAATGTACTTGGCCGAAATCAATATTGCCGCCAATTGTTACTTCGAAGCCGACGTTTCTCATTGAACCGATATTTGTCATAATGTTTGAGCGACCTGTGGTAGCCTGAACAGGCATACTGTAGAGAAGGTCGGTTGTATTCTTGAGGTAGCCGTCAATGATGAAGGTAAGTTTGTCATGGAAGAATCCAAGGTCCATACCGGCATCGTACTGGTCTGCCTTTTCCCATGTCAGCTGGGAGTTACCGAAATCGGTCACTGCGAAACCGGCCTGCTTATCATAGCCGTTTCCGGCTGAAAGCTTGGGCTGCCAAGCATAATAGCCAATACCTTCCTGGTTTCCTGTCTTACCGTAGCTGAGGCGGAATTTCATATCCGTGCCTGCCGCTTTAGCCCTAGCCATAAAAGGCTCGTTGGTGATATTCCAACCAAGGGAAATCGAAGGGAACCAACCCCACCTGTAGTCCTTCGCAAACTTAGAAGAACCATCTGCACGGAGGGTAGCCGTAAGAAGATATCTGCCTTTCCATGAACCACTTATACGGCCGAACCAAGATTCCATTGCATAAGCGGCCTTGCTGCCAGAATGGCCAAAGTAAGTACCTACTCCGACAACATCGAGAGCCTGAGCAGGGAAATCAGTCGCCTCTACAGAGATATTGTGGTATGAACGGTGCATGAATGAATGACCGAACATGGCATTGAACGTCATGTCCCTGTTAAAGAATGAGTCATTGTAATTCAGGACGTTCTCGACAGTCAGGTTGATGCTGGTCTGCCCGCGGTCTACAATGTATCCGGTTCCCTTTCCGTAAGGATGCGTATAGTAGTAATTCGTGTAATCGTAGAGATTGAGCACGTCGGTATTGACAGAGTTCTTTAAGGTGAGCCTGTCATCCAAGAACTTCAGGGTACCGAAGAAGCTGCCGATGTAGCGCATGTTCTCAATGTACATGTTTTCTTCGTTCAGAATCTGGATACCGTTATGGAAATTAAGCTCGTCAGTACCACCGACATAGTAGGAGCCGTCCGGTTTATAGGGTCGATCGGTCGGCCTTTGGAGAATAGCCCTCGCAATGATATTCGATCCGGCGTTAGATCCCGGGACCTGATGGTTTTTCATGTAACCTACACTGCTGTTAGCGCCAACCTCGAGCCACTTGTTGACCTGATGACTGATTTTGGTGCTGAGGTTGATCTTGTCCATCTTGTTGGTCCTTATGATACCCTCATGATGACCGGCACTTGCACCGATGTAGAAATGTGTTTTCTTGCTGCCTCCGGCAAAGGAAATATCTCCGGTATAGAAATGACCGATCTGGGTGATAGCCCTCATCCAGTCATAGTCTTTCATATTGCCGAAAGGATTGACAATGTGCTCTTTATAGTTCTTGTCTCCAACCTGATACCCGTACTGACGGTTGTAATTGTCGACTCCTTCGTTATATGAGCGTACATACAATTCGGAGTCAGCCATCTTGATCTTGTCAATATTGGGGAACTGGGAAAGTCCGGTTGTGACTTTTACATTGAGACTGGACTTCTGCTCCGATCCGCTTCGGGTTGTGATGAGTACGACTCCGTTGGTCGCCCTCGATCCGTAGATGGCCGCAGAAGCCGCATCCTTGAGAATCTCGATAGACTCGATATCGTTGAGATTAAGGAGGGAAAGAGTACTCATACTCTCTCCTAGATTTGTGATGTTTCCTTCTGTGTTATAGATAGGAACGCCGTCTACAACATAGAGCGGCTCGTTACTTGCGGAGAGCGACGAAGCACCACGGATGGACATTCTTTCTCCTGAGCCGAGGTTTCCTGAACCCGTGAAAGAAGTAACTCCGGCTACGCGGCCCTGAAGCAGTTCTGCAGGAGAGCTGACGCTTCTCATCATCTCCTCATTAACAGAGACCTTGCTGATGGCGCTGGTAACAAGAGACCTCCTCATAGAGCCGTATCCGATGACAACTAGTTCGTCGAGTTGCTCCGCTGAAGAAGAAAGGACAAATCTTAATGAAGAAGTCGGTTCTGACACTCTCTGAGTGACTGAGTCATAGCCGAGGCAAGCACACTCCAGGATACTTGCAGAACTGAGAGAGATTGAGAAATGCCCGTCAAGATCGGTCACTACTCCTCTCATGGATCCCGGGATCATGACTGTCGCTCCCGGAACCGGATTGCCGTTCTGATCAACCACTGTACCGCTTACAGTAAAGCCCTTACTTTGAACAGTCCTTTGAGGAGCCGCCTCTTTTTCAGGCTTAGGCGTCAGAACGATCATCTTGCCATCGACACTGTATGTCGTCCCTGGCATAATCTCAGAGAGAATCTCCCCGATGGTCTTGTCGTGAACATCTACAGAGACCTTTCGAGCCACATCGATGTCAGCATTTTTGTAGAAGAAAGCATAGTCGGTCTGTTCCTCGATGGCATCCAGCACCTGCTTGACGGTGACATTATCCATCTTCAGAGACAGAGTGCCCTTTTGGGCTCCCATGCTGACCTCACCGAAAAACAGGAATAGCATGAACGCCAGCCCCAAAAAAATCGGTTTGTTTCTTTGCATAACTGTTGATGTTTAGTTAGTGTTTTTATTTATGTTGTTTGATGAATAAATCTATCTTTTTGCTACTTCCGTCATAGCGGAAGGAACTGCCGGTAAGCGATTTAATAGCGAGAAGAATATCATCTATAGTCTCCGAGCGGACCGTCATGGAAAGATTTACCTTCTTTGCGACCGCTTCGTCGTCGAGAACGATATCAACGGAGTACCAGTGCTCCAGATTCTCTACTATATCGAAAAGAGAAGTATTGTAAAATACCAGTCTGTCGTCAATCCACGAGGTGTGATTGGATGCCTTTACTTTCTTTTTGCTCCATACTCCGGTTTCAGAATCCAAAATGATAGCCTGGTCAGGAGAGAGAGAAACACTTCCAATCTCAGGGATAAGCGCCTCTACCGCTCCCTCACGAAGGTAAACACCCGTTCCTCTTTCATCACCGGAAAAAATCGTAAACTTGGTTCCGAGCACCTTCACATCCATCTTGCCGACACTTACTACGAAAGGATGGGCAGAGTCCTTATAAACATCGAAATAGCCCTCTCCTTCGAGAGTCACCCGCCTTTCCTTCCCCTGTAGGTCCCCTTTATATGTCAAACGGCTGCTATGGTTCAGCCAAACGAGAGTCCCGTCCGGCAGGGTAAAATCACCTTTCCCATCCCGCGAAGAAACTAGACAGATTGTTTCCTCGTTCTGAGATTTCTGGTATAGAAGAGTAGCAGAGAAGATAATCGAAGCCACAGCAGCCGCCGTAGAAAGAATGGCGACAAGGCGAAGCCTGCGGGCTTTATTGGCAGAGCCATATTCTTGCATCTTCGCATCGGAAAGAACTGATTTTGAGCTTCTAAGTCCCTCTATGCGAGCATCTTTAGGGATAGTATCCCAGACAGATTGCATAGCCTCGCTTTTTATGTCGAACCCTTCCTCATCAAGCATCCACTGCTCTAAAGAAGATGATTCGATCTCTGCAAGATCATTTCCCGAAGATTGCTGAAGAATAGTTTTTGCGGAAGCACTTTTGATACTTTAAAGACGGATAAGGAAAGGTCAACACACAAGCATATTGGAGGAAATTGCTTATATTTGTAAAGCTTCGTTATTGTAATGGAAGACAAGGAACTCCAAAGACGTCTTGGCAGAGGAGACGAAAAAGCATTTGCCGATATCTATGACAGATATGCCGGCAAATGCGTGATTTTCATTGACTCGCTTGTAAAAGACGAGACCGTCGCAAAGGACCTTGCGCACGATCTTTTCATAAAGATCTGGACGCGTAGGGAGATTGTCTCAAAGGCGGAATCCCTCGATGCATACATCTTCCGAATGGCCAGAAATGCAGTTTTGGATCTGTTCCATTCAAGAGCAATCGCCAGACGCTATCTTGCTTCCGAGACTCTTCGTCAAGACGGTATTGCTGTCGAGGGCGACGCAAAGATTGACGAAGATGAGCTACAACTCCTCATCTACCGCTCAGTCGAGGCAATGCCTCCCCAGCGCCGCCGAGTCTTCCGGATGAGCCGTTACTACGGCATTCCGAATATCAAAATTGCAGAAGAGCTCGGCATAGACATCCGGACTGTCGAGAACCACCTTACCGCTGCTCTTCGAAGTCTCAGGATGGCTCTCCAGAGCGCGCGGTAAGGATCTCTCGATAATCATTAGTTAGCTGTCCCGAAAGTAATATTCTCCTTCGTAACATTGACGGCAGCCGCTGAGTGTGTGCCGATATAGTCGAAATAGTTCTCGGCATTGACTCCGACCATCTTCGGAGATCCGGCATTGTATGTGCCGAAATCTCCTCCGGCAACGCACTCGGAAAAGGCGGCCTTCTTATTACATTGGCCGAAAAAGGTACCAACGTAAGAATCAGTCTTATCAGTGATTACTTTTCCGTAGTTCTTGACCCCGGTGAAGGAGTTGTCGTCAGCATTGACAAGGCATACGACTCCTCCTACGGCACCTGCAGTCGTTGATGTCAGGTCACCGTAGTTGGTCACATCCTTCATCGTGGTTCCGGCTCCGGTAATGCAGGTGATGTTTCCTGCGCGGGCGCCGCCCGAAGTAGCGAAGGAGTTGATGCTGTTGCCATAATTGACCACATCTTCCATCTCTACATACCTGTTAGCAGCCGCGACAATACCGGAAGCCCTTGCGGTGGCAGAAGTGACGTCGCCCCTATTGACCACATGCTTCATGACCACCTTGGTTTCCGTATTGATGAGGTTGGTGCCGAATCCAAGGATACCGGCAACCTGAACGGCAGTAGCTCCGCTCTTGGTGTTTCCACCAGCCGTGGCTGTGACTGCTCCGGTATTGGTGATATTCTCAAGAATGACACCCTTCTCTCCCGCGAAAGCAAAGCCACAGACTGCCATAGTGACACGTTTGTTGTCTCCGGCAGCTCCGTCAAAGGACATGGGGGCGTTGTTGGTGATATTTCTGACCGTGGCGTCATAGACAAGACCGGCAAGAAGGCCTGCATCTGTAGCAGCCTTGCACTTTACCGAAAGGGATGAGCTTGCATCGAAAACAAGGTTCTCTACAACTGCTCCCGGGCCGAGGATTCCGAAAAGTCCCCAAGCGGCTCCTGCTGTCTCATTCTGGCAGACGAGGTCGAGATTCTTGATAGAGTGTCCCTTACCATCGAAAGCTCCCGTGAAGGCGTTGCCTCCGGTAATACTCAAAGCATTGCTCGCCCAGTTGAATGTCCCTGCTCCAATCGGAATCCAATCAGTGACTCCTGTGAAGTCAAGATCCGCATTCAGCACGACAGTCTTTCCATCTTCTCCGAAGAAAGGAGTGAGGTCACCGCCTGCATTTACTGCATTCCTGAAAGCGATGAAATCTTCGACAGTATTGAGACCGGCCTTGGGCTCCTCTGAAGCCTGTCCGAAGGTGATATTCTCAGGGGTTACAAAAGTAGCCGCATCGCTATGAGTACCGATATGGCTGAAATAGTTCTCAGCATTGACTCCGACCATAACCGGAGAGCCGCCATTGTAAGATCCTAAATCGCCACCTGCAACGCACTCGGAGAATTTGGCGTTCTTGTTGCACTGGCCGAAGAAGGTGCCGACGTAAGTACCTGTTCTATCCGTTATTACCTTTCCATAGCTCTTTACTCTGGTAAAGACGTTGTCATCCGAGTTTACAAGACAGACGACTCCACCCACGCAACCCGCAGTCGTTGAAATAAGGTCTCCGTTGTTGGTAACGTCGGTCATAGATGATCCGGCCCCGGTAATACATGTGATATTACCGACACGTGATCCACCGGCGGTCGGGTAAGTATTTGTGTTCTTGCCATTGTTGACGCAGCCGGTCATGTTGGTGAACCTATTTGCTGCCGCAACGATACCGGATGCGCGAGGTACTGCCGACTCAATGTTAGCATTGTTGACACAATCCTTTACAATAACTTCTTTTGAAGAACTTGCGTCATTGGTTCCGAATCCGAGAATACCTGAGATATGGACGCCGTTACCTCCGTTATTGGTATTGGCTCCGGCGGTAGCCGTGATTAAAGAGGCGTTATTGGTTACTTTCTCAATCAAAGCTTCGTTTTCGCCAGCAAATGCAAAACCGATCAGGGCGATAGTGACTCTGGCAGCGTTAGGAGCGGCATTTTCAAGGTTGTAAGCGGCAGAACTCGTAACGTTCCTGATAGTTCCTTGATTAAGAATACCGGCGATGAGGCCGATTTCAGTGGAAGCGGAAGGTTTAGCTTCGAGAGAGCATGTAGAATCGAAAACAAGATTCTCGACAACTCCGCCTTCTCCGACACAGCCGAAGAGGCCCCAGGCGCCGCCGGTCTTAGAATTGGCGCACACCGCCTTGAATCCGGTAATCTTGTGGCCCTGACCGTCGAAATAGCCGGTGAACGGTGTCCCGGTGATAGTGAGCTTATTGGATGCCCATGTGAATCCAACGTCTCCAATAGGAGTCCACTCGGTCACTCCGGACATGTCGATGTCGCCAAGAAGGACCACGTGTCCCTCTGCATTCTGCCATTCAGCGAGAGACTCGCCCTTATTGACAGCCGAAGCAAAGTCAACAAGATCTGCAGCAGAACGGATTCCGCCGTCATTTCCGAAAGCAAAGAGTGCCTTTGCAAGATGCTTGACGGAGAATTTACCGCTTTCTTCTGCGTAAGTCTGAATTCCGCTCTTGTAGATAGTCTTTGTGTACTGCTTTCCG
>JAEEGL012720826.1_pt1 | contig 19856 bp, 15 predicted proteins | sample 9134231 | NCBI WGS metagenome assembly JAEEGL01 (sample SAMN16246548, study PRJNA631951) | gut metagenome | biome: gut microbiome; feature: rumen; material: fiber-attached | host: Bos | place: Iran: Karaj | collected 2018-10 | reverse complement strand
TCCTTCTTGTGGCGGTACAGGTAAGGGGACTCCGCAAATCAGGTATTCACCCAACTATACAGGGAAGGACAATTCCGTCTATTGCAGCATCTGCGGGTATACTCAGCCCGCCCATACTCACTATACGCCCAATTGCTCGGTCTGTAACGGGACAGGTTCTGTGGGAGGTTATTGAAACAGCAGAGCGGGAGCATATCAATGCCCCCGCTCATTTGTTAGCCTTTCATCAAGACCTTGTCGATGGGTTTACCTTTGGCCAGGTCGTCGACAAGCTTGTCAAGAATCCGAAGGTCGCGCATACGAGGATCCTCGATCTCCTCGACCCGAATCCCACAAATCTTCCCCTTCACCTGAAACCGCGCCGGATTCATGCACGGCGCCTTATCCAGGAACTCTCCATACGTGGCCGAATCGCTACTCAACAACGCCCGCAGTTCCGACTCAGAATAGCCCGTAAGCCACCCCGTCACGGCAAACACCTCCCCCTCCGTCCGCCCCTTCCGCACCGCCTTGGCGATGAGCAAAGGGAACACCTTGGAGAATTTCATCTCGAATACGTCCATAGTGCGTCAAAGATAGTGAAAGAATGACGAACTTATACGCTCCGTCATTTCGCCTCGACGGCGCGGGCAATCATTTCTTCAGAATCACCTAATTTACGCAGGTTCTCAACAATTCTCTCCCGCTCTTTTTCTCGTCCTTCCTCACGTCCTTCCTTCTTCGCGTAGGCAATCTGGTTCTTTATGTCGCGCTCGGTTCTCATATCGGATTCAAGTTTTATCTTTTCCTGTGGTGTAAAAGTAGCAATTTCCGCCGATTCAAACAAGTGCGGGAAGGTTGCCGGGCGGCGGGGCGGGCCTGCGGAATGACGGATTTCAGCGATTCGCGTAGGCGGGAAGGCGCTTGACCGCCGAACTCGCTCAGTTAGTCCCGCAAGCGGGCCTAACTAGCGCTCAAACAAACGGCGTCATCCCGTTCCGGGACCGCACCTTCCCGCCTGCTCACTAGCAGCTGAAATCCGGATTCCGCAGTCCCATCCCCGCCGCCACGATCGAACCTTCCCGAGGGGGGTATATAAAAGCGAGCGCGGACCAATCCCGCTCTCGCGCTCTGTCATGGCTCTCGCCCCGCTTTAGGCCCATTTCTAAAGCCCCCTAAAGCGGACCGATCAGTTCCTCAGGCCGTAGAGAGGGGATTCGTCCGCGCTCGGTTTTAAGGGCGGGAAATAGAGTTCGTGTGTGGCAATTTCTGGAATAGATTAGCTAATAGAATCAATCTAAGGCGAGTAGTCGGAGTAAGGTGCGGGAGGGTCAACCCCTGTGATAGAAATATGATAGTACAAGAATATGGTTAAAGCAAAAAATACTATTTTTGCAGTAATAACTACATTTACAATGCAAAACGAGTACGACCTTAATTCTCCAAGGTTTGATTATCCACGTCAATGGATGAAGAGAAAGCATGATAGAGGAATGGCATGGAATGACATTGCCTCAAATCCTGTTACTTATCCTCTGCTTGACTTTTTGAAGAACCGAGTGGAAGAAGATAATTGGCCACAGATGACTGAGGCTATGTGGGTGGCCTTGGTGAGGAATCTAGAAGAATGGGAGCAAAAAACCATGGAACTAGATATTAACGGTCAAGCTCTCGTAATAGACGGAGAGTCGGATAATGCCGTGACACTTCCCGAAAAGGAGAATTCTTGTTGGCAATTATACAAGCAGAGATTAGCCTCAAAGCATTTTTCCGAGGCCACCATTAGCGAAATAGAACGGGCAACCCTCAAGATTCTTAAACGTTTGAGTTTAGATACCCGGACGATGGATCCGATCAAAGGACTTGTCATCGGAAACGTCCAATCTGGAAAAACCGCCAATATGGCTGCCTTAATGGCAATGGCGGCTGATTGGGGGTGGAATATGTTCATTGTTCTTTCGGGAACGATTGAGAACCTTCGAATTCAAACCCAAGCTCGCTTACAAGATGATTTGAATAATGAGGGATGTACCATATCATGGCAAGGTCTAGAACATCTCTCTTTGCAAAGTCCAATTGGGTCCCGAGCGCAGGATCTTAATTTTGATTCACAATCCAAACTACGGTATTTCACCGTATCTCTCAAAAATGCCGCTCGTCTTAGGAAGCTTATACAGTGGCTTCAAAAAGACAAAAACAAAATGAAGCAAATGAAGATCCTCGTGATTGATGATGAGGCGGACCAGGCGGGGATCAATACGGCAAATGTTTCTTTGGATGTTAAAACGCCAATATATCGGTTAATTACCGCTATGGTTAATGGGCTAAATGCAAGAGCCCAACACATAGAAGAGAGATATATGGCAATGAATTATATTGGTTATACGGCAACGCCTTATGCCAATATTCTCAACGACTCGTCGCTGGACTCCCTTTACCCACAGAATTTCATTGCGACTCTAAGCGTATCTAACGAATACTTTGGGCCGCAGCAGATTTTCGGAATTCCAGATGGCCGTTATCTTGGGTTAGACATTATTCGCGATGTCTCAGAAAATGATCTGACCGTCGTCAAGAGCATTCACAGAGGTGAGTCTTTCTCTATGCCTAACTCATTGGAACGGTCCATTTGTTGGTTTATTTGTTGCGTCGCCGCAATGCGTATTCGTGGGTTCAAGGACCCTATAAGTATGCTGGTTCATACTAGTCAACAGGTTCAACACCATGATAGAATTTCCAATGCGATAGTTGATTGGGTTAATCAGTCAGATCCGAAAAGGCTTCTATCAAGATGTAAAGACGTTTGGGAATCAGAGACGGCGGATTTTTCATTGGAAGAGTTTAAGGAGCAATATCCGGATTATCGGTTGAAAGACGCAATGGAGGATTATCCAAGTTTTGCGGAAATTGAGCCAGGAGTCTGCGAGATTCTCTCGGTTAAACTCAATCCAATTAAACTGAATGAGCAGGGAGAATTGACGTATCATAGGGGTATACATCTTTGTGTAGATAATTCACGAAATGGTGGCATAAATGACGAGAATGAATACCTCCGTTTAGTGTATCCTGATAAAGATCATATGCCAGAGGTTGCACCTGCCTTCTTGGTAATAGGGGGTGCCACGCTTTCTAGAGGATTAACATTGAAGGGGCTAGTTAGTACCTTTTTCTTACGATCTGTCAAACAAGCAGATACTCTGATGCAGATGGGGCGTTGGTTTGGGTATAGGGGAGGATATGAGCTTTATCCTCGCATTTGGATAACAGCAAATACAAAAGAGCAATTTGAGTTCCTCTCCGTTATGGATCAAGAGTTGCGAGAGGAGATACATATGATGGAAGTACAAGGATTACGTCCAAACAACTATGCTGCAAAGATACGCAATTCTCCTCGACTCGCATTAATTCGACTGACGGCCAAAAACCGTATGCAGAATGCGGTAGATGCGGATTTGGATTTTTCCGGCTCGTTCAATCAAACTCAGTTATTTGATTCTGATAAGGCGGTTTTAGAGCATAATTTGGAGAAAGGGAAGTTGTTTATTGAGAGCCTCGGCGAGCCAAGGGCACATAAATCGTGCAATCCCTATGCAGATCATACGACGGTTTGGGATGGAGTTTCAAATTTGATTGTATCACAATTCCTTCGCGATTTCAAGTTTTGCAGTCGGCTTTCGGTCTTTAATGACATTGAACCTCTGCTGACTTGGTTGCAAAAGATTACCGCAGAAGGTAAGCTGAACGATTGGAATATTGTCTTAGCCGGGAAGAAGAGCAAAGATGAAGAAAAAACCGTTCACTTTTCCAATTGCTCTGTTGCGAAAGTAACGCGTACTCGAAAAGCCACCAAAAATGAGCGCCCAGAAGTGATTAATATAGGTGCTCTTCGTGCACCATTGGATATCCTGGCGGATGTAGACCTCGATGGGCAACCAGAGGAAGTCAAGCGACTTTTCTCCCATGTGGCCGAAAGCAGGGTGAAGGAGTTGAGATCAAAAGTTGGCTTGGGGCAAACACCACAGCTTTTACTTTATGTTGTAGATAAAGATTCGAAGCCGGCACCCGGGAGTAAGTCTAGAAAAGAGTTAAATGCTCCTTGTGATCTCTTTGGTATTTGCGTTAATATCCCTGGCGGGGTAATTGGAACTAACCACGTGGCCAAAGTGTGCATCCGATTGGACAATCGCTTTAAGGACGAAGGTGATCTCGATGGTCAAAATTTAGATAATTGATTAGAAGATGAAGATAGAATTATACAGTGCACAAAAACTGAGTCTGAAGGGGAGTGATTTGAAAAAAATGATTCAGAACCAGGATATGCCGATCCTTGACTTATTGGTTCGAGAATCTATCCAGAATAGCTTGGATGCTAAGGATGATACCTCTACCTCTCGTTTTGTGACAGTAGAGTTCAACTATGGCGATTTTAACCTGAATGCTTTGAATGCGGAACTTGAAGGTATTGACCTTTCGAGTAAACCGTTGTGGGGAAACCGGTACATAGCGATTTCTGACAAGAATACCGTTGGCCTTACCGGCAAGTATGATGACAAGACGAGCAATCTCTATAAGTTGGTTTACGGCATTATGGATGCCCAACAAGCCTCTGGAGCTGGTGGATCTTGGGGTATTGGAAAGACTGTATATTTCCGGGTCGGTGTCGGTTTAGTGCTTTATTACAGCCGGATAAAAAACACATCTGGGGGCTTTGATAATTTATTATCGGCAGCGTTTGTGGAAGATGAAACGAGTGAGTCGGCACTCGTTCCTTTTGTTAATGGGAAAAGATATGGCATTGCTTGGTGGGGAGATGAGATAGCTCCTAATTCGAACACAATACGTGAAACAAGAGATCAAAAAAGCATCGATAGGCTATTGCAGGCTTTCGATTTGCCACCATATAAAGGCAACGAAACAGGAACAAGGATTATTATCCCATTTATTGATGAGCAGTTTCTTCTCACGCATAACCAACCTGCGTTAGAAGGGGACGCGCTGCCGCCATTTTGGTTATCAAGCTTAAAAGATTATTTGCGAATTTCCGTCCAGAAATGGTATATTGCCCGGCTTAATAACAAGAAATATCTTCATGGAAAGTACTTGAATCTTTCTATTAACGGCAAGCCGATTGGGCCGGATAATATGGAGCCTTTTTTTAAGCTTACGCAGAAGCTTTATAATAAGGCAGCCCTTACTATAGCGAAATCTCCGGATGCAGAGAACATCAAGTACGAAGATGCGGTAATTAATGTCGAAAAGATTTCTGTAAATTCAGAGATTCGTCCCACAGAGGCCGGTCAAGTTGCATTTGTCAAGGTGAATAGGAAACAGCTGGGAATGAATCCCCCCGATAATTGTCCATCACCATATGAATACACAACTTCGACAGTTGATGAGAAAGATTCTGGGAAACCATTGCTGATTTTCTGTAGAAAACCGGGAATGGTTGTCAGTTATGAAACAGAAGGAAAATGGTTAGAATCTGTCCCAAAAACATCCACGGATGAATTTATAATCGCATGGTTTGTTTTGAACTCGCATCCAAACTTGACGAATGCAGACATCTCGCTAGAAGATTATATTAGAAAGAGCGAAATGGCCGACCATTGCTCTTGGGATGATTGTGCTGTGAATAGTCCGACAAAACCGAAGATAATCACAAGGATAAAGAGTAATGTCTCTAGGAAGCTGGCAAAAGCATTCGAAGAAGCGAAGGATACTGGCGAGAAAACGGCCGACACGGGCCTTGGAACGCTATTAGGTCGTTTACTTTTACCTCCCGAAGGTTTTGGACCAAGACCTACTCCTCCAATCTTACCGCCGAATTCAGGACCAATTCGGGGTGGGGATGGCGGCGATGGTGGCTCTTCAACAACACGGAATTGCATAAGATACAAATACAGCATAGTTAAGTATACTCCCACGGGTATGGTACTTCAAATGAGTATCACGACAGGAAAGAAACAAGCAGCTGTTTTCGGTTTTTCTTTTGAGATGGATAGTATCAAGGGCTCTATCAGTGCTGACAATTGGAAACAAGATTTGGGCCTTCCGCTTCCATTCGTCATTAGCTCCGGGAAAATGTCAATAAAGAGGGTAGACAAGGATAACAAGGAAGCGATTTGGACTATTCAAAAAGGAGGGGGATCTCAGTTCGGGAAGATAATTGCAAAACAGGTCTGTACCAATGACGGGGAATGGTATGGTCTTGAATTCGGTTTTATGGACAAGGATAGTCATTCCGTAGAGATAGCCCTTCTTTTGGATGTTACTATTCATCGGAAAGATATTAAGCCTGTGCTTTCTTTTAAGTAAATACTTATGCAGACATTATCATCATATCCGATTATTGATACAGCCTTGCTCCAAAAAGTGAGGTTTCAGTATTCACCATTTCGTTTTTATTATACGGATGACAATGGAGAAGACCGGGATTTGACAGCGGAAGATTCTGGTTCTACAATTCATCCTCTTAATGATGACAGTGGTCGTTGGTCCCCAGACGTAAATGGGTTCGGCATAACTAGAACCTATACGGTACGTTGTTGTTCATTTCTGTATGGTTCAAACGGCGTTGCGTGTAAGGATGCAACCTTAGCATTAGCGTTGCTGTGGAAGTCTCCGGATTCAAGGCAGCGCTCTGCATGTGAAATTGGTGTTCTTTCAAATGATGGAACACCTCACTCGTTTACATTGACAAAGTATTTTCCCAAGCCATGTTTTAAAGGGCGATTAGATTTGCAGACAGTGGTGGTGATCAAGGCGGCTGGTCATCCCGGTGACGAAGAAAAGCATTTGGCAAATATCCCCGGGACTGTCTTGGGAACTATTGATACGTTCTCAGTAACATTCGATGGGACAGGATCAATCTTTCCCATTAATATTATTAATGATAAGGACGGATTGCTTTGGTCGATCGACTGTAATTTTGATGACCCTCTTTATGATAAGTTTTCGGATAGTGTGGCTATTAACTTGAATAGTGCTCATCCGGATTTTAAGTTCATTAATCCCTCAGACAAATCAAACTTTAACCCCTCTTTTCTAAGAGAAGTTCTAGCAGGTGCTATTGCAACCGTTGTCGACTATATTCGGGAGACGGATTATTGGGACGACATAAAGAATGGGAAGTCGGAGGAAGAGAGTGTCGGCCAGGCAATTTATTATTTTGTTTCCAGCTTGAATCTGAATATGGATGATGCAAAACAATGCTCCATCGCATTTCGTGATTATTTCGCACAAAAACTCGGAGAGCTATGATGAAGATTGAAAGATTGTCGCGCAAGGAGGCTATCGAGGCAATGAATTCGTGGATAGCCAATTCTTTTACTTTGCCATCTCTAGGGAAAGATTATTTGGAGATCCGCGACGACCTCCTTGCGATGTTCGAGCATTCAAGAAAAGAAGCAGGATCCGTCCAAGGGTATTTGATGGATGTGTGCTTTGGCTCAGAAGTGTTCCGGTACTTTAAGAATAAGCAATGGTTTACTGATCGACTCGCTTCGGATGACGGTTTTTGGAGGTATTTGTCGCTACGAGTTGTTCCGGATTTGGTCGGGGAGCGCTGGGGGAATACAAATGCGGATCATTATTATACTAAACCGAGCCGTATTTGGCTGAAAACGATGTGGTGGTATTATTACCTCTCATTCAACAAAGATGTTGAGGCCACGAAGGAAATGCTAAAGTCGAAAGCATTTAGCACAGACACAATCCTAAATCTTGTCGAGAGAACAGGTCGCTGTGGGACAAATATTTCTGTTTACAGAGGCATTATGTTAAAATATGCACACCTCGACGAAGGCCTTAGCGATAAGGACTTCCGAAGTATTATGAAACTTAACACCGCTAAAGCGGTTGTGATAGAGCCCGTGTTCAGTACCGGGGGCATTTCGGGATACGTGAATTCTTTATTTAACGAATTGTCTCTCAATGAGTAAATGTATACCCGTTGTCGTCGATCTATTCTCTGGCTGTGGAGGTCTTGCCTTGGGGTTTGAAAAGGCCGGGTTCAACATTGTGGGAGGAATTGAAATGGTCCCTGAAGCAGTCGAGACAATCTCATCTAATATTTGCTGGCGTTACGGGCGAGAATCAGATTATATCTGCGCAGACATAACGGAAACAGATGCATCCATTTTTAAGGACAGAATTGGACAGGAAGGTTGTATCGTTATAGGGGGACCACCCTGCCAAGCATATTCTAGGGCGGGTAAGGCAAAGTTGAATTCGTTGGGAGAAGATCGAATCAACACATCTGATGCTCGTGGATACTTATATCAGGATTTCTTGCGTTTTGCATTTGATCTTGATGCAAGAGCGGTTGTTATGGAAAATGTCCCGGAGTCTACACGATTCGGAGATATGAACATTCCAGAAATAGTTTCGGAAGAATTGGATGCTCACGGCTATGATTCGTGGTGGACATTGTTGTGTGCTGCCGACTATGGCGTGCCTCAAATCCGAGAAAGAGTTTTCATTGTAGGGCGAAAAAAAGGCGAGAACGACATTGGTCTTCCCATACCAACTCACCGGGATTTTTTCGGGTACATTCCTCAATATGGAAGACAGATCGCATCGTTCTCTCAGTATAAACACTTTAAGCCCCCTTTTAAAGGAAAGGAAGATCTACCGCCGTGGATTACAGTTGGTGAGGCCTTTTCGGATTTGCCTAGTCTTTTCCCTTCGGAAAGAAGCAAGTACGTCAACACCCCAATCAATTCTGAGTTGCCATATAGAACTCCTGTAAGTAATTCTTTCCAGGAAACGATGCGTAATTGGTATGGCTTCGAATTATTCTGTGTTACGGGAAATACTTTTCGGAAGAACACGAGAGACTTCCCCATTTTTGCGAGAATGAGGCAGGGGGCATTGTTTACAGATGCCAGTAGAATTGCGGATGAACTTTTTTATAAGAAAGCACACGATTTAGGGTTAAAGGAAGGAACACCCGAATATGTGAAGTTGAAACGTCAGATGGTCCCGATTTACGACAGAGAGAGTTTTCAGGAGAAGTGGCGCCGATTAGATGAAAATAAGCCTTCACATACTGTTGTCGCACATTTGTCCTTTGATACATACAGCCATATTCATCCCTGGGAGCCTCGAGGCATAAGTGTCAGAGAAGCCGCCCGTCTTCAGTCTTTTCCGGATGACTTTTCTTTTATATGCTCAATGGGAGATGCGTTCAAACAAATTGGGAATGCGGTACCACCCCTTCTCGCATACGGATTGGCAAAAGCGGTCTTTAATTCTTATCGTGATTGAAATGAATAGTATTCTTTTGGAACTTCAACGATTCTTTGCTTCTCTGACTAGTGGGGCGGCTCCGTTAGAGACGCTCCCTGCGGAATATCCTGCATATGCAATTAGGGCGCTTGACGGATATGGTGTGGCCATTGAATGGGACACAGAAAAGCCGGTGTCAGAGTATTTCTCCAGTGCTCATCTTTTTTCGGCGAAAACGACAATAAATGGCATCGCTAAGCACCTTCTCATATTAATATGTTGCAGAGAAGAGTTCCGAAACGAATTTGCGTCGGTTTGTGCTCAATTTGTGGATCCAGGAGAAGGGGGCTCGAAACGCCGACAATTGATTAACAACCCAATTGCTTGGTGGCAGACATGGAAAAGCCTTTTAGGAAATACATCCTCTGACAGGGCTCCTTATGACATCCTGTGCGAGATGCTCGTATTGAAACACGTTTTGTCTTTTGACCCGACAGCTAAGTGGACGGCATCTGAATCCGGAACTCACGATATTGAGTCCGATGGCCACTGCTATGAGGTCAAATCAACCATAGTTAGGTATGGGGCGCTCGTTACAATTTCTAGTCAGTTCCAGTTACTGAACCCAAAACCATTGGATCTGTTTTTCTTAAGAGTGGAAGCTTCGCCGACGGGTATATCGATCAACAGTGTCGTTGAAGAACTAGTGTCCGCGGGATATGATGAGTACCTTTTAGAAGACCAGCTTTCTAATGCACATTACGAACGAGGGTCCAGCTATAGAGATAAACAATACGCTTTCTTGGAAAAGAGAATCTATTCTGTGGATGAGAGTTTCCCGAGAATAACGGCGAATTCATTTAAAGACGAGGTTATTCCGTATGGTATCGTTGAGATTAATTATACCGTGGATTTAGATAGTCTTCCATACCATAATTGGTAACGTTGTCCACTCTTTGGGGCCCAATAGGAAAAACTTATATGGGCTAGTGCGCTGCCTTTGTATTAGATGGTTGGTCCATTTTCTGAGAGCTCATCCCAGATATCTTCAAATTGAACTAAAGGCATTTCGTTAAAGTGATAATTACACCCTCGACGTTCAAGAAAGAAAGCCACATCGCGTTCTTGAATAAAGCGCTTAAACTGATCAATTAGGTAATTATACTTTTTACGACCGTAATAGTAATCATCAACTAAGTCGTTTGCGGGATACTCGTAAAGATAGATGATTTTATAGGGGTCTTCTTTGGCTGAGGTGTGGGGATCCAAGACGATTCTGTTTTGAAAATACTTCCTATCGAAATCTCGGAAAAACGGGAGTATTAGAATGTTGATAATTATCTTTTTCTCGTGCTCTTGCTCTTTTACTAATTTGGCTTGCTCATAATACCCAAATTGTTTTCCAAGGACTTTCTCTGAAAGTAAGTCCAAAGGAGAACCATACATCTTTGCGTCAATTATTATAACCATTTCATCATCTTCGTAAATGGTATCATGCTGTGTGGGTTTCCCTTTCTTAGGGGCACGTCCATCCAAATATGTGAATTCATAGGTCTTCCCATATTTGGTTTTATTTCGCTCTGTTTGATTGCTGAACACGCTATCAACCATAATCTCCCATAAGGTGCTGGCAATAATGGCATACTTCCAAGTGCCACTATCCTTGTCTTTATCATTCAAATGGCGAAGTCCTTCAAGATATGAGATGGACCATCGAATAATATTCTCTTTCCGTGAGTTGAACGTATTTGTGAGTTCCTTTCTCAGTTTTGTGATAGTGAGTTCTACAGTTGATGAATTCGAAAAGTTAATCAATCGAACAGGAATTGAAATGGACTGCCCAAATAAGATGACTCCGCCATGGTCCATAAAATGATTAATTATGTTTCCTTGAACATCGGCTATAAAACTTTCCTCAAGAGCTATTCTTTTTCTTGAGATATACTTATCAAAGAAACATCTATCACCTACTACTAACGGCTGAACTCTTTTTATTGTTTGCTGGAAATCAATCTTTCCTTTTTTCGACAAATCAGAAATGGCGCGAAATTCGATGAATTTGCCCTTCGTTAAATAATCATATAGCAGGTTTACAGCCGCAACGGGATTGTGGATGCCAGCAATGTCGTCTTCTAATTTCTCTTTGGTGTAGCAGGAAATTGCTTTTTGAATAGATTTTACATAGCGTCGCAAAAATGAATAATGATCTTTCTGTGTGACATCCGAATCGGAAATCTCTTCGGGAAGCTCAACGCCATAAGGAACGACAATGGAAAGGTTCTCAGAATTATTAATTCGAGAAACACCAACGAAGCTAGTCCCGTCAAGATAGTGGTCGGTATCTTTCCCTATCTGTACAATAGGATACTTCATATCGCTCCTTGATAAACTAAATCATTTCGAAAATGTCTTTCTGCTCGTAAACGAATTGAGCATATAAAGCTTCATACGAATCGATAAGAATGCTATCCTCATATTTAAAAACATCCTGCTTAAGATAGTATAAGACCTTATCCGCAAACGACTTCCGGTCTTCTAACTCCTCGGCTCCAACAAAGAAAGGTCCAAGTTTTTTATCCTCGGATATTTTCTGCTCTACTTTATTAATTTCATCAATCTTTGCATTCACAAATGAAGCAAATGTTGGCCAATTCCTTTTCGGTTCGCCCACGTTTTTTTTGACAATCTCAAATACAGGCGCAAGAACGACTGACAAATCTTCATTATATCCTTCTCCATTGAACACCTCGGAGTTGTTGTCAAGATAGACTTTGCATTTCGTTTTCACCCCATTATCAGGATTATTACTCTCATAATAAACGTTAAAATCAATAGGTACATATTCCATCTTAAACCGCCGCTTAAATGCAGTGTCCAAAACGAAGACATTTTGGTCCGCAGTGTTCATCGTACAGAGAATGTTTAAGTTAGAGGGAAGATAGACCTTATCTTTCTCAAGCCCCCAAACGCCTTCCTCCACAAGGTACTGATATAAGTCATGATTTGTGATGGAATATTCTGAACGCCCTCTCTCGCGATCAAGGAGTTGAAAGATATCTCCAAAAATGGCCGCAGCATTTCCTCGATTAATCTCTTCAATAATAAGATAAGTAGGTTTGAAAAAAGAATCCCTTAGAGCCTTGGCAAAAGGCCCCGCCTCAAATGCATATTCTATTCCCATTTCACTATTCTTAGGTCGAAGACCGCCAACGAAGTCGGAATAATAGAAGTCAGAATAAAACGTGACCCTGTAAGGCTCTACACCACTGGGTATAACCTCATGCTTGATCTTGTATGATTTCCCCGTCCCGGGAGCTCCATAATACACCTTTTGAACTGGAGGTGGGACTACTCGTAAAGTGAACCGTCCACCCTCCTTTGAGTATCGATACGTTCCGGGAAAGCAAACATCCAGCAATTTAAGAAAATCATCGAGCATAAGCTGATAATCACCCTCCTCATTCCATTGGGTGGAGAGATAGACAGTATGTCCGTCTAATGAAAACTCCTTCTCAAACCACCTTTGAGAGGTGGAATTTCTACGCTGAAGATCCTCTTCGGTTGTTTCAAGAAACATCCCTGTTAACGAAAACCCGTATTCACTAGAAGCAATCTTGATTGGACTTTCTAGAGTTATTGTGCCATCAATAAATGGAACGATCTCTTTAAGCTCCTCCCTTTCATCGATCACTTCTATACAATCTAGAATGAAAGACCGAAGGATACTGTTTGATGCGACAATATTACCTATTCCAATTTCAACTTCTTTTGCTGCGTATTTTTTGTAAACATCTTCTCCGGACTCGATTCTAAGGGAGCAAAGGTCATCAGAATCTTTTTGAAACAAAAGAACAGAATTAGATTCCACAAGAAAACGACGAATATTGAATCCGTTATCGTCTAAATTATTCAAGTATTTACGTCCTTCATCTCTGTTATAGAGCTTTGCATGATAAACCGCCACATTATCTTGCCCAAAAAAACCATTGATTACGTCGCACTGGGCAGTAAAGAATTCGGGGTCAAACTGAACTTCTTGACTTCTTCCTGATGCCGTTTTGTACAGCGGCATTATTCCGACTATATTGCATAAAGCTTTAATAAAATCCTCTTTGTATATCTGGAACGAGACGTCAATGGTTTTTCCCGAGGGGACGCCCTCTGGCATAATAAAAGCGAAAACAGCATTTGAAAGATTAATGCTTGTTTCATTTGATGAGCCGGGGCTTAACTTAAAATAACAATCTTGACGTTTTGGGCACTTAACAATCTGTTCCATATGGTTGAAGGGTATCAATTCTTCGTGTAGTACAAAGGGGAATCCGAGAGCTTATTCGGATTTAATAACAATAGGGTCACCAATAAAAGGGAAACAAGAATGTGGATTCATGGCCAAAGTGGCAGTTGTCATTCTCGTCCCATATTGAATAGTAGTATTCTTTAAGTTTTGTATATCACGATTTAGATTGGACATATAAGATGTGCACCCATTGCAGATGCATAACATTTTATTTAGTTTTCTTAAATCATAAACGCGATAGACAGAATACTTAGAATCTTGACAGAGCGAATCAATAAAGCTAACTTCTTGACTGCTAAACACAACCTTCTGATTGAAGGCAAATCGAGTAGACTTTACGTCAATATACATCTCTGTAGAGAGATTTTCGTTAATAATGAAATCAAACGGATCTCCGGACTCTCTATTTTTATTCATCCATAAGAAAGATGAGATGGCTTTTTCTGCTTTTTTCCGATCAAGATATTCGTAGACTAATGTTTCCCCTTCTCTTCCAGTGGCTTTAAAGAGGCGTTCTGCATTATCTAAGTCAAGAGGGCGGTAATTGCGTTGAGGCGCTTTGGTCTGAGAAGCAAGTTCCAAATCCTGTTGAAGATTTGAGGAGACATCATTTATCCGGTTCTCTATGAGTTCTACGGCAGCATTGAAATCTTCATAATAAGGCTTAATGACGCGAGGTGCATCAAAAATGATATGCTGAGCAGCGCGATAGTCGGCCGATCCGCTCTTAACAAGCCAAAAGACAAGTTCATCACTATCAAGTCCAACCCAGATAAGGTACCAAACAGCCGAGGAATCGGTCGAGGCAAATTCCCTTATCTTACTCACAACAGAATCCGCACTATCTCCCACTCTTATTTTGGGGCTTCTAAATGTGCCATCGGGATTTTGTATCCTGTCAAAAGTGCAATTATGAATATCGCAATAATCATCATACATTAACATGGCGGATTTCACAACGTCACTATCATCAAGAAATGTTAGGACATCTTCATATAATCCGATATGAGTCTGTTGACTTTTATCAGATATTCCCAAATCTGCTCTGGAGAGCTTTTTCCATCCAATACGATGCTCGTCATTTGTGTGAAAGAAAATCATAGCTCGATAATGTAGTGGTTAGTAATTAAGAAAAGCATAATAGCATAGATGGTATTAACACTGACGGCATTTCCTGCCTGCTTATACAAAGCTCCATCTGAAACGCCAGATAACCGAGCATTGGTGGCATATTCCATAGGGAAACCTTGGAGCATAAAAGCTTCTTCAGGGGTAAGCTTACGAATATCCCTTTTTGCTAATTCGTCCTTTGTACAATACTTGGCGGGATTATCCTTCCCTTGGCTATCAATAAACTCTTTACTATAATAATTGTCTTGACAGGCACGATGCATTTTATGCATTGTAGCCGTCAAGGGTCGAGCGATTGTAAGATTAATCTCTGAATTGGACTTAAATCCAGACGAGCCGTTAGATAATATTGTCGGCTTAATCCTCTCTGACAGGAAATACTTGTTCTGTACCTCATTTTGCAAAATGTCCAGCGTACTGGAATAGCTGGCGACAGAAGACGTCTTATAATATAAATCAAATAACTGTTTGATTCTTTCGGGAATGAAGGCATCTCTTTGGTCGTCGGAAAGCGTATCTAAAGTTGCAAAGATAATAACGCGATTCCTTGTTTGAGGAAGATGAAAATCCGCAGTATTAAAAATGCCAGATATGACCGAATACCCTTCCTCCTCTAATACTTTTTTTATCGTTTTATAAGTATTTCCCTTATCGTGCGTATAGAGATTTTTTACGTTCTCCAAAAGGATATACCTGGGTTTTTTTATTCGAACAATATCCATTATTCGAAAGAACATTTGCCCACGATCCTCTTCAAAACCAGCTTTCCTACCCATCATACTAAACGGTTGGCAAGGGAATCCTCCCGTCAACAACTCAAAATCGGGTAGTTTAGAGATGCGCTCGGAAACACTAGTAAATGCAACAATATCACCAATTTTTACTTCTTGAGGGCTGACCGAGAAATTAGTTTGATATGTAATGAGCGCTTTTTCGTCAACTTCCGAAAAACCAATGCAATGGAAATCCATCACATTATCACTCTGTAGTAAATCTAGAGCACGCCTAAACCCTCCGATTCCGGAAAATAGTTCTAGATGATTCATTTTAAAAAATCCATTATGCCTCTGCCGATAGCTTCGGCAAGTTTAACAGGAACCGCATTGCCAACTTGAGCATACCAAGAATTCTGAGCGCCGTACAAAACATAATCATCGGGAAAAGTTTGAACCCTCGCCGCTTCTCTAGGGCTAAGTCCGCGGGCCTCCCAGGGGTGAATATACATATTGCAATCATACTTCATATGAGAGGTAATTGTCTTGCAAACCTGGTCTTCACAAAGTTTAAAATACTTATCCTTGAAAATATCATTTCGGCGTCCATAAGGCATAATATCGGCAATGGATTCATGAAGAGAATTTGCTCCTTGGGGCAAACGTCTGAAGATCTCTAAGTCGCGCGAGTTATTATACCGGTTTTTATGGTTATACAGTTTTTTGATCAATCTATCGCCATTGATGAATCTGTAAAACTCCGTAATAGGGTATTCGAAATCTCTTTCGGTTAAGCCGTATCGAATATCCTCAAGGTCCCCTTTATTCTTCTCCGGACGCGCTTCGAGGTGCGGCAAACCCTCGAGAGCATCATAAAGGACAAAGCTTTGTCGCTTTCTTGAATCAATACTTTGGAATACACGAGAGGGGTCAATCCCCATTCGATTGCCAATGAAAATTAAACGCTCTCTATTTTGTGGTACGCCGAAATCTTGGGCTTTCAAAACGCGGTAATCAAAGACATACTCTTCACCCATATATTCCCGAAAATTGTCTTTAATCTCGGCAATTCTTTGGGCCATTCCTTTAACATTTTCCATTATGAAAAACTTCGGACGAACTGCCTTCAGAAAAGTCAAGTATGCTTTGTACAGATTATTCCTCGGGTCATCAATTACGCGTTGACGATTCGCCATAGAAAAACCTTGACAAGGAGGCCCCCCACAAACTAAGTCAACACCACCGTCTAGACTTTCCCAAAGATGACGATAATTATCTAAACGGGCGTTTAGATCGTTTATATCGCCGACAAAATAATGGCCTTCCAAAATGCTCCTGTTGTTTAAGTATGTTGACGCATAGGTGGGCATTATTTCATTGAAGAATATAGTTGAGAAGCCGGCATGCTCAATTCCGAGGCTTAAGCCCCCACATCCCGCGAATAAATCAATAAAAGTATGTTTTTTTAAGGCCATCATTCGACTTTGGTCTAATAGTGTAGGTAAAGATACAAAAAAAACAGGTTCAACTGCATTTCACAAGGATAATCCGAAAGAAAAACATTTTGGTATGGAGAATGATGATCAAGGCAATGCCGACTATGCTCTCTATAGGTCTGCTCCATCGCAATATGGTGACCATACTCCGCTAATACGGCTCCAGAGTTGCATCTTCGCAAGTCTTTATGGCGCAGAAGCTTCTGTTAAAGATTAAAACGCTTAGAACCTTCTAGGGACCCTCGCCTCATCTTCCGTAAATACCTCACTGTACTTTTTCGTCATCGGTTGATTCTAGAATTGATACAAGGACTACAAGTAATACAATACACGGCCTCAAAAAAATCAGATTTTGGAGTATCTCTGGTGGAGATGAATAATCGGGGGATTAACTGGAATGGCGGAAGCTAGAGGCGATGGAGGTTGTTCAAAATGCTGAGATATCATATGGCTCTAGAGGAAAGACGATGGGTCCGGGAGGAGTATCGGCGTAATGGGAGCAGTAGGATAGAAAAAATCTTGCTGAAGAAAGAACTATCACGAGCCTCTTTTCCGGTTCTAATTCCTTCGTGTTTAGAATGGAATCCGATTAACAATTTGCTCTATTGGTGACTTATTACAACAAAGATTAATATCCTCTGTCGTTAGCCCTAGCATGTCAAGGATGCAACAGGCCAATAGCACTATGCACTTTTGCGTTAACCAATAGAGCTCTTCGCCTTCGGCCGCATTCGTTATCTTTTTGTCCCCATCTGGAATTAGGTGAGAATATTTATGACGTGTTTGTGTAAGAATTTCAGCGTCAATGTTGCAGGTCTTAATCACATCAACATCCTTGAATGCGTCTAATAATACTTCTATTTGTCTCTTGTATTGCTTTATTTCCTTTCCGTCTCTGTTATTCACAAATCTTTTGAAATAGCCATCTAAGGCTTGTGCAACAATCAGGAACTCTGGTGCATCAAATGTGGATTCCGTTTTAAGGGAGCGAATCAGGTACTTGCAGATAGGTGCAATCTGCGCATAATTGGCATACCATTTCTTTATGATAATGGGCATTTTCTCTTTCAGCTCGTCAAATTTGATAAGAGGCAGAATCCATGGTTCAGTAGAAGCCTGGCTATCAAAAAGGAAGGGATAATTAATCCTAGCGCCTTTATTTGCAAAACAAATCTCGCGTGGATGTTGTTCAGCAAACAGGGCGATTGAAAGAAACTGTGAGAATTCACTGATGGTTTTGAGATACGTAAGCAGTGGGGCGTCCTCGCGGGTGTCAATGTCTAAGTTTGTCGCTTGAGTTGCCGTTATCTCAAAAGGATTAAACTTATCTGATATATGCCCCCAAAGCATAATTCTCAAGCTATCATCTATTTCAGCTGAAAGAAATGCGGGACGACTACCAACATCAAGGGTGAAAACGGTCGTTCGATTATTCGGAGCAGTGATGTTGAAACGATTGTCTAATGCCCAACGATTAAGGTATTGGTACTTAACCCAACAACAGTCAAAACAGGGCTCTGATAACGAAGATATATGTTTCCCCAAAAGGATATAGCGGATAAAAAAGGTTGTCTTAGAGAAGTCATGATCGTGCGCCCAAGATGCATCAAATAAGGAGAACATGATACCGCTAGCATCCTCGCCCCAGATAACGTCATAGTGCCCATTAGTGGAAATAGAGCCCGAATGTGGCTCATGTATTATTTCTAGAATGGAGGGCTTATTCCCATAATATGTAAGAGTTCCCGAAAACTGATGAGTAAAAAACCCTCGAGCATCCGGGATTTGCCAAGTGCCATGATAAGAAGTTGGGGCAATCATATGTGTTTCGTTTTGTTGTTGAGTCTGTTATGATGCCAAATTCTGTTTCAGATTCGCAAAGATACAATTTAAATGCGCCAAACAACGACACAAGAATCTCCAAAGACAGAATAACTCAATTCCGCTGTAAGTCTTCGTCGGGGGCCTTCCAAAGAGACATGGAGGGTGCCGCCGCGGGGGGAGAGCTGGCGGGCGGCCATTTCGGTCTTTCCCAATTTATCGGCCCAGAGGGGGGTCAGGTAGGTGTGGGCGCTGCCGGTGACGGGGTCTTCGGGGACGTTCAGTTTGGGGTAGAAGCAGCGGGAGACGAAGTCGTAGCCGTCGTTCTTGGACGGGGCGGTAATGATGAGGCCACGGCCGTCGACTTGGCGCATCGCGTCATAGTCCGGGACGAGGGCCGCCAGGGCGTATTCATCGTCGATGACTGCGATCGTGTCACCACCGTCGTAGTAGGCCTCTTTGGCGAGGCCGTTGGTTGCGGCCAGGAGGGTGTCCGTTACCGGGATCGGTTTGTATGGGCCCACGGGGAAATCCATCGTGTAGCCGTCCTTGCCGGGCCGGACGATGAGTTCGCCGCTCAGGGTGTGGAAGTGCATTTCTTCCACGCCTTTGTCGGCATATTGGTGCAGGACAAAGGAGGTGGCCAGGGTGGCGTGGCCGCAGAGGGCGACTTCGCCGCCGGGGGTGTACCATTTCAGGTCGTATTAGCCAGGGCCGCGCTTGACGACGAAGGCGGTTTCGGAGTAGTTGTTCTCGATGGCGATGGCCTGCATCAGGGCCGGGTCGAGCATTTCGCGGCAGGGGAGTACGCCTGCGGGGTTGCCGGTGAAGAGGGTGTCCGTGAAGGCGTCCGCAATGTATTGAAGCATAAGGAGGTGCGTTTGGTTCCAGGGTCAAATGTACGAAATCTTTCCCAAAGATGAGAAAGATGCCCGAGGTCGGATATGACGGTCGTTGGGGCCTTTTGACAGGTGGATTTTTTGTCAATTTTGGTGGAAATTGTTGGATTTACAAAATATTATTTATCTTTGTCCGAATAACTTGAAGCGACCATGAGAAAATTCGTAACACTTTTACTGTGTATAGCCGTTACCGTGCCCGTCTTTGCCAAGAATGACAAGGACCGGAACGAGTTTTCCATTGTGTATGGGCAGGCCACGGTCCCGCAGTTCGCCTATGTGATGGGCG
>JAEEGL014888084.1_pt1 | contig 19857 bp, 14 predicted proteins | sample 9134231 | NCBI WGS metagenome assembly JAEEGL01 (sample SAMN16246548, study PRJNA631951) | gut metagenome | biome: gut microbiome; feature: rumen; material: fiber-attached | host: Bos | place: Iran: Karaj | collected 2018-10 | reverse complement strand
GTAGGCGGGGCCGCGGCCGTAGATGTTCAGCGCGCCGTCGCTCCAGAAATCGTAATACACTTCGTCGCCGATCTGCACGCCCTCAAGCAGCTTTACGGGGGCGTAGGGATCAATATCCTCGCCGGTGCAGTGGCGCGTGGCCGTGAGCAGAGAGCCGTTTCTGTCGCCGATATCAATGGCGTTAAACTGCCGCTCGCCGCCGTCGTACCACACGTCCAGAATCACGTCGCAGCCGAGAAACGCTTCGGATGCAATGGTTTTCATGCTCTTTGTGAAGGTTACCGAAAACAGCTTCTGGCAGCGGTAAAAGGTATCGCGCTCTATGCGCGTAATGCCGCTGCCGAGCTCAACGCCTCTGAGGGAGCCGCAGGCCTTGAAGGCGCCGTAACCCAGGGTGGTAACGCTGTCCGGGAGCTTCAGACCGGTAAGCCGCACGTTGCACTGGAACGCGCCGCTTCCGATGGTTTCAAGGTTTTTGCCGAAGATGATGGCCGAAAGCATTTCACACATATAAAACGCGCTTTTGCCGACGGTCAGGAGGCTGTCGGGCAGGTATAAAACGTGGATGTACCAACAGTGGCGGCAGGCGCCGTCGCCGATTTCGGTAACGCCCTCGGGAATCTTGAAGCAATTGTTTTCAACGGCGTATTTGGCGGGCAGCAGCAGAAGCTTCGTCATATCCTTGCTGTACATAGCCCCTTCGTGAACGGTGTAATGCGGGTTTTCGGGGCTTACGTTGATCTCAGTCAGCGCGGTGCTGTCGTATACCGTATAATACGAGTAATCCATAGCGGAATCGCCGAGAGTAAGGGTGCGCATGGCGTTCATTTTGGAAAACGCGTGATAGGGCAGCCGGGTTACGCCGGATTCCACCACCACGTCCGTAATAAGGCCGTTGTATTCCGGCGCAGCCCACGGAAAGACGCTGTTTTCCCAGTGGTTTGCGAACCACAGCGGGCCGTCGCCGTAAACGCGCAGAACGCCGTTGCTTTTGATATCATAAAATACGTTTTCGCCGCAGGGCTCGCCGGTAACGAGATCCGTCGGTTCATCCGTTATGCCCGCCGCCCCGGAAAAGACCGTCATGCCGAGGGTTATGATCAGGGCGAGCAGGATCGCAAGGAAGCTGCGTAAAGATTTCATTTTTTTCATCCCTTCATATCTTTTCGTACGGGCGCAGAGGGCAGATGCCCGAACAGTCGCCGTTTTGCGGCGCTTCCGGCTTTGCCGTGCCGTTCGTTCCTGCCTTGTGACCCGCCTGATTTCATTATATTTTCGTCGTTTGGCAGTGTCAACCGAACCGGAATGAACAGCTTTTTTCGGGAATGAAAAGTTTACAACGCAGCCTTCTCCCTGTAATTACCTCACCTCACCTTACCTTACCTTACCTTACCTTACCTTACCTGAACTATACTATACTATACTATACTCACCTATACTATACTCACCTATACTATACTTACCTATACTATACTATGCCGCCAAATGGCAACCAAGTGACAACCAGGTGACAACCAAATGGCAACCAAGTGGCAACCAGTTGGCAACCAAGTGACAACCAAGTGGCAACCAAGTGACAACCAAGTGGCAACCAACCGTCCGCTGTCTTTACTTCGGCAAATCGATTTTGTCAAACACTTTTCCGATCCGGTTGACAAATCCCCCGTTTCGGGGTATAGTTTGGGGGAACAACGTTTTTACGGGGCGCGGGATCGCGGGGGAAGCGCCGCCCGTGCCGATACGAAGGGGGAGAAAAACACCGTGGCAAAACTGCTTGCCTCCATATCACTGATCGTTTCGCTGCTGTTCGGTCTGCTCGGCTCGCTGCCCGCGCGGCGCGGCGAAGAGGTGCTGTTCAAGGCGGTGCTGATCGCCGATATCCATGCCGACGCCAACCCGATCCGCGACCGGATGGACCTGCTGCGCGAATGCTTTGCCGGGATCGGCGAGAATGAACCGGACGCGGACTGTATGGTGCTGGCGGGGGATATCACGAACTCCGGCGACATGCGGGAGTACGTGTTTCTGCAGAACATCATGAACGCCTACTGCCGCATCGGCACGCGCCTGCCCGAGATCGGCAACCACGACAGCTGGCACCACAGCGACGACCCGGATTACGCCGTGGCGGCACAGAATTTTAAGGCCTTCTGCCTGATGAACGGCGTGCTTCTGGACCGGGTGTATTACCGCAAGGACGTAAACGGCGTCCCCTTTCTGATGACGGGGGTGGAGTACGGCGACTTCGGCGACCCGGTGATCTCCGGCGAGCAGCTCCGCTGGCTGGACCGCGAGCTGGAAGACGCCTGCGCTTCCGGCAGCCCGGTGTTCGTGGTGTGCCATAAACCGGTGGAGAGCATGGGCGCCCTCGGCGAAAGGCTTGAAAACATTCTGCTTTCGCGCGCCGAAACGGCGACCGCCCCGATCATACTGGTGAGCGGGCACCGCCATATCATCGGAGAGAACACGTTCCGCAGCCCGGCGCAGGGGCTGGTGTATCTGAACCTGCCCTCGCTGCTCGATACCGAAGACGGCGGCATGGGCTTCGTGGCCGAAATGACCGCCCATGAGATCATACTCACCGGCATGAACTTCATCACCGGCGAAAACCTTCCGGGCCATACATATACCGTAGAATACTGACATATGTTTATCATCAGAGGTTTCGGAACGACGACCTCGGCGTTCCGTATCAACGACCTCGGCGTTCCGAAAAGATCTTCCGGCTCCCTGTTTTTGTCCCCCCCCCCTTAAAAATTATAAGATATAGGGCTTTATATTATATACAGAGGAAAAAGATATGGGGGATTGTGAAGATGAGTGTGCAGTACATTGTGATGGACTTTGAGATGAATCCCGTTTCGAAGAAAAACAGGGAAGTGAGAAAGCAGCTGCGCAGAGAGGTCATTGAAATAGGCGCGGTCAGGCTGGATGAAAGCTTCCGTGTGATCGACAAATTCAGGTGCTACGTAAAGCCGCAGTTCAACACGGTGATCACGCCGTATATCACAGAGCTGACCGGGATATCCTCTTATGAGGTGTGCGGCGCGGGCTGTTTTGCGCAGGCGTTGGCCTCCTTTGAACGGTGGATCGGGCAGAGCGCGCATGCAAAGATCTACAGTTGGAGCCTCTCCGATCTGGAACAGCTTCTTGACGAGTGCGCGTATAAACAGGTGGATGTGCCCGGAAACATGAGCGACTGGACCGACTTTCAGGCGGTATATGCGGACGCCATGGAACTCCCGGAGGAATACAGGCAGACGTCGCTGCATTCGGCGGCGGAACAGTTCGGTATCCTGATGGACGGCAAGGCAAGCCACTCCGCGTTGTACGACGCCGAGATTACAACGGAACTGTTCGTTCCCGTTCTTACGGGGGAATACAAACAGCAGGCGGAACTGCTGAAAAAAACAGTGCTGAAAGAACCCGCGCATTCGGGGTTCTCGCTGGGAGATTCCTGCGGCGTTCTGCAGCAGTTTTTGCAGCAGCTGAACGAAAAACAGGACCTCGCATACGCAGGATAAAAACAAAAGACAGGGGACGGCCCCCTGTCTTCGTTTTTTTATGTGTTTTAAAAAGAGGGCGGCTCCTGGTTGCGGAACGCCGGGGTCGTCGTTCTCTACGAACGAACCGAAAGGTTGTGCATCACCGGTAGTATATGATCAAAACGTCTATTTTCATTTTTCATCATTCATTTGAATGCCGTCTTTTCCCGCTTCCACCGTGATCTCCGTTCCCTCCCCGCCCCGAAGAATTCTCTCCGCCAGCGGGTCCTCGATATGTGCCGTGATGAACCTGCGAAGGGGCCTTGCGCCGAAGGCGTCGGTATCGCTGTTGTCCACGATATGCTCCGCCAGCCCCGGGGCAAAACGCACGGTCAGCCCCGCTTCCGCCGCTCTGGCCGCGAGCTCCCGCAGCAGCTTTTCTGCGATGGAAATGAGCGCCGTGCGGTCGAGTTTGCGGAATACCACGGTCTCGTCGATCCGGTTCAGAAATTCGGGGCGGAAGATTTTTTTCAGCTCGCCGCGCACCGCGGCCTCGGCGGCCTTCTGCGGGTCCTGCCCCGTGCCGAACCCGAGGGAGGGGAGGGCCTCCGATACGAACCGGTCACCGGCGTTGGAGGTGAGTATCATAACGCAGTTGCGGCAGTTCACCGTTTTGCCCGCGCCGGAGGTCAGAACCCCGTCCTCCATGATCTGCAATAAGGCGTTGAACACGTCCGGGTGCGCCTTTTCGGCCTCGTCGAACAGCAGCACGCTGTAGGGGCGGCGGCGCAGGCGCTCGGTGAGGGCGCCGCCCTCGTCGTAGCCCACGTAGCCGGGCGGGGCGCCGAACAGCCTTGCCACCGCATGGGGCTGGCTGTATTCGCTCATATCCACCCGTATCAAAGCCTTTTCATCCTGAAACACGCAGGCGGCGATGGCCTTGGCAAGCTCGGTTTTGCCCACCCCCGTGGGGCCGCAGAAAAAGAATACGCCGATGGGCCGTTTCGGGTCGCCGAGGCCTGTGCGCGCCCGCCGGATCGCCGCGCTCACCGCCGCCACCGCCCGGGGCTGGCCGATCACCTGCGCCGAAAGGAGCTCTTCGAGCCGCGCGAGCCGTTCCTTTTCGCCCTGCCGCAGGTTCTCCGCCGGGATGCCGGTCTGCTCGCTGAGCACCGCGGCGATATCGTTTGCCGTCACGCGCCGGGGGCGGCTGCCGAGCTCGTTTTCCCACTTCTCGGTCTCGGTTTGTATCTCGAGGTTCAGCGTGAGCTCCTTCTCGCGGGCGTTCGCCGCCTGCAGATAATCCTGCGCGTTCAGGGCCAAGCGCATCTCTTCGCGCACCTCGCCGCGTTTTGCTTCCAATGCTTTGAGCGCCGCGGGCTTGCGGCTTTTCGCAAGCGTTTTTTCCGCAGCCGCCTCGTCCAACAGGTCGATGGCCTTGTCCGGCAGAAAGCGGTCGTTGAGAAAGCGTGCCGAGAGCTTCACCGCCGCCGTCAACGCTTCGTCTTCGATCTCGCAGCCGTGGAATACCTCGTATTTCGGCCGTAAAGTGCGCAGTATCGAGAGCGCCGTCTCCGGCGTGGGCTCCTCCACCGTAACGGTCTGGAAACGGCGCTCCAACGCGGCGTCCTTTTCAATATACTTGCGGTATTCCTCCACGGTGGTGGCACCGATCACCCGGAGCTGCCCCCGCGCGAGCTCTGGCTTTAAGATGTTGGCGGCGTCCACCGCGCCCTCGGCGGAGCCCGCGCCGATGATGTTGTGGATCTCGTCGATGAACAGAATCACCTCGCCGTTGGCGGTCACCTCGGCGATCACGTTTTTGATGCGCTCTTCAAAATCGCCCCGGTATTTCGCTCCCGCTACTATGCTGTTGAGCTCCAGCGACCACAGCCGTTTGTTCTGCAGCGCCTCGGGCACGTCCCCGGCGGCGATGCGGGCGGCGAGGCCCTCCGCCACGGCGGTCTTGCCCACCCCCGGGTCCCCGATCAGGCAGGGGTTGTTCTTCGTGCGGCGGCAGAGGATGCGGATCACCCGGGCGATCTCTTTATCGCGGCACACCACGGGATCAAGCTTTTCGATGCGCCCGGGGGCAGTGAGCTCCACCGCGTATTTTTCGAGGGTGGCAAGGCCCCGCTTTTCGCTTTCGCGGCCTTTGGCGGGGTTTAAGAGCAGATCCGCGTCCCGCATACCGGCGTTCAGGTCCTGCAGCACCGCCGCCGGGGATACCCCCAGCCGTGTCAGAAGCTGCACCGCCGCCGCGCGCTTATCCGAGAGCAGCGCCCGCAGCAGATGGCCGGTGCCCGCCCCGGGCTCGTCCTGCCCCGCAAGGCCCAGCGCGGAAGAAAGCAGTTTTTTGAGCCGTGGCGTGATCTCGTTCTGCGTGAGCGCCGTGGGGACGCCGGTGCCAACGGTTTCCGCCAGCTTTTCGTACACCGCCTCGGCGGTCACGTGTTTACTGCGCAGCACAGCGCCCGCCACCCCCGCGCCGTCCGCGCACAGGGCGTATAACAGGTGCTCGGTGCCGATGTAGGTGTGGCCCGCGTTCTCCGCCGTGGTCACCGTAAGGTTGAGCACCGCGTTCGCTTTTTCGGTAAAACCGGTGAATTGGTACATTGCAGAGCCCCCTAAACGTTCAAGTTTCAGTTTGTCGCTGTGTTAATTTGAAAATGGAAAATGGAAAATGGAAAATGGAAAATTTCGGAAAACGGCGCGGATCGCCAGTGGCGATCTCTGCCGCAGGCAGAAGCGCTGTCTGAGCCGACAGGCGAGATTTTGCGTGTTTTGATTTTAAATAGTTATCCTTTTCATTGTAAAACCTTTTGGTCTTCAATAATATAATGCCGGCCGCAGGCCCCTAAATTTTCCATTTTCCATTTTCAATTTTCAATTATTGCAAATCACCAAAAATCGTTTTACAACAAACAAAGAAAAAAAAGCAGCACTTTCGTACTGCTTTAAGTATACTGCTCTTTTTCCGTTTTTATGCGCCGAAAAGCTTTTCGCGCACCAGCTTTGCCCTGAGGGCGTCGCGCTCGGCGGCGGAGAGCTTCGTGCCCGCCAGCGTGTTCACCGAGGCCGGCTGCATCGTGAAGATCAGCTCGTTTACGGTGGGGATATCGAACTTCGTAACGCCGTAGAGCGTGCCGAGGCGTACCCACGAGAGCGCTTCGTTCATCTCCGCCGAGGTGAGCAGCATGGCGCCCGAGAGCAGCGAGGCCGCACGCTGGATGCGGTCCTGCACCGCGATATCCTCCACGTATTGCTCCGCGGCGGCGCGCTCTTTGGTTTCGAGCTGCAGGCAGAAGGATTTGAGGTTCGATATGGCCTCTTCCTCGCTGAGCCCCAGCGTGATGGTGTTGGAAACGCGGAACAGGTCGCCCGTGACCGCGAGACCGCTGCCGCTGAGCCCCGTTACCGTGAGGCCGAGCTTCGAGATGATGGAGGCAAGCGCCGGCAGCGCGCCGGTTTTCGCGAGCACCGGCAGGTGCATCACTACCGAGGCGGTGAGCCCGGTGCCGAGTTCGCCGGGGTTCTGGTTCAGGTACCCCAGCTTCTGGCTCACAGCCAGCGGGATCACGGCGTTGATGGCGTCCCGGTGGACGGCAGCCGCGGCGAAGGCCGCTTCCGGCGCAAGGCCTGCCGTGGCGGCGCGGATCTTGATATGGTTCTCGTCGCAGAGCATCAGGCTGCGCTTTTCATCCTGCGAAAACGCCAGCATCGCGCCCTCGCGGGCGGAGGCGAATTCCGGTGTGATCAGGCTGCGCTCAGCCAGCGCCACCACTTCATACGGGTAAAGGCGGGCGGGGTCCGCGGCGGTGAGCCCGGCGGAAAGCTTCCCCAACGCCTGCAATATTTTTACGTTCAGCGCGTTCTTCTGCGAGGGCGAGAGCCGTGCGGGGAAGGGGATTCCGTCCGCGTTGGCGGTGAGCAGGGCGGCGGAGCCCAGCACGATATCGCTGTGGTTCTTCTGTTCTTTATACCATTTTTCTCCGGTCTCTTCCGGCGGCGCGGCTTTGGTCTCGCCGCGGCTGCCGCGGTAGAGCGCCCTGCCGTGCATCTTCTGGATCGAGGGCAGCAGTTTATCGTAAAACACCCGGTAGCAGTTGGGGCACCCGGGGCGCGACGAGCGCACGATATCGTCGAAACTCAGGCCGCACACGTCGCAGCGCACCACGCGGTTGCCCACGGCGCTGAAATCGGTGCCGCCCAGCAGCTCGCCCAGCTTGCCCGTACCGGCAAAGGCAAACCCGCCGAACAGGTTGCCCTGCCCGAGGCTCTTGGCGCAGTCTGCGCACAGATGCACCTCGGCGGCCTCGCCGTTCACGATCCGCCTGAGATGTACGCTCGCGTCGTTCAAATGACAGTTCTGACAAAGCATTCGATATTCCTTCTTTTTGCGGTTTGGGTATATTATAAACCCTTAAATTGAGATTGTCAAACTGCAGTTTGGCGATTTGTTCGCTTGTGCGAACGGGATGAAGATCGCTTCGCGATCGGGATGGGGAATGGGGGATGGGGGAATGTTACATTCTCCTTGGATGATAGATGATAACAAAGAAAATCGGTACTTAAATATTCGGTATAAATGAACTCTTCCCGCGAGCATAGCGAGCATATCCCCCATCCCTCATCCCACATCCCGTGCCGTAGGCACAAAAAAATAAAAAAGCCCGGTTATCCGCCGGACTCTTTTATATGCAGGGAAAAAATTATTTAACCGCCTTCTTCAGGGAAGCGCCGGCCTTGAAAGCAGGAGCCTTGGAAGCGGGTACGGCGATGGTAGCGCCGGTTCTGGGGTTGCGGCCTTCTCTCGCGGCCTTCTCACGAACCTCAAACGTACCGAAGCCGGTAAGCTGGACCTTATCGCCCTTGGCAAGAGCACAGGTAACAGCGTCGATCAGAGCGGCAAGCGCCTTGTCGGTATCCTTCTGCGTAAGTCCGCTCTTCTTCGCGGCAGCAGCAACGAGTTCTGTCTTGGTCATTGGTGTGAACCTCCTTCTTTTTTATATTCAAAAGCCATACGGCTTAAGTGCGGTTTTTGAGTTCCTTTTTCGCCTGTTCCCAAAACACGTCGAGTTCGGCTTCGGTATAGTCGGCGATCTGTTTGCCCTCATTGCGGGCGTACTGTTCCACTAACCGGAACCGGTCGGTGAATTTATCGGTGGCGGCGGTCAGGGCTTCTTCGGCGTCGGTATGCGCGAAGCGGCACACGTTTACCGCGGCAAACAGCAGGTCGCCGAGCTCGTCCGCGATCTTTTCGGGATCGTTCTCTGCCAGCGCGGCCTTTACCTCGGCGGTTTCTTCGCCGATCTTTTCGATGGCGCCGGAGATCTCGCTCCAATCGAACCCCGCTTTGGCGGCCTTATGCTGCGTCTTCTGCGCGCGCATCAGCGCCGGGAACTCGCGCGGGATGCTGAGTATGCTTTCGGTGGTGGTCTTCTGGTGCTTCGTGGCGGCCTTGATCGCGTCCCAGTTGGTGAGCACCTCGTCAGTGGACGAAACGGTGACCTCGCCGAACACGTGGGGGTGGCGCACGATCAGCTTTTTGCAGATCTCGTCGCACACGTCGTCAAAATCGAACACGCCTTTTTCGCGCTCCATTTCGGCGTGCAGCATGATCTGCAGCAGCACGTCGCCCAGTTCTTCCCGCAGCATGGCGGGATCCTGCTTATTGATGGCCTCAACGGTTTCGTAGGTTTCTTCTATAAAATTCTTGCGTATGCTCTCGTGGGTCTGTTCGGCGTCCCACGGGCAGCCGCCGGGGCCGCGCAGAAGGGTGACGATGTGCACGAGGTCTTCGCAGTTGTAGCGGTTTTTGAACTCAAAGTTATCTATCATAATATGAACTCTCACGCGGTGCAATATACGCGTTCACATGCGCTTTATGACATTTTAACCCAAAAGACCGTATTTTGCAAGCCTTTTTGCAATTTTTCTTCCGCCCGGAAGCATAGAAATATCATCTTTTGTGACTGCGCGCAGCGCAAACAGGCCGAAAACGTAGAAAATGACCGCTGCGAACACGCCCATCACGCAGGCGATGTTATCGGTAGAGAGGAACCCGGAGATAAACGTGAGCCCGTAAGGCGGCAGCGCTTTTTCGAAAATCGAGTTGGTGAGCCACCCCGCTGCGCCCGAGATCAGGGCCGCGCCCAACGGACGGAACAGAATCGACCCCCAGCGGTATTTCAGGTCTGTTTCCTTCGCCAGCACCACCATAGCGTACGACACCATCACAACGTTGCACAGTATCGAACCCACCACGGCGCCCTGGATGTTGATCGAGGGGATGCTCACCAGCGCGAAGTTGGCGATCACCTTCACCGTTGCACCGATCAGCATGCCCTTGATGGGAACGTCCATGCGGTCGATGGCCTGCAGCACGGAAATGAGCGGCTGCACCAGCGCGAGGAACACCACCGATACGCCGTACAGCATCAGAATGGGCGCGATGTAGGGGATGGCGGGGGCGTTCATTTCGGAGCTGCCGAACAGCAAAAACAGCAGATCGTCCGCCAGCACCATCATGCCCACGCCCGCGGGCAGCGCGATCAGCATGCTCACGCGCACCACGGTCTCAATGGAGTGGCGCACCGAGGGCAGGTCCTTTTTGGTCCAGCTTTCCGAAAGGATGGGCAGGGCGCTGAGGCCCAGCGTGATCGTAAACGTGGGCACCACGTTCTTGATCTCCAGCACCAGGTTGTACGCGCCGAACAGGTAATCCTTGAAGTCGGAGGTCCGCTCGGGCGTAAAGCGCAGTGCGTCGATCACGTTGGGGTACATGGCAGCCACCGTATCGAAATTGCGCTCCAGCACGGCAAACAGGCGGTTTCCCACGGTCCAGTTGTCGATCAGCGTGGTGAGGTTGAAAACGATGGCGCTGATCGAAATGGGTATCGCCAGGGCGATCAGGCGCTTTGCCAGCGCCTTGCGGCTCTGGGCGGCGGGGGACCGCTCCAGCATCGAGGCGGTGATGCCGTCTTTTTTCGCCGCCCGGTACAACAGCAGATATACGAGGCCGATCACGGAGCCCGCCGTAACGCCCAATATAGCGGCGGCGGAGGCATAGGCGGCCTGCGCATTGGTAACGACCTTATTGAAGATCGGTATATGCTCGGCAAATTCCATGGTGCTGCCGAGGATCAGGTTCAGAAACAGCCAGCCGAAGATCAGCTTGCCCGCGGCCTCGAACACCTGCGATACGGCGCTGGGCGTCATGTTGCGGTGGCCCTGATAATAGCCCCGGTAGCCGCTCATCACGCAGCAGAAAAACACCGAGGGGGCGATGGCGATGATGCTGGGCAGCGCGCTCGGGGAACCCTGGGTCGCCGCATACGGGTAAGCGAGGATCACCAGCAGCGCCGTGCCGAGAATGCCCATCAGGGCGAACAGCAGGTTCGACACGGTGAAGAGCTTCTTCACATCCTTATAATGCTCCTGCGCCAGCTCGCTCGCCACCATTTTGGAAACGGCGGTGGGCAGGCCCGCCAGCGCGATCGAATAGATCGGCGTGTAGATATCGTAGGCGATGGAGTAAAGCCCCGCGCCGCCGTAGCCGATCTTGTTCGCCACGTAGAGCTTGAAGAACATGCTCAGTATTTTTACCATCACTACCGCGCCGGAGAGTATGAGCGCGCCGTTGAGCAGCGATTGTTTTTTTACTTCAGCCATCCGTGTGTTCCTTTCCGTTCTGCAAATAGAATTCCGCGATCTGCGTCTTGCGGGCGGTCAGCTCCGGAAACCGGGAGATGTATTCGTAGGGGTATTTGAAATTGTAGATCCGCTCGATCAGCTCCCCGTAGGGTGCCCTGAGCTTGGTCACCGCGCCCGCGCCGCAGGCGAGCACCGTGTGAGTCTCTTCCATCATGTAGATGTTGTAAAGGCAGGCTTTTTCCGGTACGGTCCAGCCCACGTTTTCGAGGTTGCCCAGCGATTTGCTCTGCCGGTACATATAGTAGGGCGCATATCCAGCCGCCGAGAGGGCGGAGTTGGCGTATTCCACCATCCGGGGCGTGTGGCCGGCGCTGCCGGTCTCGCCCCCGCCGGTCACGAGGGACGCGGCGCGCTTCAGTGCCAGCGTGTGTACGGTGATGTTTTCGGGCGCCAGCGAGATCGCCTTGTCCACCGTGGCTGCGAAGCCCTCCGGCGTGTCTCCGGCAAGGCCCGCGATCAGGTCCATATTGATATTGTCAAAGCCCATTCTGCGGGCGAGCAGGTATTTTTCTTCAATGTCGGCGGCGGTGTGTTTGCGGCCGATGTTTCCGAGCACCGCGTCCGAAAAGGTTTGCGGGTTGATGCTGATGCGCCCCACGTTCCCGTTTTTCAGTACACGCAGCTTTTGGGCGTCCACGGTGTCGGGGCGGCCGGCCTCCACGGTGAATTCCCGCACGCTGTTCATATCGAACGAGGCGTTCACCGTATCCAGCAGCGCGGCGAGATCCGCGGCGGAAAGGGAAGTGGGCGTGCCCCCGCCGAAGTATACGGTTTCAAGGCGCAGGCCCAGCTCTTTAACGATGGCGGCGGTCTGCCGCAGCTCAACGCAGAGCAGCCTTACGTAATCGGGGATCAGCTTCTTCGCCTGGGCGATGGAGTGGGATACGAAGGAGCAGTAAGAGCACCTTGTGGGGCAGAAGGGGATTGCCACGTACAGCGAGCAGGAATCGGGCCGCGAAAGGGCGATGGCGTCGTTTTCCGCCAGCGCCACCCGGCGGGCAAGCTCCGTTCTGGCAGGGCTTACCTGCAGTTCATTCTGAAAGCTCTGCACCGCCTGCGCTTCGCCCCGCTGCGAAATCAGCTTGCGCATCAGCTTCGAAGGCCGCACGCCGGTCAGAATGCCCCAGGGCGGCGTGATCCCGGTAATTTCCTTCAGCGCCTGCAGCATGACGGCCGCCAGCGCGTTTTCTTCGATGAGCTCCGCTTTGGCGGGGTCCTCTTTTACCGAGGCCGAGGCGGTTTTACCTCCGATCACAGCCGTGCAGGTGTATACCGCGCCGCCGCCGGTTTCCGTTTTTTCGGTGATCACGCGGTCCTCGTCGGCTTCCCCGGCGGGCGCGTCGCCTTCGGCAAACGCGATCTTCGTGGTGGGAAAGAAGATGCGGCACACCTTCTCACTTTCATATTTATATGTATGTCCGCGCAGAAAAAGTATCATTTTGCCCTCAGATAGCGGTTGTACGCTTTTTCAAACGCCAGATCGGTGACGTCGCCGTGCCCCGGCAGTATTTCGTACTGCCCCGGGATCTGCCCGATGGCGCGCAGGCTGGCGAACAGCTGCTTCGTGCTGCCGCCCGGCAGGTCGGTGCGGCCCATGCTCAGGTAAAAGAGCGTGTCGCCGCTGAACATCAGGTCTTTATAAAAATAGCATACGCTCCCTTTGGTGTGGCCGGGTACGTGCATCACCCGGACCGTATCGCCGCCGAAGGGCAGCGTGCTGCCGTCTTCCAGCAGGATATCTGCTTTGCAGGGGAACTGCGTGATCTCGGGGAATTCACAGGCGATGCTCTGTTCGGGGTCGAAAAGGCATTCGGCATCCGCAGAATGGATACAGATCTCGCCGCCGTACATGTCGCGCAGCTGTTTGACCCCGCAAACGTGGTCGAAGTGCCCGTGGGTGAGCAGGATGTATCTGAGCTTCGTTACGCCGGCACTTTGCAGCATGGCACGGTATTCGGCGTCGAAAACGGGGCAGTCCACCGCCAGCGCGTCGCCGGTGGCTTCGTCGGTGAGCAGATAGCAGTTGGTACCGTAGTTGCCGAGAGTGATGCATTTTAACATGGGAAACCTTCTTTTAAGTGAGGAGTGAGAAGTTAGGAGTTATTTTCAGAGCGGAGATATGAGAGCGGAGAGCGGAGATGATCGGGAATGAAAAATGAAAGATGAAAGATGAAAAATGAAAAATGAAAAATGAAAAATGAAATGCAAACAGCTCCGGCAGCATAATTCCGAATTCCGAATTGTTTTTAGAGCGAAGATCGGAGATAAGATTGGAGGTTGGCGGGGTCAGTTGAGTTTGGAATTCTTCCACGTTTCGGAATCGAACAGGATCGTCACCGGGCCGTCGTTTACGAGCGTGACCTGCATGTCTGCGCCGAATTCGCCGTGGGAAACGTCAGTCACGCCCTCGTTTTTCAGGCATTTCATATAGTATTTATAAAGCCGCTCGGCCTCGGCGGGCGGGGCGGAGGGGGTGAAGGAGGGGCGGTTGCCCTTTTTGACGTCGGCGCACAGCGTAAACTGCGACACCACCAGCGCGCCGCCGCCCACGTCGGTGAGCGACAGGTTCATTTTTTGGTTTTCGTCTTCGAAGATCCTCAGCTTCGCGGTTTTTCCGGCAAGGATCTCGGCCTCTTTTTCGGTATCGCCGTCCATCACGCCCAGCAGCACCAGAAAGCCCTTATCAACGCTGCCGACCGTAACGCCGTCCACTTCCACCTTCGCGCGTTTTACGCGCTGGATCACAGCGCGCATCAGCTCTGCTCCCCCGTATTGTCATAGGGGTTCCCGGTGTTCGCGTCGGTAACGGGCGGCTCCGGGATCACGAAGATGCATATGATATACAGCCATACGCCCCCTGAGGCAAACAGCGCCAGCAAAACGGCTGCCAGCCGCACAATGGTGACGTCTACGTTCAGATATTCCGCGATGCCGCCGCATACCCCGGCGATCTTGCGGTCCGTAACAGACCGGTAAAGCTTTTTCTTTTCCATTACAAAAACTCCTTATCGCGATTTATGAAGTACAAACTCTTAAGCCCGAACTCATATCTCTGCGCTGAATCATAAGTTTGCGGCACAGCGGAATAATAATTCCGAATTACGCATTCCGAATTCCGAATTTTTATTATCTCCGCTCTCCGCTCTCATATCTCCGCTCTGAATTTAACTCTGAATTCCGAACTCCGAACTGAATTATATGTCCGCCCCCGAGCGTTCCACGCTCAGCACGCCCTGCGTCTTTTTGAGCCTGCCCATGATGCTCTTCAGGTGTTCCACGCTGTTGGCTGCCACCGAGAGGTTCACGAGGGTGCGCCCGTCCTTGGTGGCGCGGGTGTTGATGCTCTGCACCGCCACGTGCATGCCGTTGAGGGTGCCAAAGATCTCGTTCATCACGCCGCCGCCGGCGAGGCAGGTGAGCAAGAGGGATGCGTAGAAATCCCGCTTCTCGTCGATGTGCCAGTAAACGCGGATCCAGCGCTCTGGCTCGGGGCAATTCTTCAGATCGGTCGGCACGTTGGTGCAGTCCCGCTTATGGACCGAGATGCCGTGGCCGCGGGTGATGAAGCCCACGATATCGTCCCCCGGGATCGGGTTGCAGCAGCGGGAGAGCTTGATGAGGCAGTTATCCACGCCCTCCACCACAACGCCCTCGCTGCTCACGGTTTTCACCTGCTTGAGGGGCTTGGGGGCGGCTTTTTCCTGCACGGTGACGATCTTGTTATACTCGTCCTTGATCATCGGCATGATCTTTGAAAGAACGATGCCGCCGTAGCCCAGCGCGGCGTAGAAATCGTCCGGCGTGGCCATCTTCTGCTTTTCGCAAAGCACCTTCATCAGCAGGGTGCCCTGCTCTTCTGACGGGTTGATGTTATTGCGGCGCAGCTCGCGCTCGTACTCCTGCTGGCCCTCCACGATGTTCTCTTCGCGCCGTTCCTTTTTGAACCAGGTGCGGATCTTGGTGCGGGCCTCGGCGGTGGTAACGATCTTCAGCCAGTCGCGGCTGGGCCCTTTGCCCGGGGCGGAGGAGGTGATCACTTCCACGATCTCACCGTTTTTCACCTTGTAATCGATGGGTACGATGCGCTTATCCACCTTCGCGCCCACCATCTTGTTGCCCACGGCGGAATGGATGGCGTAGGCAAAGTCGATCACCGTGGCGCCGGCGGGCAGACAGATCACGTCGCCGCGCGGGGTGAACACAAACACCTCGTCGCTCACGAAATCGTTTTTGATCGTATTGAAAATATCCGCCACGTCGCCGGACTCGTTCTGCGCTTCCAGCAGCTCGCGCACCCAGCCGATGCCGCGCTCGAGGCGCTTGTTGGAATCGGCGTCCTTGATGCCCAGCTTATATTTCCAGTGGGCCGCGATGCCGTATTCGGCGGTTTTGTGCATCTCGTAGGTACGGATCTGCACCTCAAAGGGGATGCCCTCGCGCCCTAAAAGCGTAGTGTGCAGCGACTGGTACATATTGGGCTTGGGGGTTGAAATGTAATCTTTGAAACGGCCCTGGATGGGCTTATACATATCGTGCATCAGGCCGAGGCAGTTGTAACAGTCGCTCACCGTATCCACGATGATGCGCACCGCGTAGATATCGTAGATCTCTTCAAAGCTCTTGCCCTGCATATACATCTTGCGGTAGATGCCGTGAACCGATTTGATACGCCCTTCGATGGTGGCGTTGTTTACGATCAGCTTCACCCGGGCGGTGATCTTCGCCTTCAGTTCGTCCAGAAACTCTTTGCGGTCCGAGGCCTGCTCTTCCAGCGCGTGCTCGATCTCGCCGTAGGCAACCGGGTCCAGGTAGCTGATGGCAAGGTCTTCCAGCTCTTCCTTCACGGGTCGGATACCGAGCCGATGCGCGATGGGCGCGTAAATGGCCAGCGTCTCCTTCGCGATATCGAGCCGCCGGTCTTCCGGCATGGCGGCCAATGTGCGCATGTTGTGCAGCCGGTCCGCGAGTTTGATGATGATCACGCGGATATCCTCGCTCATCGCCAGCAGCAGCTTTCTGAGGTTTTCGGCCTGCTGCTCTTCTCTGCTCTGCAGCGGCACCTTGCCCAGCTTTGTAACGCCCTCTACCAGAAAGGCGACGGCGGGGCCGAACAGGCGCTTTACCTCCTCCGAGGTCACGGGCGTGTCTTCCACCACGTCGTGCAGCAGCGCCGCGATCACACTTTGGCAGTCCATACCGAAGCCCAGCAGGATCTTCGCTACCGAGATCGGGTGCACGATGTAATCTTCGCCGGATTTGCGCTTCTGCCCCTTGTGGGCGTTGTAGGCGAAGTAATAGGCCTTTTCGGTAAGCGCGGCCTCTTCCGGCGTAAAGTTGTCTTTTACCGCCTGTTCTATGTCGGCGTAATATTCATAGCCCTCGGGCATGGGGGTCACCTCTTTGTCAGGTATTATTTCAAAACGGAAACGGGTTATAATGCGGAATGCGGAATTCGGAATGCGGAATTATTTGAGCGGAGAGATGAGGGCGGAGAGCGGAGATTTTTTTAATGCGGAATGCGGAATTATTTCAAAAGCGGAGATAATCAGAGATTTGGAATGAATGAAGAAAAATGGAGAATGGAAAATGATAAAAGATACTATGATAACCGGAAAAGATAACCGGAAAAATACAATTCCGAATTCCGCATTCCGAATTCCGAATTAAAAATGTCTTATATCTTCGCTCTGCGCGGAGTCGCTTCTGACTTTTACGTTTCCCTGTATCCCAGTGCCTGCAGAATTTTACTGTCGTTCAGGTTCGCTCTTGCGCCGGGCACGATTTTCAGCAGGCCGTTCTGCCGTTCGATGAGCCGGAGCTCGGCAAGGGCTTCAATCGCGGCGGCGGTTTTCAGCGCGGCAAGCGGGGGCTGGCCCAGCCGCAGGTTCAGCACTTCCGCCTGGTCGCGGCAGCCGGGGTTATTTTTAATATATGCGTAAACGTTCTTCATTACGTCGCGGCCCGGCCGCAAAAAGGAAACTTCCTGCGCGGTGACGCCGTGGTCGTGTTTTGCCCTTGCAAGCGCGGTGAGCCCGGCGAACAGCGTTTCGTCGTCGGACCCCGCGGGGCGGATATCTCTGATCTGTATGCTGAGGCTCGTCTGCCCCATATATTCGTTGCGCTCCAGCTTTACGGCAAGGTCTACCGTATCGCCGATGCGGTAGGGGAACTCCTCTGCCGTCTGCCCGAAGCGCACCGCCGTGAGGTTCACGTTGTTTTTCGTGAGCGACAGCCGTACGTGCTTATTGCTGCCGATGGCCTTTACCCCGGTCACCGTTACGCCGAACAGCCCGAACACGGGCGCGGGGTTGGAGGCCCCGAAGGGTTCCATCATCTGCAGGCTCTGCAGTACGGCGGCGCTCAGGTTCGCAGGGTTCAGGATGCAGTCGATGCGCAGCACCGGCTGAAAATCGGGCAGAGAAGCGGCATAGGCGTTCATTGCCGCCCTGAATGCGGGGATATTCGCTTCGTCTAGAGAGAAGCCCGCCGCCAATGTGTGCCCGCCGAATTTGGTGAGGACCCCGGCGCAATGCTGCAGCGCTTCGTACAGCGAAAAACCGGGGATGCTGCGGCAGGAGCCCTTGGCGCTGCCGTCGCCGTCTACCGAGATCACGAAGGCGGGCTTGCCGTAGGTTTCCACAAGGCGGGAGGCCACGATGCCGATCACGCCCGGGTGCCAGTTTCTGCCCGCCGCCACCAGCACGGGTTCCTCCGCGTAGGCAGGGTCGGAATCAAACAGCGCGGCGGCCTCTTCCAATATGCGGTTCTCGGCGGTCTGCCGGTCCGCGTTGGCGCGGTGGAGCGTCTCCACCAGCTCGTCCGCCCGGTCGAAATCTTCGGTGATCAGCAGCTCCAGCGCGGTCTCGGCGCTGTCCATGCGCCCGGCGGCGTTGATCTTCGGCGCCAGCGAGAACGCCACTGTGCCGGAATTTACGCTTTTGTTCCCCAGCGAGAGGCTCTCCATCAGACGAACGAGCCCCGGGCGGGAGGTGTTTTCGATGGCTGAAAGCCCCAGCGAGACCAGCGTGCGGTTCTCGCCGGTGAGCGGCACGATATCCGCCACGGTGCCGAGGGTCACCAGATCGAGGTAATCCTCCAGCAGCGTATCGTAGCGTCCTTCTTCGAGCGCGGCGGCAACCTTTAAGGCCACGCCCACGCCCGCCAGTTCTTTATAGGGGGAGGCGTCGTCCGGGCGGTGCGGGTCGATCACCGCAACGCAGTTCGGCAGGGTATCGCCCGCCTGATGGTGGTCCGTTACCACCAGATCCACGCCGTTGGCTCTGAAGAATTCGGCTTCCTCCACGGCGGCAATGCCGTTATCCACGGTCACCACCAGGCTGAAGCCGCCCTCCACCACCCGCGCGGCGGTCTTTTCGGAGAGACCGTAGCCGTCGTCCACGCGGGAGGGGATGTAGTAATCCACGTCCGCGCCGGTGTTCTGCAGATAGGTATAGAGCAGCGCCGTGGCGGTCACGCCGTCTGCGTCGTAGTCGCCGTAAACGAGGATGCGCTCTCCGTCGGCGATCGCCCGCCTGATGCGCTCCACGCCCTTATTCATGTCTTTGAGCAGAAACGGAGAGGAGAGCGGCTGCCGTTTTGCATGGAAGAAGCCCCCGAGCGCCTCGGGCGTCTCATACCCGCGCGAAAGCGCCAGCAGCACGGCGAACGCGTCTTCGCCCGTCTGCTCGGCAAGCGCCACGGCGCGCGCCTTGTCGTAGGGCACCTGTTCCCACTTTTTTCGGGCCATTTTTTCCCCTCCTTTCATGGTCGGTTTTCGGATTTATACTTTTTTGTAAGTTAGGAGTTAGAAGTTAGGAGTTAGGAGTTATGTTCAGAGCGGAGATATGAGAGCGGAGATTTTTAAGATCAAAAAACGAAGTGTTTTCCGGAATTCCTCATTCCTCATTATACCGAATCGTGTCCGGTCTGATCACTCCTAACTCCTCACTCCTCATTCCTAACTTGATGTTTGTGTTTTTCTGTCAATCAGTTTTCAAACGCTTGTTTCAGGTCCGCAATGAGGTCTGCGCTGTCTTCCAGCCCGCAGGAAACGCGGATGAGGCCGGCGGGGATGCCCGCCTCGGCGAGCTGCTCGTCCGTCATCTGCCGGTGGGTGGAGGTGGCGGGGTTCAGGCAGCAGCTTCTGGCGTCCGCCACGTGGGTCTCAATGGCGTACAGGCGCAACTTTTTCATAAAGGCTTCGGCAGCTTTTCTGCCGCCCTTAATCTCAAACGAAACCACGCCGCAGCCGCCGTTGCCCATGTATTTCTGCGCCAGCGCATAGTATTTATCGCCCGGCAGACCGGGGTAGCTCACGTAATTCACTTCGTCGCGGCCCTGCAGAAATTCTGCCACCGCCTGGCCGTTTTCAACGTGCTTGGGCATGCGCACGTGCAGGCTCTCAAGGCCCAGGTTCAGAAGAAAGGCGTTCTGCGGGCTCTGGATGGAGCCGAAATCGCGCATCAGCTGGGCGGTGCACTTGGTGATGAACGCGCCGCCGTTGCCGAACTTCTCGGCGTAGGTGATGCCGTGGTAGCTGTCGTCCGGGGTGCACAGGCCGGGGAACTTCCCGGCATGGGCCATCCAGTCGAACCTGCCGCTGTCAACGATCGCGCCGCCGACGGCTACGCCGTGGCCGTCCATGTATTTGGTGGTG
>JAEEGL010988808.1_pt1 | contig 19857 bp, 16 predicted proteins | sample 9134231 | NCBI WGS metagenome assembly JAEEGL01 (sample SAMN16246548, study PRJNA631951) | gut metagenome | biome: gut microbiome; feature: rumen; material: fiber-attached | host: Bos | place: Iran: Karaj | collected 2018-10 | reverse complement strand
GATAACGGCTGGAAGCCCAAGGATCTTCAGGTTGGCCAGACCGGAAAGACAGTTCGTCCCAACGTATACTTTGCTATCGGTATCTCAGGTGCCATCCAGCACGTTGCAGGTATGGAGGAGTCCGATATCATAATCGCTATCAACAAGGACGAGACAGCTCCTATCTTTGAGGTTGCTGACTATGGTATCGTAGGTGATCTTAATAAGATCGTTCCTATGCTTACCGAGCAGATCAAGGCTCAGAAGGAAGCTGCGCTGTAATTTGCAGAGATATATAATATCTACTATAATAAAGAGGAGCGTTTTTGCTCCTCTTTTTTAATGCATATAAACCGCCGGACGGTGCGATACCCTTGGCGGCACGCTTGCGCTCGTAGTTTTCTCGTCACGTCACATAAGATGCCACTTCGTGTTACTCGTGCCACCTAAGTGACGACGGAAAACAAAGGCCGCTACGGGTATCGCACACGTCTCGGCGGAATAACAAAGCGTAAGTAAAGCGAGGAATCTAGACCGGTCTGTAATTATTAGTATATATTTGGAGAAGGATTCATGATAAAGAGATCTGACTTATTATCATTTGGATATTATAAGAAGGCTGCGTTTACAGGCAGCGATGGGAAGCTTCGGTTCAGGATAGAGAAGCAGCAGAGAGGAGAGGATGAGGAAGCTTACTTTGTGCTGGCAGTGATCACATGGACCGGTCCTTTTGCGTCGGATAAAACTCCGGAGGAAGAGAAGACTACGGTGGATTTTCCTTTTGAAGAGGAGAGCCTGAACTCGATTTGCGCGTACTTGAATTCCTTTTAGGGATCTTGGTATTTTTGTGTATATATTACGCAGAGTAAGGCGCGAGCGTGGATGGTTGCAAAACGTCCTGGGGACGTTTGCTTTGCAACGACCGAAGCGAAGCGGAGACCACCCGCTCGAGGAGCTACGGCACCGCAGAGTGGGGCACAAGACGTCCGGTGGACGTCTGCCCTGTGCCGACCGTAGCGGAGCGGAGACTGGTATCCACGCGGGAGCGTAATAGCATAGTAGTAATTTTACATATCGAAAAAATTTCAAGATACAAAAAAGGATATTCAATTTTTTTTTCGTGATCTTTTTGATAGTATGTCTTCAGTGGCCGGGAAGTCCGGCTAAGACAATCATTTATATTATAGAGGAGGGCAACTATGAAAAAGAAGATTTTTGGAGTACTGCTTGCAGCAACACTCACAGTAAGCTCACTTGCAGCTTGTGGTGGATCCACAGAAGCACCTGCAGCTGATGCTGGTACAGAGACAGAGGCACCTGCAGCTGATGAGGGTGGCAGTGATGCAGCAGCAGACAGCGCTCTTGCAGACAAGAAGGTTGGTGTATGTATTTATCAGTTCGCTGATAACTTCATGACACTCTTCCGTAATGAGCTTGAGAGCTACCTGATCGCTCAGGGATTCTCCAAGGACAACATCAAGATCGTTGACGGCGCTAACGATCAGGCTACACAGTCTGGACAGATCGACAGCTTCATCGCTGAGGGCGTAGACGTTCTTATCATCAACCCCGTTAACTCATCTTCAGCTAATACAATCACAGATAAGGTTGTAGGCGCTAACATTCCTCTGGTTTACATCAACCGTGAGCCTAACGCAGACGAGGAGCAGAGATGGGCAGACAACAACTGGAACGTATGCTACGTAGGATGTGACGCTCGTCAGTCCGGTACAATGCAGGGCGAGATCATTGCTGACCTTGGTCTTGACAAGATCGACTTCAACGGCAATGGCAAGATCGACTACATCATGATCGAGGGAGATCCCGAGAACGTTGATGCTCAGTATCGTACAGAGTTCTCTGTTAAGGCTCTTGAGGATGCAGGTCTTGAAGTTAACTGCCTTGATGATCAGGTAGGTATGTGGGATCAGGCTAAGGGCCAGGAGCTCTGCGCTAACGATCTTTCCAAGTTTGGTAACGACGTAGAAGTAGTATTCTGCAACAACGACGCTATGGCACTTGGTGCTCTTCAGGCAATCCAGGCAGCTGGCCGTACAGTTGGTACAGACATCTATCTTGTAGGTGTTGACGCTCTTACAGAGGTTGTTCAGGACGTTATCGACGGAACAATCACAGGTACAGTATTTAACGATCACTTCAGCCAGGCTCACAGCTCTGCTGATGCTGCTATCAACTATCTCAATGGTTCAACTAACGAGCACTACATCGGCTGCGATTACGTTAAGGTTACAACAGACAATGCAGCAGATATCCTTGCAAAGATTTCATAATTGTGATATCTGGAGCAAAAGGAATATCCTGGGCTCCGCGTAGTTAGAAACTAACGGTCGCGGCGAGCGCGAGACTCAGCGTTTGCCGCGGCTGTCTTTTTGAAGGAGTGTTAGCATGGCAGAATATTATCTGGAACTCAAGGGCGTATCTAAGTCCTTCCCGGGTGTTAAGGCTCTGGACAATGTATCATTGTCTATCCGTCCCGGAACTGTCCATGCTCTCATGGGGGAGAATGGAGCCGGTAAGTCAACACTGATGAAGTGTCTTTTCGGCATTTATAAGATGGATGAGGGCGAGGTCAGGATCGACGGAAAGCCCGTTACCATCAATAACCCCGATGAAGCAATGGAGATGGGTGTAGCCATGGTGCATCAGGAGCTGCAGCCCGTTCTGCCCAGAAGCGTGGCAGAGAATATGTATCTTGGTAGATTCCCTACCCACAATTTCGGTCCCCTTAAGGTGATCGATCATAAAAAGATGAACGAGGAGACAGTATACTGGCTTAAGCAGGTTGGTATGGATTTCGATCCCAAGACTCCCCTTTCAGAGCTGTCAATTGGTCAGATGCAGACTATAGAGATCGCCAAGGCTGTCTCCAGAGATGCCAAGGTTATCATCTTTGACGAGCCTTCATCATCCCTTTCGGAAAAGGAAGTTGACGTTCTCTTTAGTATTATGGAGGACCTTCGTAAAAAAGGTGTTGCCATGATCTACATCTCCCATAAGATGGATGAGATCAAGCGTATTGCTGATGATATCACCATCATGCGAGACGGTACATACGTAGGTACATGGCCTGCAAGTGAGATGACCACAGATGATATTATCGCCAAGATGGTTGGTCGAGAACTTACCAACATTTATCCTGAGCATAATGATCATCCGGGGGAGGTTGTTTTAGAGGTTAAGGGTCTCTCGTCTATACACGAGCATTCTTTCCAGGATTGCTCATTTACAGTTCGCAAGGGCGAGATCGTCGGCTTTGGTGGACTGGTTGGAGCTCAGAGAACAGAGCTTATGGAAGCTGTCTTCGGTATGAGACATATTGCAGCAGGTGAGATTTATGTGGAGGGTCAAAAGGTAGATACCCATACTCCCCGCAGGGCCATGGATGCAGGTGTTGGTCTTATTACAGAGGACAGACGTGGTAATGGTATCTTAGGATGCCTTTCCATCAAGGACAATGTTGGTGTTTCCATCTATGACAAGAATCTTACCGCAGGCTTCGTTCTGGATCACGGCAAGATCAACAAGATCGTAGATGACAGTATTGAGCAGCTTTCCATCAAGACTCCCAATATGAATGAGGCGATCGGAAATCTGTCCGGTGGTAACCAGCAGAAGGTTATCATTGCACGCTGGCTTGCCAATAGCCCGGATATCCTTGTTATGGACGAGCCTACACGAGGAATCGACGTAGGTGCCAAGCACGAGATATACGAGATCATGGTCAAGCTTGCACAGGAGGGCAAGGCCATCATCATGATATCATCAGAGATGGCGGAGCTTTTAGGTATGTCCGACAGAATCTATGTAATGTGTGACGGACATATCCGTGGCGAGATCACAGATCCCGCAGAAATGACACAGGAAAAAGTCATGAGCTACGCTACTCAGTTCTAAGAAAAGAGAGGATGATAAAATGAAAGCAAAATCTTTTAGTTTAAAAGAATTTTTGATCAATTACGGTGTTATTCTCGTTATGGTCATTCTGGTGGTTTTCACTGCCTTTAGGTCACCGAACTTCGTTTCCTTTAATAACATCAATAACCTGCTCCTTAACATGAGCTCACGTCTGGTTATCGCCCTTGGTATTGCCGGCTGCGTTATTACCGCAGGCTGCGACCTTTCAGCAGGACGTATGATCGGTCTCGGCGGATGTATAGCAGGTGTGCTTCTTCAGAAGGCTGACTATGCAGGACGTTTCTTCGAGGGTGGCAAGCCCATGAACGTACTCCTTGCACTTGCTGTAGTTATGCTTATTACAGCAGCTTTCGGAGCAGTAACAGGTTTCTTCATTGCATTTTTGGACGTACCGCCTTTCATTTCCACTCTGGCTATGATGGAAATTGTTTACGGTATCAACCTTCTCTTTACAGATGCTACCCCTCTTGGTGGTTATGTAGAGAGCTATACCAACCTTGCTTCTAAGGGAATCGGACCTATAAAATGGCTCCTTATCATTGCCCTTATCGTTGGTCTCGTTTCATGGTTCATCTTTAATATGACCCGTCATGGTAAGTATATGTACGCTATCGGAGCTAACCCTCAGGCAGCACAGGTTGCCGGTGTTCCCGTTAGACTTACACTTGTACTTATCTATGCTAAGGCAGCTGCATTCTACGGACTGGCAGGCTTCATGCTTGGTGCGAAGTCAGGTGGTGCATCCGTTAACCTTGGACTTGGTTACGAGATGGAGGCAATCGCTGCATGTACTATCGGTGGTGTATCAGTTACCGGTGGTCGTGGTAAGGTTTCATCAGCAGTTATCGGTGTTGCCGTATTCGAGCTTCTGAAGGCAGCTCTTCAGTTCCTCGGAGTTAATGCTAACGCACAGTGGATCGCTCTTGGTATCATCATCTACATTGCGATCTCTCTGGATATCAGAAAGTACGTTGCAAAGAAGTAAGATTTTTAACTTACATATGCTATAATAGAGGGCGGTCATTTGAAAAAGTGGCCGCCTTTTATCAACTAACTTATGTGGAGGTATAAAGTGTATTCTGTACTTATGGTGGATGACGAGGAAGAAGTCCTTGCAGTCATCAGAAAAAAACTTGACTGGGAGGAGTTGGGGTTTACGGTTGTAGGAACCGCTGCCAATGGCGTGGAGGCCTTGGATTTTGTTACGAAAAATACTCCTGACGTTGTCCTGACAGATATCCGTATGCCTTACATGGATGGTCTTGAATTGTCACGCAGGATACACGAGTTATATCCTGATATATGTATCATCATCTTTTCCGGATTTGATGATTTCGAACTTGCCAAAAAGGCCATAGCTTTGGGTGTCAAGGATTATCTGCTGAAGCCCATTGATACCGGAGAGCTAAAGACTCTTTTTGAAAAGACAAAGGAAAATCTTGATGAGGAGCGGGAAAAGCGCAACAGTATAGAGCGTTTGGAGAGGTATTACAATGACAGCCTTCCGGCCCTCAAGGAGAGCTTTCTCATAGCCCTGGTAGAGGGAGAGGCCAGAGAGGAAAATATTCCCAGATATCTCAAGGAGTACGATATCAGACTTACAGGACCCTATTATCTGGTGTCCGTTATCCACGTAAGCCTCCCGGAAAAGGAGGACGTTGACGGAAGACTTTTGGCTGTTTCCATCCGCAAGCTGGTGGAGGAAAGGCTTACCCATGAGGGACGACATCTTGTCTTTTCATATCGTGACGATATCGTATCCATCGTTCAGCTTGACAGTATGGATGATGTTGCCGGATATACAGACGAGTGCGACAGGTTTTCCATGCAGGTCAAGTATATGAAGGATGCAGTCATTACCATCGGGATCGGTAGGGCAGTGGACAGCATTCATTCTATTTCCAATTCCTACAAGGGTGCCCGGGAAGCCCTTACCAGCCGGGTGATCTACGGCAGGGGAACGGCCATCAATATTGCAGAGATAGAACCCGAGGACAATTTTGATGATGCCAGGGCCATTGAAAAGTTTGAGAGGATCCTTCGTCAGATCAAGGTAGGAGGACCGGATGACCTAAAGCATGCAGTGGATGATTATATCACTGCTCTTGTGGAGTGCCGCCCGGATCCGGGAAGGTTCAGGATCCTTATGATGGAACTGCTGACCGGCTTTTACAGATTTCTCGGCCACAATGAGATCGACAGGTACGAAGCCGGACTTGGTGATGATCAGTACGCCGCACTTTTGGAAACGGATTCCGCAGATGCTCTGAGGGGTTGGCTCGGAGATTTCACCGGTCACCTTCAGGAACTGATGCAGACTCAGAGATCCAATACGTCCAAGTCCTTTGTGGAAAAGGCTAAGGACTACGTCAGGGAAAACTACAGCGATGACAAGCTTTCCGTTAATCAGGTTTGTCGGGAACTGGGTGTTTCTGCGGCTTATTTTTCTACGGTATTCAAAAAAGAAACAGGTCAGACCTTTATCGCTTATCTTACGGACTTCCGGATGCAAGAGGCGGTCCGTATGATGATCGAGCAGGATGAAAAGACTTACATTATAGCGGAAAAGGTGGGGTACGCAGATCCCAACTATTTCAGCTATGTATTTAAGAAGCAGTTTGGTGTTTCACCCACCAAATACAAGAAGCAGGAGAAGGGTGCGGATGCGTAAGTTTCTTGGCAGGATAACTTCATTTTTGGAAAGATCTCTGTCCGGCAGGGGCATTCATATAACCATCATTCTCTCATTCTCGCTGGTTGCGGGAGTATCCATGATCTTGATTGGAGTTCTGTTTTATTCTCAGGTTTCAAGGCGGGAACAGAAAAGAACTGTAGAGAGAGAAGAGCAGTTTTTGAACCAGACCCGGCGCACGCTGGAGGATCATCTTCATAATATGCGGCGAACTTCGGATGCCTTGTATTACATCGGAATAAAAAATACGGATCTGGCAAAAGAGGACATCATAGATGAGTTCAATCTGCTCTATGAGTCTGACAAGGACAATCTTGTCAGTATCGCTCTTTATTCTTCGGACGGCGAGCTTGTTACTGCCTGCCCTGTATCCACGGTCAAGGCTACGGCAGATGTGAGGGAGCAGGACTGGTTTTCGCAGGCTTTTGCCCAGGTGGAGAACCTCCATTTTTCTACGCCTCATGTACAGGATCTTTTCGATGAAAACGTGGGTCAGTATCATTGGGTCATTTCGGTAAGCCGTGCAGTTGAGATCGACAGAGCGGGTTTCCCTGCCAGCGGAGTTTTGCTGGTAGATATGAATTTTGATTCCGTATCTCAGATGCTCACCAAGGCCAACGCCGACAGTATGTCCGGATATATTTATGTTTGCGACAGCGACGGCAACATTATTTTTCATCCCAGACAGAAGCTTTTGAACTCCGGCTTTTATGCTGAGGACAGTCAGCGGGTTGCGGCAAGAGCCGACGGAAGCTACACCGAAAGTTTCAAGGGAGAGCGCAGGATAACGGTTCAAAAGACGGTCAGCTACACCGGTTGGAAGCTGGTCAGTGTAATTCCGGTCAGATCTTTGCAGCTGGGTCTCAACAACATGATGTATCTGGCGATCCTTATGATCTCTCTTTCAATCCTGGGAATGGTGCTTGTCAATCTCTTCGTTACCAACAGGATTACCTATCCTATCCTGAGGCTGGAGGAATCCGTTCAGGATATCGAGGCCGGAAATCTGAATCCGGACATAAGTTATGAGGGGCCCAGAGAGGTCAGCCATCTTGCTCGTTCTCTTGACTCTTCAGTTGGGCGGATCAGACAACTGATGGACGATCTGGTCAGCGAGCAGGAAGAAAAGCGAAAAAGTGAGTTAGAGGCTCTTCAGTCCCAGATCAATCCTCACTTTTTGTATAATGCACTTGATTCTGTTGTGTGGCTCATTGAGGGTGAACGTGATCAGGATGCGGTTTACACGGTCAAGGAATTGGCTAATCTTATGAGAGTTTCCATAAGCCACGGCCGTACGGTCATTCCTATTCGTGATGAGATAAGACATGCCCAGAGTTACATGAACATTCAGAATATCCGCTACCGCAACAGCTTTGAGGTTGATTTCGATATTGCAGAGGAGATCATGGACGGCTGTACGGTCAAGCTTATCATCCAGCCTCTTCTGGAAAATGCAATTTATTACGGTATCCAGGGAATGGAGGAGGATGGTTGCATAGATATCCATGGTTGGCGTGATGGGGATGAGGTTTTTATCGACGTTACCGACAACGGTATGGGAATGCCGGAGGAGCAGGCAGAAACTCTGCTTGATCCGGTGAAGTCACAGGAGTACAAAAAGGAGCATGAGACTCCCGGCATGCGTCACGGCAACGGCGTGGGACTTATCAATGTAGACATGAGGATCCGCCTTATGTTCGGCGACGATTATGGACTTCAGGTTATCAGTGAGCCGGATGAGGGAACCACAATGCGCATACATCTTCCTTATATTGATTATTCGGATGATGTTGAAAAGAGGTTAAAGAGAAGATGAGTGAAAAAAAGACGGGACCGGGTTCTCATAAAAAGCGATCCCTTTCGGGAAGATATCTTTTCGTAACCATAACTGTGCTGGTTTTGATCTCGATCTATGCCGCCTACAAGCTTCTTGATGTTGAAAATGATGTGGCACCCATCAGGGTATCCGTTGTAGTAGAAGATTCCGGTAATCTCAGGTGGGGAGCGTTTATGGCAGGCATCGAGCAGGCGGCTTCCGATAACAACGTTGAGATCACCACAGTTACAACTTCGCTTTTTGACAAAAGTTCTGATAGAGACGCTCTTATCAGACAGGAAAAAGCTGACGGGGCTGATCACGTGATCACATCTCCGGGAGAGCATATCTATCCGGATCCGGCTGAGCAGGTTGGTCATCTTTTTAACATGATCACGGAGGATTACGGTCAGGATCTGACGGATCGCACTTTTATATTCTTTGGGGCTGATCCCAAGGACGAGTACGATGTCAGACGTATGGATTATCTTGCCGAAAGGATACGAGATGCGGGAGGCAATATAAAAGTCAGGATCACGAGGCCATATGACGCCTCCAGTTTTCTTAAGTCCAGTAAAAGGTCGGACATTGTGGTAGCTTTGGATGACAGAGCGCTTTCGGATTGTGCCCAGTACATGTCCGAGAAAAAGGGGAGAAAAAGAAAGCTTTACGGTATAGGCAATTCGCCTGCCAATGTTTATTATCTGGATCATCTGGTCATCAGCGGGATGGTGGTAACAGATGAGTTTACCAGGGGTTATGAAAATATCATGTACATTATTAATGCCAGCGATGCGGATGTGATCGTTAGTTCATATCCGATCCGTCCGGAGGAGATTTATGAAAAAGATAATCAAAAACTGCTTTTCCCTTAGGGGGAGGAGTAGCATGGGGGGCAGACTTGTGGGTGCGACCCTGGTCCTTGCCATGATGGCAGGTGTTATAACAACAGGCTGTGCAGGTAAAGGTACCAAATCCGAAGAGATCAAGATCGGTGTTGTAGTATATGATGAATACGATACATTTGTAAGCCAGCTCATAGATGTTTTCATGGAGGATGTTTCCGAGAAAAAGCAGGAAGGCAGCAAGATCACCGTTGAGCGAAGGGGTTCGGCGGGCAGCCAGATCACCCAGAATCAGCAGGTGGACGAACTGATAAAAGCGGGTTGCGATGTGATCTGCGTAAACCTTGTGGACAGGACTGACCCGGCTATGATAATCGAGGCAGCCAGGGCGGCGGATGTGCCGGTGATCTTTTTCAACAGGGAGCTGGTCAATCAGGATCTGTACAGCTGGGACAGGCTTTATTATGTAGGCGCAGACGCTTACGATTCAGGAAATATCGAGGGCCAGATAGCGGCAGATGCTTTTCGTGACAATCCTTCCATGGATAAGAACAAGGACGGAAAGATCTCGCTTGTGGTATTAGAAGGCGAGCCCGGACATCAGGATGCCATCATCAGGACCGAGTACTCGGTAAGTACGATAATGGACTCAGGTATCGAGGTGGACAAGCTGGAAAGCGGCATAGCCAATTGGAAGCGCTCCGAGGCTCAGAGCAAGATGGGGCAGATGATCGATAAGTACGGTGATGATATCGAGCTTGTGCTGGCCAACAATGATGATATGGCTCTTGGGGCTATCGATGAGTACGAATCCAGAAATATAACTTTTTCAAAAAGACCGGCCATAGTCGGGATCGACGGAACCCGGGAAGGGCTTGCGGCAGTTGAAAGCGGAAGTATGCTGGGTACGGTCTACAATGATAAAGAGGGGCAGGGCAAAGCGATGCTGGTCCTGGCCATGGCAGTGGCTGACGGTCACGATATAGTCGGAGATCTGGATCAGTATGCGGATCTGATGGATGGAAAATATATCCGGTTCCCCTACGCCAGGGTAACCCGTGACAATGTTTCGGATTATATGCAGTAAATGGAGGTTTTCATGGAATACATAACTAACAACAACTGGGCTGAATACTATCGGGAGCTGGAACCCAAAAAAAGAAAGGAGATCATGGAGACTCTCTTTTCCGAGGTAGAGGACGACGGCGCCAATGAACTGCGTAAAAGCCTTTTCGAAAAGCGTCATAAGCCGAAAAAGAATGCAGTCACGGAAGTGGATAACGGCATCTGGTATCTTATCGTTATACCCGCCAATATGAGCATACGCTACAGGTATCTGCCCGGAGCAAAAAAAGATATTATGGAGGCTATGGATGATATGGGAGTGACTGACGTGGATAAGTCGGATCCCGTTGCAGTTTCTGCCGTATACTGGGAGATCCGCAATATCGCCAAGCGTTATTATTCCACCTGTGAGGGCCCAAAGTACGCTCGCAAGCTTTTTGGTATAATGGCTTCCAGCCCGGAGGAAAAACTGAAAAAGACCGCGTATTTCCTGTGGGATTGTGTGGAGGGTATCCCTAATTACTTTGGCATTAAGGATGACATGCAGATCTTCATCGATGCCATGAAGGACGAATTCTTTGATCATTACGAGTACGGAGAGAAGGCATTTCGTAATGTTTGCGAGGAGAAGGAACGAAAGAAGAAGCGTTAAAACCAACCAAATACATCGCGATAAAGTAGCGCAGTAACAAAGGTTTTTCTTGACATTTCTGCAATATTACTTATAATAGAAAAAGTTGATGCAGTTTGGTTTTTTTTTTGTTCGTGTACAAAGGTGTGCAGAAGGGCTATATCTGCATACCTTTTTTCGTATTCAAATTTAAATTGGAGGGGATAAAGTGACTAAGTATCTTATCAAGCGAGTTCTCTTGGCGATAGTTTCGGTCCTTATCGTTAGCGCGATCACGTTTTTCGCCATGGAGACAATTCCTGGAGGTCCTTTTAATAAAGAAAAGGCTACATCTCCCGAAGCAAAAAAAGTTCTGGAGGAGAGGTACAATCTGGATAAGCCGGTGACCACACAGTATGTTCTGTACATGGGCAATGTACTTCACGGAGATTGGGGAGTTTCCCTTAAGACAGGTCGTGATATCTGGACAGACATTACTTCCAAGTTTGCGGTATCAGCCAAGCTTGGTGGAACAGCAGCGATCCTGGCTATCATCGTTGGTATCATCCTGGGTTCCATCGCAGCCCTTACGCGTAACAAGCTTCCGGACAGACTTATAGTATTCTTTACGACTTTGGGAACAGCGATGCCATCCTTCGTGCTGGCGACTTTGCTTCTTCTTGTTTTTTGTCTTGAGCTTAAGTGGATTCCGGTATGGAGTTCTTCCAATCCGAATTACATCCTTCCGGTCATCGCTCTTTCGGTTTATCCCATGGCGTATATTACCAGACTTACCAAGACAAGTATGCTTGATGCCCTGAATCAGGATTATGTCAGGACAGCCCGTGCCAAGGGTGTTTCCCGTGCCAAGGTGATCTTTATGCATGCTCTTCGTAATGCCCTGATCCCCGTTATCACTTATGTTGGCCCCATGGTGGCTTACATCCTTACGGGATCCATGGTAGTAGAGAGTATCTTCACTATCGGTGGACTGGGAAGTTCATTCGTTACAAGTATTACAAACCGTGATTACACCACCATCATGGCAACCACACTTTTCCTGGCTATCCTCATGGTTGTGGCTAACCTGATCACAGATATTGCATACAAGCTGGTAGATCCCCGGATCACCTTCAGATAAGAGGTATTTATGGAAGCACAGAATAACGAGGTTCTTAAAAGGAGACAACTTCTCTCCTCACAGATCGACCTCTCCAAGTTCAATAAGGACATTTTTGAAAAAGCAACCGATGACGAGAAGCGTCAGCAGGATGTTATGGGAGAGTCCACCACCTTTTTCAAGGATGGTATGAGACGTCTTCGCAAGAACCCATTGGCCATGGGTAGTATCGTTGTATTGGTGCTGATACTGCTTACCATCATCATTGCCCCCATGTTCTGCCCCTACAGCTATTCACAGATCACTAATGTAGGCGGACGCAGGGATAAGTCAGCAGCCAATCTTGGGCCCATGGAGTATTCCCAGCTTGAGACTCAGTACATGGAAGAGACAGGAGAAAAGCTTTTCCCTCACCTTCTGGGAACAGATTCTCTGGGAAGAGATTATTTTATCCGTGTTATCTACGGTACCAGGGTGTCACTTTCCGTCGGAGTTGTGGCAGCAGTCATGGTACTTATCATCGGTCTTCTTTACGGTTCCATCGCCGGATATTTCGGAGGTACGGTGGACCTTATCATGATGCGTATAGTTGATATCATCTATTCGCTTCCAGACATGCTGATCATCATCCTTTTGTCAGTAGTTTTGAACGAGACACTGACTCCTCTTCTTGCGGGTACAGCCCTTGCCAAGTTGGGAACCAACATGATCTCCATGTTCATTGTATTTGCACTTCTGTACTGGGTTGGTATGGCCCGTCTTATCAGAGGTCAGATCCTTACTATTAAGAATAACGAGTATGTACTGGCAGCCAGAGCCATCGGAACCAAGGATGGCCGGATCCTCAGGAAGCATATCCTGCCCAACTGTCTGTCGGTTATCATCATAACCACGGCACTTCAGGTGCCCAGCGCGATCTTTACGGAGAGCTACCTTTCCTTCCTTGGACTTGGTGTTTCGGCTCCCCTGACTTCACTGGGTTCCCTGGCCAATGATGCAAGAGGCGCTATGCAGTCTTATCCTCATCGTCTCGTAGTTCCCGCGATCATCATCTGCCTCATAGTCCTGGCACTCAACCTTCTTGGTGACGGACTTCGTGATGCATTTGATTCTAAACTTAAGTAAGGAGGTGTCAGATGAGCGAAGAAAATGAATTCTTATTAGAAGTTGACAATCTCCATACAAGCTTTTTCACTGACAACGGTGAGGTTCGTGCGGTCAACGGTATTTCATTCAAACTTACACCCGGTACTACTCTCGGTATCGTAGGTGAGTCCGGATCAGGAAAGTCGGTTACGGCATATTCCATCATGCAGATCCTTGCAGAGACCGGACGTATCGTAGAGGGTAGTGTTTCATACAAGGGAGAAAATATTACAAATTGGTCCGAGCGTCAGCTTTCGGACTTCCGCGGAAGTAAGGTATCCATCATTTTCCAGGATCCCATGACTTCTCTTAATCCAGTATTCACAGTTGGTTTCCAGTTGGAGGAGGCTATCCGCCTTCATACAGGCAAAAACAAGATGGAGGCCAAGGCCCGTGCCATCGAGATGCTTACTCTGGTTGGCGTTAACGAGCCCGAAAGCCGTATCAGACAGTATCCTCATGAGCTTTCAGGTGGTATGAGACAGCGTGTCATGATCGCTATGGCACTTTGCTGCGAGCCCGATATCCTTATCGCAGACGAGCCTACCACAGCTCTTGATGTTACGATCCAGGCTCAGATCCTTGAGCTTATGCAGGATCTTCAGAAAAAGATGGGAATGGCCATCATCATGGTAACCCATGACCTGGGTGTTATCGCGTCCATGTGTGATGAGATCCTGGTTATGTACGGTGGTCGTATCTGTGAGCGCGGTACCGCAGACGAGATCTTCTACAATCCTTGTCATGAGTACACCAAGGGACTTCTTCGTTCCATCCCCAAGGCGGACAATATGAACGAGAAGCTGATGCCTATCGGAGGCACCCCTATCAATCTTCTAAACATGCCCGAGGGTTGCGCATTCTGCCCTCGCTGCGAGAACGCTATGAAGATCTGTCTTACCCAGCAGCCTGATGAGTACTGGGTGAGCGATGATCATCTGGCTTCCTGCTGGCTCAATATCAAGGATGCGGTAATCGCACAGGAAGGAGCAGGCGCATGAGTGAAGAAAAGTACCTTTTAGAGGTAGAACACTTAAAGCAGTATTTTCCTGTGTCACAGGGATTTAAAAAGATACCTCTTAAGGCAGTGGATGACGTATCCTTTGCCATTCGTCCCGGAGAGACATTGGGATTGGTAGGAGAGTCCGGTTGTGGAAAGACCACAGTAGGACGTACCCTTCTTAGACTATATCAGCCTACGGCGGGCCGCATCGTTTTTGACGGTGATGTGCTTTTTGACAGCGACAAGGGAATTGATGTGGATATGCTTCCCTATCGCAAAAAGATGCAGATGGTTTTCCAGGATCCCTATTCATCACTGAATCCCAGGATGACAGTTGAGGATATCATTGGAGAGCCACTGGATGTTCACAAGCTTTATTCCACCAAGCAGGAGCGTCGTGACAAGATCCTTGAGCTTATGGAACTGGTTGGACTCAATGCCGAGCATGCTATGAGATATGCGCATGAGTTCTCCGGTGGACAGCGTCAGAGGATCGGAATTGCGAGAGCGCTGGCGGTTAATCCCAAGTTCATCGTTTGTGACGAGCCGGTATCGGCTCTGGACGTTTCCATTCAGGCACAGGTTGTCAATATGTTTGAGGAACTCCAGGAAAAGTTGGGCGTTGCATATCTTTTCATCGCTCACGATCTTCTGGTAGTGCATCACATATCTGACAGGATTGCAGTTATGTACCTGGGTCATTTGATGGAGATCGCGGATGCGGACGACCTCAATGATAATCCTTTGCATCCTTATACACTTAGTCTTTTGTCAGCGGTTCCCATCCCGGATCCCAAGACAGCGAGACTGAGCAAGCGTATCATTCTTGAGGGAGATGTTCCTTCACCTCTCAAGATGCCCACAGGTTGTCCTTTCAGGACCAGATGCAATTACGCAACTGACAAGTGTGCCGAGAAGATGCCTGAACTTTCGGATCGCGGCAACGGACACTATGTAGCTTGCTGGAACAGATAAGGTTTTATCCGCCAAAGGCGGAGAAAATAAAACAGAGCAATAATGCTCAAAAAGCAATAGGAGGGACCAAAATGAAGAAAAAGTTACTCGCTCTCATGCTTTCAGGCGCAATGGTATTTGGCCTTGCAGCCTGTGGCGGCAAAACAGCTTCTGACAACGGAGGCAGCACCGGAGCAGACACATCTGCTGAAACAGACGCAGGTTCAGAGGAAGCTTCCGGAAGCTACACACCTCAGTGGGATGCTTATGATACCCTTATCAAGGATATCAAGACAACTACTGACTTCGCAGCTCGTGTAGATATGATGCACAAGGCTGAGGATATGCTTATGGATACATGGGCAGTTATCCCGATCTACTACTACAATGACCTCTATCTTCAGAAGTCAGACGTAGACGGCATCTACGCTAACGCTTACGGATTCAAGTATTTCCAGCACGCAACCAAGGCTGGCGCAGACACTCTCAAGATCAATCTTGCTTCTGAGCCTGACCACCTTGATCCCGCTCTTAACTCTTCAGTTGACGGCGCTTGCCTTGCTATCGCAGCATTTTCCGGCATCATGGAGTACAATGAGGCAGGCGAGCTTGTACCTGCAGTCGCAGAGGCAGCTCCCGAGGTATCCGATGATGGACTTGTTTACACGGTAAAGCTTAAGAAGACAAAGTGGTCTAACGGTGATGACCTTAAGGCTGCTGACTTCGTTTACAGCTGGAACCGTGCAGTTGATGAGAAGACCGCTGCTGACTATGCTTACATGTTCGATGTTATCGATCGCAACAGCGACGGATCACTCAAGGTTGAGGCTACTGATGATTACACACTTTCAATCACACTTGTTAGCCCTTGCCCTTACTTCGATCAGCTTCTTGCATTCCCTGCATACTTCCCTGTACATCAGGCTTCTGTAGAGGCTGCTGATACTGAGACTCCCGGAACATGGGCTCAGGAAGCAGGATTTGTCTGCAACGGACCTTATACTCTTACAGCTTGGTCACATGACGAGAGCATGAAGTATGAGAAGAACCCTAACTTCTACGATGCTGACAAGGTAACAATGGGAACACTTGAGTTCATGCTTTCTGCAGATGATACAGCTATCTACGCTGCTTACAACAGTGGCGACCTTGATTTTGCTGATACTGTTCCTACAGATGAGGTTCAGACACTCAAGAGCAATCCTGAGTTCCACGTAATCGACAACATGGGTACATACTATGCTGCATTCAATGTTAAGTCTGATCTTTTTGCAGGCATGACAGAGCAGCAGGCTAAGGACTTCCGTCACGCTATCGCTATCCTGATCGACCGTCAGTACATCGTTGATACTGTAGGCCAGACAGAGCAGGTTGTTGCTGATTCTTACATCCCCGTTGGTATGTCAGACGGTAACGGCGGCGAGTTCAAGAACAAGAGCTACTATGATGCAGCTACAACAGATGTTGAGACAGCTAAGAGCCTTCTTGAGGGCTGCGGCTACACATTCACAGACAACGGTGACGGTACATACGCTTGCTCACCTGCAATCTCACTTCCCTACGTTATCAACGAGAACAGCGGACATCAGAAGGTTGCTGAGTGTATCCAGAGTGACCTTTCCGTACTCGGCATCGAGATGACCATCCAGACAGAGGATTGGAACGTATTCCTTGATGATCGTAAGGCTGGTAACTACACCTTCGCTCGTGAGGGTTGGCTTGCCGACTTCGACGATCCTATCAACATGCTTGAGATGTTTACAACAGACTCAGGAAACAACGATCCTCAGTTCGGTAGATAAAAAGAAACTATTCGCATAGAATAGAGAAAAGAGCCTCCCGTATGGGGAGGCCCTTTTCATTAATGCAAAAATGGAGGCGGAACTGTGATAGAAGAAAAACAGCGCAGGGCAGAGGAATGTATACGCAAGAAGTTCCACAAGCAGCTTTTTACCCCATTTGCCAAGGCGTGTAAAAACTATCAGCTTATAAGCGAAGGGGATCATATCGCTGTTTGTATTTCCGGCGGAAAAGATTCTATGTTGATGGCCAAGCTTTTTCAGGAGATACAAAGGCATAGGAAGTGTAATTTTGAACTGACATTTCTTGTGATGGACCCCGGTTATAACAAGGCGAACCGTGAGCTGATCGAAAGTAATGCAAAAGACCTGGGGATACCGATCACCATATTTGAAAGTGAGATCTTTGATGCGGTAGATACCATAGAGAAAAGTCCCTGCTATCTTTGCGCCAGGATGCGCCGGGGATATCTTTACAGTAAGGCTAAAGAACTTGGTTGTAATAAGATCGCGCTGGGACATCATTATGATGACGTGATCGAGACTATCCTAATGGGAATGCTGTACGGAGCCCAGATGCAGACTATGATGCCCAAGCTTCATAGTACGAATTTTGAGGGAATGGAGCTTATAAGACCACTGTATCTGGTGCGGGAGAGTGATATCTGCGCATGGCGGGATTATAACGACCTGCATTTTCTACGGTGCGCCTGCCACTTCACCGAGACCTGCGAAACGATCCAGGAAGACGGGACGTCTACGTCAAAGCGTTTGGAGACAAAGAAACTGATCGCGGAGCTTAAGAAGACCAATCCGTATATTGAATCCAATATCTTCAGGAGTGCGGAGAACGTAAACGTGGATACACTCATTGCTTATAAGAAAAACGGAGAAAGACATCACTTTCTGGATGATTATTGACAGTTATTTACCAGCACTACATCCGAATAAAAAACTCCATTATCATTTGACCAGTTTGCGGAGCCTCCATATCTAGCAGCTGTCGCTTCTACGGAGATCAGGCCGATACCATTGCCGCCCTTGTGGGTGGAGAGGTATCGGTCTTTTATTTGCCGCAACTTTCCGCTAAAACTATTGACGATGGCAATATACAATTCACTATTCTGCTCTGCAGAAATAACCACACGGATAAAACGTTTTTCAACATCAACATCACAGCACGCGATCACGGCATTCTCCAATATATTTCCCACAACAGAACATAGATCGATACTATCGATATTCATCTCCGTCGGAAGTGAGACCTGAAAATCTGTCCGGATCTCATTCTTCTCAGCTTTCTGGCTATAATGATTAAGAAGCGCATTCAGCGCATTATCTTCGCAGAAATCAATGGTTTCTTTCTGAGGTAACTCATCTCTGTACTTATGCAGATACTCATCTATCGCCTGATAATCTTTTTCGTCAGAAAGCTCCGTAAGAGTATATATGGTCTGTCTGAAATCATGCCTGGCCTTTGCATCAGAATCAAGATAATCCCGGAGAGATTCAAACTGTTTTTCCTGCATTTCCAGGATTCGGTTCCGGTCGTCAAGCTCAGCTTTTTGGATCAGAGCGTTGACAATGAAATAGAAGATCACGTTGAGCATGATAAGGAGTATAAACATCGTGACCATAACGGTGATATAAGCGATCCCGACCATGTTGGTATGCAGGGTGCTGTAGTTATGTATGATCATTCTCAGATTGAACAGATAAAAAATAGCAGCAACCGAGGCATACATCCACCATACAATAGGCTGGTTCAGATGATCAAAAATATATGATCCGTACTTTGCCAGAGGATATACAAACAGTCCACAGATAATAACAAAAAGTGCCAGAAGAAATAAAAAGGCACTCAGACTGTAGTCCACCAGTTTGCCCTCCGGATGATGGAGTGCATCAAAGATGATGGAAAAATTCCCCAAAAAAGAAACGATGGTTGATATCAGAAGAAATATGGCGGCGGATTGCGAAATATTAAACGTGAGTGAATGGTGATACATAATAAACAGGCAAATGACACAGAGTATATTCACAAAGCCAAAATCCTGTGAAAAGATCACAGTTGAAACAAAGATGGCAACAGATATCACTGCACAGATGATAAGTGCAGTTGTTACGGTATAGCGCTTCTGATATCGAAGATGATTCCTGGCCGGAGCATAGCATAGAACCAATATCATGAGCAGTGTGGGAAAAAACAAAAAGGGCATGATATAATTTGCTACTGTCAATTTGATCCACCTCCAATCTGCTGCCTGTTATGAAGCTTGGAAAAGATATAGTTTTTTCGGATCTGATCAAGCTTCTTGTGCTCACGAATATTGATAGGCAGGCTGTAACCGCCGTAGAGCTCGCAGGAATCTCTTCCGAAAGTATCGATATAATCCATATTGATGATAATTCCTCGGTTGATCTGTAAAAAACGACTGTCTTTTCTTAATAAGGAATTCATCTCCGAAAATGTCATGCGGATACGGAATTCATTTTTATGGTGGTCGGTTATCCGAATATAGTTCTTTTCGGTCTGAGCATATACGATGGATGAGAAAGAAAAGACTTTTTCGCTGCCGTCTACCGAGATAGTGATGCCGTCCTCGGTGATGTTGCGAAGTTTCACGACATCATCCAAAACCTTGGCGACATTGGTTTTAAGTACATCATCCTCAGGGACTTTAAGGATGTAGTGATAAGCGTGGACCTTGAAGGCATCAAAGGTATGGTCCGGGCTGGTAGTCAGAAAGACGATAAGGGTCTCACTGTCGATCTCACGGATCTTATTAACAGCCTCCACGCCGGTCATCCCGTCCATGTAGATATCCATGAAGACAAGGGTGTACTGCAGAGGACGGTAATCCTCCAGCAGCTCCTCGGCGCTGCTGAATG
>JAEEGL016467799.1_pt1 | contig 19858 bp, 17 predicted proteins | sample 9134231 | NCBI WGS metagenome assembly JAEEGL01 (sample SAMN16246548, study PRJNA631951) | gut metagenome | biome: gut microbiome; feature: rumen; material: fiber-attached | host: Bos | place: Iran: Karaj | collected 2018-10 | reverse complement strand
GCATCGGCTGCTCCTCGCGCTTCCCTTACTACATGAATACATACGGTTTCCATAGCATCCACGGTCGTGCTGCTGCTGCCGCCACTGGCGTGAAGCTGGCCAACCCGAACCTCAGCGTGTGGATGATTACCGGCGACGGCGACTGCACCGCCATCGGTGGCAACCACTTCATCCACGCCTGCCGGCGTAACATCCACATCAACCGGATCCTGTTCAACAACCGTATCGACGGTATGACCAAGGGTCAGTTCTCGCCCTGCACCTTCCGTGGTACGAAGACCAAGACTTCGCCGCAAGGTACCTACGAGGATCCGTTCAATCCTGGCGAACTCGCCATCGGTGCTAAGGCTACCTTCTTTGCCCGTGGTGTGGATCTCAACCCTAAGGAGTTGAGCGAAATCTTCTGGGAGTCGTACAAGCACGATGGCATCGCCGTGACCGAGGTCCTGCAAAACTGCATGATCTTCTCCAACGGCGTGCACGAAAACATCACCGGCAAGGACGTCCGCGACGACATGCAGGTGAAGTGCGTCCACGGCCAGCCGCTCATTTTCGGCAAGAACCGCGACAAGGGTATCCGTCTGAACGGCAACCATCTCGAAGTGGTTACCATCGGCGAGAACGGCATCACCGAGAAGGACATTCTCGTTCACGACAAGACCACTGAGGACCCCGGTATCCACATGATGTTGGCCCACACGGCGCCGCCTCATTTCCCCGTGGCCATCGCCGTCATCCGCGACGTGAAAGCCCCGACCTTCAACGACAGCCTTGACGAAGTCATCGAAAAGGAAAAGGCCGCCTCGAAAATCCACAACATGGATGACCTGCTGAACAGCGGTTCGACCTGGACGATCGAGTAATCGCAAAGCGCCTTGAAATGAAAAAATCCCGTTCTTTGGAGCGGGATTTTTTCTATTTTTGCATTCGTAAAATCAATCACTCATGAGCGAAGAAGGGAAGAAACTCAATGAAAAGACTATCCCGAACCCTGAAGGATACACCATAGTGAAATATTTAGAGTTTGTGGTCTTCTTATGTTATACTATTGGCTCCTTACTTGCATTGGCGATTTGCGCAATGCTCAAAGTCAATGGGTGGCCGTCCTACGTGGTGATATTTGGTTGCTTTGCTCTTTTTTTGATTATTGGGCATAAAATAACCGAAGTCAAGGTTAACGTTAGAATTACTGAAAAAGGACTTGAACAGACGAGACTCTCTGGGTCAAAGTTTTGTCCAGAGTATAGATTGATTGAATGGAAGGATATGAGCAGATACTATCCTAATGGGAGAAGTCGAGGCATTGCTTTTTTGATTTGTGTAAATGCTGAGACAGATTACAGAATATCGATGCCAGGAATTCGAGTGTTTGAGAAGCAGAAGAATAACTCGGAGAATTTGACCGCTTTTCAAGAAGAGTTTTCGAAGATGGCTTCTGAACATGGTATTCCAAGTGGATTATTTGGATAAGAAAAAACAAAAAAGTAAATTCTATGAAAATCCCCTTCAAACCTGGAACCTTGATTTATCCTCTTCCCGCCGTGATGGTCACATGCGGCGATTGCGAGGAAAACTACAATATCATTACCATTGGCTGGACGGGCACCATTTGTTCTGACCCTCCCATGTGCTACATCTCCGTCCGAAAAGAACGCCATTCGCATGACCTCATTATGAAAAACAAGGAGTTTGTGATTAACCTGACCACGGAAGACTTGTCTGCTGCCACGGACTGGTGCGGTGTGCGCTCAGGCCGCGACTACAACAAGTTCAAGGAGATGCACCTGCACACCGAGCCGGCGCAAATCGTGAAAGCGCCCTTGATTGCTGAATCACCATTGAGCATCGAGTGCAAGGTGGTGGAGGTGAAGGAATTAGGCTCGCACGATATGTTCATTGCCGAGGTGGTGGCCGTCAATGCGGAAGAAAAACTCATCGACAAGGGCACGGGCGCGTTCCAACTCAATCACGCCAAGCCTTTGGCTTATTCGCACGGCAAGTATTACGGCCTCGGGGAGAAAATCGGCGGCTTTGGTTTTTCGGTGAAGAAAAAGAAATAAACATGCTTGAACAGTTTGCGGCATATATTAATAGGTATCATCTTGTCACCGAAGGCGACCGCCTTATTATGGCCTTGAGTGGAGGCATTGACTCTATGGTGTTGGCCGACTTGCTGATGAAATCGAAAGTGAGTTTTGTGGTAGCGCACTGCAATTTCCATCTCCGCGCTGAGGAGTCGGATGGAGATGAACAGTTTGTGCGTGAGTTTGCGGAAAAATGTGGAATTCGATGTTTTGTAAAGCATTTTGAAACAGAGAAATATGCCGCAGAACAAGGTGTTTCCATCGAGATGGCCGCCCGGGACTTGCGTTATGCATGGTTTGAGGAACTGAGGCAGCAATTGGGTTATGACAAAATCGCCGTGGCCCACCATGCCGATGACCAAGCCGAATCTTTTTTCATCAATCTGTTGCGCGGTGCAGGCCTCAACGGACTGAAAGGCATGAAGCCACAAAATGGCGTTGTCATTCGTCCTTTATTGTGGGCTTCGCGGGAGCAAATCCGAGAGTATGCTGCTGAGAATCACATCGTTTGGCGGGAAGACCATACCAATGTGGAGTCAGTATATCTGCGCAACAGAATCCGCAATCAGCTATTACCCGTTTTCGACGAACTTCAACCAAAGGCGCGGCAAGGTTTGTATAAGTCTTTGGAGCATCTTTCTTCTGAAAATGAACTTTATCGGGCGTTATTGAGAGAGAAACTGGCGCAGATTGTGGAACGAGATGGTGATGTTCAAAGGTTGCCTTATTCTAAAATCATTAAAGCTGAGGTCCCTGAGCTTGTCGAAGGGCCGACTTACTCATTTCAATTGCTTTTTGAATGGTTGCGCCAATTTGGTTTCAATACCGACCAATGCCACTTTATCTATGATGCCCTCGGATCGGGCGTTGGGAATCAATACTGTTCTCCTACACATTGTGTAGTAATTGGAAGAGATGATCTTCAACTCTCTGAAATAAAGGAAAAAACAGATGATGAAATCCAAATCGAAATAGGGGAGGAGGCAATAGTTTCACCAATCCATCTTTGTTTTTCCAAGTTGGAAAAAACTGAAGATTTCGTCATTGACAAGTCACCAGAAGTAGCACAATTGGATTTCGACAAGATTCGTTTTCCTTTGACTTTGCGCCATTGGAGGTACGGCGACCGTTTCCATCCCTTGGGTATGAAAGGCTCGAAACTGATGAGTGATTTCTTTGTGGATCAGAAGTTTACGGAATGGCAGAAACGGAAGGTTTGGCTGTTGGTTTCCGCTGATGGCGACATTCTTTGGGTGGTAGGCTGGCGCGTTGACGACCGATTTAAGGTCACAAAATCGACAAAATCGATTTTTCTATGCAGACAAATTCAGGCAGATAGATAATTTTTCTATTTTTGCAACATTAATTTTATTATTGTTCGCAATGAAAGTAATCTAAATAATTGAATAATAAATAATTGAAATAAGATGAAAAAACTATTTCTAATCCTGTTGATGGCCTTCGCCGCCATCGTTCCTATGGAGGTCCGTGCGCAAATCATCGACCCCGTCAAGTGGTCTATCGCTATCCAAGACCTCAACGAAAATGAGTTCGATTTGGTCGCTACGGCTACCATCGACCCCGAGTATCACATTTATTCCACGAAGATGCCTGACTTGGGACCATTACCTACAGTGTTCGACATCAAGACTTCAGAGTTTTTTGAGGCTGTGGGCGAGGCTCGCGACCTTACGGATGTGCCGATGTATTACGACGACATCTTTGAAGTGGAGTACAAGCAGTTTGCTGGTACGGCGCAATTTGCTCAGACTTTCCGCAAGTTGAAAGACGGTGGCTTCCCCATTACGGGCGAAATCAACTATCAGGCTTGCAAAAACGGTCAATGCGTTTCCTTGACCGAGGACGTTGACCTTACCTACGGTGAACCCGCTGTGATTGAGGCCGCTGAGCCAGAAACCACTGCTGGCAAGAAGTCCAACATCTGGGGTATGATCCTCGAAGCCATCCTTTGGGGATTTGCCGCCATCCTAACGCCTTGCGTTTTCCCCATGATTCCCATGACCGTGTCATTCTTCATGCACGGCGAGGGAGAAAGCAAGGCACAAGGGCGCTTCAAGGCCTTTATGTATTTCCTTTTCATAGTGCTGCTCTACACCCTGCCCATTGCCATCATCATTTTGACGACTTGGCTTGTGGGCGGCAACAGCGTCACTGCCGACATCTTCAACTGGCTTGCCACGCATTGGCTGCCGAACATCATATTCTTCCTTGTGTTCATGATTTTCGCGGCCTCATTCTTTGGCGCATTTGAAATCACATTGGGAAGCAATATGGTGAACAAGAGCGATAGTAAGCAGAATACCAAGAGTTTAGGCGGTATCTTTTTCATGGCCTTGACCCTTGTCTTGGTGTCGTTTGCCTGCACGGGTCCCATCGTGGGCACGGTGCTCATCAAGTCGACTTCGGGCGAATTCTGGGCACCCATTGTGACAATGTTCGCCTTTGCCGTGGCCTTCGCACTGCCGTTTGCGCTGTTCGCTTTCTTCCCGAATTTGCTCCAGCGGCTGCCCAAGAGCGGCGGTTGGCTCACCTCCGTGAAGGTCGTGTTGGGCTTCATCGAAGTCGCGTTGGGCTTCAAGTTCCTCAGTGTGGCCGACCAAACCTACCACTGGCACCTGCTCGACCGTGAGGTTTATCTCGGCATTTGGATTGTCTGCTTCACCCTGCTCGGACTTTACCTCCTGGGCAAAATCCGTTTCAAGGGTGAGAAAGAAGTCAAAGAATTGGGTGTGTTCCGACTGGTCCTCATCATCATCGACCTCGTCTTTGTGGTATATATGATTCCTGGCATGTGGGGTGCTCCGTTGAAGGCTCTTTCGGGTTATCTGCCGCCCAAGCAAACCCTTGATTTTGACCTCAATAGAATCATCGAGGAGAACAGCGAAAAAGTGATTGAGTATGTGGATGCCAAGATGGCCAATATTGCAGTGGCACCGCAAGGTCAAACACAAGCTGTTGTTACTGAAGAGTTTACTGAAGCCCCCAAGTACGCTGACTTGTTCCATCTGCCGCACAATTTGAAAGGCTATTTCGACTTCGACCAAGCCTTGGCTGCCGCGAAAGCCACGAACAGACCTATCTTTGTCGATTTTACTGGTCATGGTTGCGTGAACTGTCGTGAGATGGAAGCCAATGTGTGGAGCGACATGCGCGTGAAGGATATGCTTCGCAACGAGTTCATTATCTGCGCGTTGTATGTCGATGACAAGACCTCACTGCCCAAGGAGGAATGGTACACTTCGACCTATGACGGTAAGGAAAAGAAGACCATCGGACGCAAGTATGCCGACTTCCAAATCTCGAAATTCGGCACCAATGCCCAGCCTTATTACTGCCTGATGGACCACAACGGCAACCTTTTGATGAAGCCTCGCGCCTACGATTTGGACAAGGATGCCTTTGTGAATTTCCTGAAGGATGGTATTAAGAATTTCAAGGAAGGAATTTATTATCAACATGTTATAGATTGAATTAAGAAAACACAACTTCTTATTAGATTATACACGAAAATGGAACCTATCCTTCGCGTTGAGGGCCTGAGCAAGACTTTCCGGCTCTCGCGTAAACAGCAACAGATTGAAAGGACCGACCGCAAGGAAATTGTAGCGGTCGACAACCTTTCGTTTACTGCCAACAAGGGCGAGATTTTCGGCTTGTTGGGACCCAACGGTGCTGGCAAGACCACCACGCTCCGTATGTTGGCAACCCTTATCGTTCCTGACAAGGGCGATGCTTTCATCGACGGTTGCTCTATTGTGAGCCAGCCGGAGCAGGTAAGGGCCAAAATCGGTTTCCTGACCTCAGAATTGAAGCTTGAGGACTTTTTCACGCCGAATTACCTATTCGACTTTTTCTCGCAGCTTTACGGCATCGCGCCCGAAGTGATGGCTGAGCGCAAGGCCAAAATGTTTGAGCGTTTCGGGATCAACAAGTTTGCCGAGGTGAAGGTGGCTAACCTCTCCACGGGCATGAAGCAGAAGCTCTCGTTAGTCATTTCGCTAGTGCACAATCCTGACATCATCATTTTCGACGAGCCGACCAACGGTCTTGACGTATTGACAGCCCGCACCGTTACCGATTACTTACAAGAGTTACGTGCCGAGGGCAAGACCATCATTCTCAGTACCCACATTTTCAGTCTCGTGGAGCGGCTCTGCGACCGCGTGGGCATCATCATTGATGGTCGCATGACGGTCTGCGGCACCCTCGATGAGGTGTGCAGTGGCATGACAATGGAAGACCGTTTCTTCGAAATGTACAAAGCAGTGAAAGGAGGCGAAGAATGAAAAGCAACACTCTAACAATCATCAAGAAAGAGTTCGCCCGCTTTTTTGGCGACCGACAGTTGCTGTTTACTGCGGTGCTCCTGCCGGGCTTGCTGATATACATCATTTATAGTTTCATGGGCATGGGCATGAAAAAGATGGTCACTGAGGGAGCCAACGAAATGGTGACCTTGTGCGTGGAAAACCTGCCGGCGAGCATTGCACCCATAGTGGACGGCATACCCACTATTGCAGTATCGCAACAGACTGTTTCACAGGAGGATATTGATAAACTGGAAGATAAAACGCTTAATCTCGTGTTGATGCGTTTCCCTGAAGCGTTCGACGAGACCGTGGCTACTTACAATCCGCAAAGCGGCATAGCGGCACCCAATGTTGAAATCTACTACAACTCAGCCAACAACGCTTCGAGTCGCGTCTACCACATCCTTGAAGCCTCGCTTTCGGCCTATGAAGACCAACTGAGCAACCGTTTCGACATCAACCGCGCCGACTCGGAGGAGGTCACCTTCGACAAGGCCAGTAGCGACGACGTGTTGGGCAGCATATTGTCGAAACTTATTCCTATGCTTATCCTGATGATGCTCTTTAGTGGTGTGATGGCCATTGCTCCCAGTGCCATCGCGGGCGAAAAGGAGCGCGGCACCATTGCAACACTGCTGGTGACTCCCTTGCGGAGGAACGAGCTGGCATTGGGTAAGGTGGTGTCGCTCAGTGGTATAGCGTTGATGAGCGGTATCTCGAGTTTCATAGGTATCGTACTGTCGCTGCCCAAGATGATACAGGCTGACTCAGCGGGTGTGGAATTGGGCCTCCATTACACGGGTGCCGACTACGCGGTGCTGTTGCTTATCATCTTTTCCTCGGTGCTCATTATGGCTTCAGCCGTCAGCTTGCTCTCAGCATTGGCCAAGGACGTCAAAAACGCCGGCACAATGATTACTCCTTTCATGCTGGTGGTGATGCTTTGTGGCTTGACGCCCATGTTCCAGAGCGGTACGCCCGAGAACCTGATGGCCTACCTGATTCCCTTCTATAACTCCATCCAGGTGATGACCTCTGTCTTCGCCCATGAGATGAAATGGATGCCAGTCATCGTTACCTTGGTCGCCAATGTGGTGTATACGGGCATTGCTGTCTGGGGCTTGACTCGGATGTTCAACAGCGAAAAAGTGATGTTCTCGAAATAAACGAAAAAGAGCGGTGGATGCCGCTCTTTTTCATTTCGATGTGTTTCAATGGTTTATGCCATCTCGGCATAATGCTGATAGAAAGCAATAATCGTCTCGATGCCTTTGTAGAAGTGGTCGACACGGTAATTCTCATTGGGTGAGTGGATGGCGTCTTCGCCGAGGCCGAAGCCCATTAGGATGGACTTGATGCCCAACACTTCTTCGAAGGTAGAAATGATCGGGATGGAACCACCCGAGCGCATTGGGATGGGCTGCTTGCCATAGGTGTTCATGTAGGCAGCCTCGGCGGCCTTGTAAGCCGGTAGGTCGATAGGGCATACGTAAGCCTCACCGCCATGCAACGGCGTGACCTTCACGCTGACATAGTCGGGAGCGTTCTTTTCGAAATGCCGCTGCACCAATTTGGCAATCTTCTCATGATCTTGGTGCGGCACAAGACGACAGGAAAGCTTGGCGTAAGCCTTGGAAGGAAGTACGGTCTTGCTACCCTCGCCGGTGTAACCGCCCCACATGCCGCAAAGGTCGAAGGAGGGGCGGATGCCCACTTGTTCGATTTTGGTGTAGCCCTTCTCACCGCGCAAAGCCTTCACTCCCAAACTCTTCTTGTATTCTTCCTCGTCGTAAGGTGCCATGTTGAGCAGCTCGCGCTCACGTTTGGAGCATTTTTCAACGTCATGATAGAAATGCGGGATGGTGATGCGGTTGTTTCTATCCATGCACTCGGCAATCATCTCGCAAAGGACATTCAAAGGGTTGGCCACGGAGCCTCCGAAGAGACCGGAATGCAGGTCGGCTTTCGGACCGGTGATTTCAATCTCCCAATAGGCGAGACCTCTCAAACCCGTGGTGATGCTTGGCACGTCAGCGGCAATCATTGAGGTGTCGGACACCAAAATGACATCGGCTTTCACTAGTTTTTTGTTTTTGACAATCCATTTGGCAAGACTGCCCGAGCCGATTTCCTCTTCGCCTTCAAGCATGAACTTCACATTGCAGGGGAGAGTGTCGGTTTTGACCATCGTCTCAAAGGCTTTGGCGTGCATGAACGATTGGCCTTTGTCGTCATCGGCACCGCGGGCCCAGATTTTACCGTCCTTAATGACAGGCTCAAACGGGTCAGTGTTCCACAGTTCGATGGGATCGACGGGCATCACGTCGTAGTGGCCATAGACTAACACGGTAGGTTTCTTCTTGTTGATAATCTTCTCGCCATAGACGATGGGGTTGCCCTCAGTAGGCATTACTTCGGCCTTGTCGGCACCAGCCTTAAGCAGATTGTCGCGCCAGAGTTCAGCACAACGAATCATGTCTTGCTTGTGCGCCGATTCCGAGCTGATGGACGGGATTCTAATAAGTTCAAATAATTCTTCAAGGAAACGATCCTTGTTTTCATCAATGTACTTGTCAGTTGTTTTCATGTTGATTGATTTAGGTTTATTTTGTGTTAATAATGTTCTCTTTTTGTTAATGGGAAAAGCTGTTTAATTGACGAATTGTTTTAATGTAACGGTTTCCCCGTCGAAGATGGCGTAGGTGAAATCATAAATCCAATTTCCCACTATGGTAGTCAAAGCATGGTCGCCAGTTTTGTATTGCATGGGCTTGTGTTGGTGGCCGAAGATGAAGAAGTCGATGGTTGGGTCGAGTTGGGATTGCTCTTGGGCATATTGGTAAAGGCGTGTGTTCGGGATGTCGTCATAATAACCACGTTCCACTTCGTTCTTTATTTTCTTCAAGCGGTGGTTGTGTGACCAACGCAAGGCCAAGCCGATACCCAAATCAGGATGCAACCATCTGAATAAGAATTGGTTGAACTTGCATTCAAACACTTTTTTCAAGAATTTGTAGCCTTTGTCGCCAGGACCTCTGCCGTCTCCGTGGACTAAAAAGAACTTTTTGCCTTTGATGGTCTTGATGACAGGCTCGCGGTGCATTTCAAGGCCAAGCTCGTCGTGCAGGTAGCCGAAACTCCAAAGGTCGTGGTTGCCGATGAACATGTGGACGGGAATACCTGCGTCAATGAACTCGGCCAATTTGCCTTGCAGCCTGACGAACCCCTTGGGAATCACAGTCTTGTACTCAAACCAGAAGTCGAACAGATCACCCATCAGGTAGAGCTCCTCGCAGTCGTGACGGATGCCGTCAAGGAAGCGCAACAACTTTCTCTCGCGCTTCTGACTGTCCTCAAGTGAGGGAATGCCCAAGTGGAAGTCGGTGACGAAATAAACGGCCATCAGAATTGGATTTCAGACGAGCGGCGGATGAGTTCAGTGATGAGGGTGACGAGTTTCGGCTCCACTGCGCTTACGGCTTTGATGACTTCCTCGTGGGTGATGGTGACGGGGTGGTCTACCCCAAAAATGTTGCCCATGTCGGAGACGATGGACAGGCCGAAAACAGGAAGCTTGCCTTGGCGTGCCACGATGACCTCAGACGTGGTGGACATACCGATGGTGTCGGCGCCGATGATGCGGAAATAGCGACATTCGGCTGGAGTCTCGTAAGTCGGGCCAGTAGTGGCGCAATACACGCCGTGTTGTACCCAAATCCCTTTTTTCATGGCAATCTCGTCGGCCAACTTGATGAGGCGCTTGTCGTAAGGCTCGCTCATGTCGGGGAAACGTTCACCGAAGCGCTCGTCGTGCGGACCAATGAGTGGGTTAGGCATCATGTGAATTTGGTCGTTAATGATCATGATGTCGCCCACGTGGAAGTTCGGGTTAAGACCACCGGAAGCGTTGGAGACGATGAGGAATTGGATACCCATGCGCATCATCATGCGGATAGGAAGGGTGACTTCGTCCATGGGATAACCCTCGTAATAATGGAAACGGCCTCGCATGGCGATAACACGACGACCTGCGATGGTGCCGAACAAGAGTTGCCCGCTATGTCCTTTCACCGTAGAGACAGGGAAGTGGGGCATATCCGAGTAGTAAATCAAATGCTCAATCTTAATGGCGCTTGCCAATCCGTCTAATCCGGAGCCAAGCACAATACCGATTTCGGGATGGAAGTGGTTGGTTTTCTGGTTGATAAACTCAACAATGGTGTTTATTTTGTCGTACATAATTCAATATTGTTTCGTTAAACATTTCTTCTTCATGGAAACGCACACGGATGGGCAAATCGTATAGCGGCATAATTCCAAACTGACAAAGATAGGGAGAATTTGTCAATCTCGCGGCATCTTTTTCGGTGGTGACGATGATTTTTTGCTTGCCTTCAAGTTGATTAAAGCGTTTGAGGATGGTTTTCACATCGTTTTCTGTATAGGCGTGATGGTCGGCAAAATGCAGAAAATCAACGGTTTTATAGCATTTTCTCAGTTCTTCGACAAAGGGTTTGGGGTTGGCGATACCGCAAAAGGCCATAATAGAATCGGCATTCTCGACGGAAACTTGTTTTGCTGCTTCGTTCAAGGGTTGCAAAGGCGCATATTCCACCGTGGAGAAAAATACCTTTTGGTTTTGTTTTGGCTTCAATTTCTTTATAATACGTTGCTTATCAATGTTTTCCAATGTTTTTGTCGATTTGCTCACCACAATGATGTCCGCGCGTTTGGCGGCGGACTTGATGTCGCGCAAGGTGCCTGTAGGAAAGAGGAAATCGTCGCAATAAAGATGCTGATATTCAGTCAATAGGATGTTCAATCCCGCCTTGATTCTCCGATGCTGGAAAGCATCGTCCAAAAGGATGACATCGGGCGTGTTCTTGCCAATAATCAGTCGTTCAATACCTTCAATGCGGTTCTCGTCCACCCCGATTTTAACATCAGGAAACTTGTGGAAATATTGTAAAGGCTCGTCTCCAATAGTTTCGTAAGTACTTTGATTATCAGCGCGTTGGAAGCCTTTTGTTTTTCGTCCGTAGCCCCGACTAAGTGTTGCCACGCAGTAATTTGGGCGCAATATATTAATAAGGTATTCCACTGTGGGTGTTTTTCCCGTCCCGCCAAGGTTAAGGTTGCCCACACCGATGACTGGGTATTCAAACCGCAATGATTTCAAAATACGCCAATCATAAAGTTTGTGCCTGATACTTAGCACGATATGGTACAAAAACGATATGGGTAGAAGTAAAATTCTCATATTAGGGGTCAAAATTAGGCAAAATTCCCTAATTTTACAGCCAAATTTTGAAAATATGACCGTAAAAGACATTTTGAATTGCATTACTGAGGTGGCACCGCTGCATTGGCAGGAGAGTTACGACAATGCAGGCCTGCAAGTGGGAGACCTCAACGCCGAAATATGTAAAGCCTTGATTTGTTTGGATATAACTGAAGCAGTTGTTGATGAGGCTGTTGCCAAAAACTGTGACCTTATCATCAGTCATCATCCGTTGATTTTCAGGGGTTTGAAACATCTGACACCACAAACCTACATCGAACGCTCTGTGATGAAGGCCATCAAGCACGATATCGCTATGATTTCCATGCATACCAATTTGGATAACAGTTATTTGGGCGTGAGTCGGATGCTGGCCGAACGTCTGGGTTTGAAGAATTTCCATCTGTTGCAACCTTCTGTTACCGAGCCGGAAGTTTGCGGTGCAGGCATGATTGGAGAATTTGATGTTCCAATGGAAGAGACTGATTTTTTGGGTCTTGTGGCAAAACAGATTGGCTCTCCTTGTTTGCGCCATTCCGCTTTGACGGGTCGTAAAATCCAAAAGGTGGCGCTTTGTGGCGGATCGGGAAGTCCGTTTATGGGTGATGCGTTGAAAAATCATGCTGATGCCTATCTCACAGCTGACATCAAATATCACGACTTTTTTGTCCCTGAAGGCAACATTCTACTGGTCGATGGTGGACATTTTGAGACCGAACAATTCACGAAAGAATTATTATATGGGCTGATTCGGAAAAAATTTCCTACCTTTGCAGCCGAAATCGCTGAAACAAGGACAAATGCGGTTTATTATTTTGTAAGAAATTAGAAATCAATAATATGGCTAAGAAAGTGAATACAGAAGTCACTGAGGTTGAAGAAAATACCGAAGTGAAAGAGGTCAAGAAATCCGTTAAAAAGACAACCAAAAAAGTAGAGGAGCTTCAAACCGTTGAGGAATCTGCAGAGCCCAAAAAGCCAGCAAAGAAATCTACTAAGAAAGCTTCGGAAACACTTGAGGTTGAAGAGATTAATGAAGAGCCTAAGAAGACTGCTAAAAAAGCCACCAAAGCCAAGACCGAAGTGATGGAAGAGATTCCTGAAGCCAAGGAAGAAAAGGTTGAGGTTGTTAAGGAGAAAAAGCCTGAAGTCCAGGAAGAGGCCAAGAAACCTGTTGCTGAGGAACCTGTCGAAGTGAGCGTTGAGCAGAAACTCGTTGCGCTTTATACCTTACAACAGGTGGATTCCAAAGTAGACGAAATTCGTGCCTATCGTGGCAACTTGCCACTTGAAATTCAGGATTTGGAGGACGAGATTGCAGGTTATGAGACCCGTATCACCAATCTCAAGGCCGAAAGCAAGAAATACCAAAAGGAGATCTCTGACTACAAAATCAAAATCAAGGAAACTGAAGCCTTGGTCAAGAAGTATGAGGATCAACAGAACAATGTTCGCAACAACCGTGAATACGACTCACTGACCAAAGAAATTGAGTATCAAAATCTTGATATGCAACTTTCTGAGAAACGTATTCGCGAAGCTACTGCGAAAGTGAACGACATTGACATCAAGGTGAACGAATCACAACTGCATCTGCAGGAAATGAAGGCCTCGCTGAAGGAAAAGAAGGATGAGCTGAGTTCTTTGGTTGAGGGAACGGAGATTGAGGAAGAGCAGTTGCTGAAACGTTCTGCTGAGTGCGAGAAACTTGTGGAAGACCGTTTGTTGGTAGCTTACAAGCGTATACGTAAGAACGCCCGCAATGGCTTGGCTGTGGTTGGCATCTTTGATGAGGCTTGTGGCGGCTGCTTCAACCGCATTCCACCTCAACACCAACTTGACATTTGCATGCACAAGAAGATTATCGTTTGTGAGTATTGCGGACGTATCCTTGTCGACAAGGGCATTATCGAGCAATACAAAGCCTAATGTTGCAATGAAATTATGGAGAAGGCTGCCGTAAGGCGGCCTTTTTCGTTTTAGAACCGCATCTTCAATGTGACGGCGAAATTACTCTTGAATTGTCGTTGAGTGACGGGCTTGATTTCCAAGTAACCCGCGTCGTAGAGATTGAATTGGTCTTTGCCGTAGGTCAGTTCGTAAGCGAAGTCGAAAGTGATGATTTCCGAGACGGGCAACCCGATGCCCAGGGCGATTTTCTTGGTGCTGCCATCTTTTTTTTCAAGACCGTATGGACTACCATAATAGCCTGCGCCAAAACGCAGATAGCTGTTTCGCAGTCTCCATTCTGTGCCGAGGCGGAAATTGAGGGTGCTGCGATAGTTCGCCTTGATGTTTGCATTGATGGAATTATAATATAGATGGATTTCATCGTCGCCCGTATCGGAAGAAGCCTCTTTGAACCTTGCCGTGCCATAGTTGGTGTATTCCGCGTCAAGGCTCACGAGTCCTCGTTGTCCGATGATGAAAGCCAGGCTCCCCATCGCTTTCAGCGGACTAATGAAATTGTACTCGTAATGCGACTCTGGACTGATGTATTTTCTTGTAATCCAGTTGATTTGCGACTCTGTTTCGGTTTGCCACGATTCGTCAAACTTGTATAGGGTTGGGGAGTGAAAGGAGGCTCCGAGACGCAACCATCTGTTAGCGTGGTAGATGAAGCCGAGTTTCACATTCAGTCCCATGCCCCTTGTGGAGATTTCTTCGGTGTAGCTCCATTGGTTGAAGTCGGTATTGAGGTGCGTGTTTTCGTCTTCAGGCATGGCTTCCTCAAATACCTTAGAGCCTACACGCTTGACGTGTTGGAGTCCTAGGCTAGCACCGATGAAAAAACGCTCTGAAAAGTTCATGCTACCTGCGAAAGTCCATTCCTCGGAGCGGCCTTTGAAAGCGTTTTCTTGGCTTTGTCGGATGCCGCCTTGCGGGACGGGACTGCTGTAATAGTCGCCGATAGAATCTTGGAAAATGTCTATGAGGTAGGTTTCCCATGCGGGATAAATGTCCATCGGGAAACGGTTTTCAATGTCTGTGGGCGACAAACCGTCAATCTGTTGCAGGTAGTTGTCGATTTTAGAGCTTGTTGGATTGCTGCCTTTGGCGTAAGTGTGTAGATTGAAATCGTTGGTGCGGGTAAGGCCGATGCCGAACTGGGTGAAACGCAGTTTGCGATAGTTGCTCCTTTGTTTTGCGTTGACGTAGCCGAAATTGGGCAACGTGAGACGGAACTTGTTAGCGTTGGCGGTCTCGTCGTAATAGGTGGAATGGTGCAGGTTGTCGAGCAAATCAAGGGAGAAGGTGATTTCGTCGCTGCGGTAAAGCCCCATGCCGGCGGGATTGATGCAGATGGCGGTCATGTCGCCGCCGACGGCACCGAGGGCGTTGCCCATGCCTAAAGCTTTGGCCGTGCCTTGGTAGAAGGTTTGCGAAAAACGGTATGCGTCATCGCTGCTTTGCGCGAAAGTTGTGGCAACGAACAACAGCACGAGGATGGTGGTGAGAGTTTTCTTCATGGCATAAAAAAGACTACCTTGCGATTGGACTGCAAAGGTAGTCTTTTTCTTGAATCCGTTGGCGGATTTTCGATTTTCTTATCGTCTTCCGCCGCTGCTTGAACGGCCTCCTCCTGAGCTGTGGCTGCTACTCGAGCTACGGCTACTACTGCTTGAGCTGTGACTGCTGCCTGAGCTTGAACTTCTACCGCTGCTCGACGAGGAACTTCTAGAAGGTGAGCTGCTGCGGTTGTAGCTGCCGCTGTTGGACGAGCTGCTTCTGTTGTGGCTGCTTGAAGAAGAAGGTCTGGCGTTGGTACCCGAAGACGACGGGCGCGAGCTTGACGTATTCTGTTGCGGGCGCACATATTCCGAGCTTGAGCGAGAAGGACGGCTGTTGTTCGGGGAAGTGTAGTTTTGGCGTGTGCCACCTTGTTCGCTTGGACGTGCTGTGCTTTGGCTGCCTTGGCGTTCATTGACAGAGGGACGGCTGGCTGCGGTTGTGCCAGTGCGGCCTTGAGTGCCCGTGGTGGGTCTTGAACTGGCGGTCGGTCTGGTGGAGGCGCTGGCTGAACCTGTTCTGCCTGAAGCACTGCCGGTTACGTTGTTGGTTGTGGGACGGGTGGCTGCTGTCGCTCTGCCGCTCGATGAGCCGCCTGACATGCTGCCTCCGTTGGCTACGCGAGCCTGTTTTGCGGGGTCGTCGTCTGGTAGACGATAGCTCATGGAACCAGCGGTGCCGTTGCTACCGTGTCTGACACTGGCCACATAGTTGCCAAGTCCACTACCTTGTCCACCATGATGGTGGCCGTCATGGCCATACCAGTCGTGATACGGATGGTGGTGGTGATGGGGATGATACCAGTAGTAATCGTAGTAGCTATAAGCCCAATAAGGATTCCAGCCCCAGTAGGAATAGTAGGGGTAGCCCCAATAATAGTTCCAGCTCCAGTAGCTGCTCCAATAGGGACGATAGCCCCAACTGACGTACACGCTCGGGTAGTAGTCCCAATAGAACGGGTCGTAGCTGTTCGTGTAGACGTAATAAGTGTCGCCGCCAGTGTAGTAATCATCGTAGTAGCTTCTCGATGAGGAAGATTCGCTGCCGAAACGCTTGATGCGAGCAGCATAGTCAGCATCGTAGAAGGTCTCGGTGGTGGTGTACACCACGCCGTTGGTGTCGGTTACCGTTTCAGTGGTTTGGTAGACAGGTTCGGCATTGCTAGTGTAGTTCTTGCTGTCGGAATAGTAGGCTTGGTAGTCGTATTCCGAACTGCTGCTGATGCTTGGATTGACGTATGAGCCGTTGCTGGTCGTCATGCGTCCACCTTGGTTGCCGTAGGGCGAGTAGTAAATGTCGTCTTGGGCCATTTGCCTGTTCGACTTGCAGCCCACGAGGGCAAGTAAGGCAATGATTGGTAGTATTCTGAAAGTCTTCATTTTAGTGAATTTTTATTTGTTCTCGTATTGTGATTTAATTGTCTGGAACTATACAAATTCTATACCAAAAATGTGTTTTCTTGAGATTATTTTAATCTAATTTAATGACGCGGCCATCACCGAAGCAATGCAGGTCCTTTCTAGGATCTCCTTTGTAATAGACGTTGCCGATGCTGTAAAGGTAGGCCTCCAATTCAGTTCTGGCCCACACGTAGACGTCGTTGGTCGACTCTGACTCTACCGTTACCATGTTGGAGTTTAGGTTTTCCGCATGGATTTGTCCGTAACTTCTAGTGAGGTGTTCGGTGTAACCGGCTTTTCCTCTGAGTGTTACGCAAGAGGTTCCGTTGCGAAACTTATGCTTGATGACATCACAACTGATGGTAAGGTCGATGTCGCCTGAGCCTTCGTTGACGTTGAGGTTGAAGAGGTGGAGATAGCCTTCGTTGACGAGGGTGTCACCTCCCTCAATGATGGTGTCCACATGTTTGCCGTAAATTCCTCGAATCGAATCCTGTTCCGCATTGAAAAGCTTGCCGATGGAGGCGTATTTGATTTCACTCAGGCTGTCGTAGTAGACGGTCAAGTTGATGCTGTATTCATAGCTGCGGAGCCAGTTGAGCTTGTTCTCATTCTTGACGAAAAGCGTGTCGTCAATTACTTCGGTCGTAATGTTGTCGATGAGATTCTTCGGGCAAGTGAGTTCCAGATGAGGGTGATCGCTTTGTACAAGCTTCACGTTTACATTGTTATGCATGGAGATGGCTCGAAAGTATCCAATAGGCCGACTTTCGGAGATGATGTCGCCGTTGGAGAACTTGCTGCATGAGGCCGTCAACAGACTAACGAGGAAAAACAGGACTACGATGATGCTTCTTTTCATATTTGGGGAGGTAATACTTATGATTGAAGTGATATCCTATGCCGACACTGATGAAGTCGGCTTTGATGTCGTAAGTGGTAAAAGAAAGCGTGGCGAAAAGCCCATCCCAAACATAATAGCGCAGGCCAAGCTTCTGGTAGAAAAGGAAAGCTTGGTTTTTCCCAGGCGCGTTTTTGCGGATGCCGACGTTGAACATGAAGCTCATGCGGTCGAGCATCATTTCATAAGCGATGAGGCCTGCAGGCTTGAGGAAGGCCTGAAAATAAGGTTCCTTCACGCGGTCGGAGTTGTCCCAAACCACTTCCGCACCGAGACCTATGCGGTCGCGTTCAGTTATCTGGAACATGAAGTTGGCAGCCAAGTCGTGGACAAAAAAATATTGGTGCGTGCCGTATTGTTGCGACAGATCCTTGAAGCCGATGGTATATTGCACATCAGTGATGAAATGCTGCCTGCCATCAAATTCGAAAATAAACAATTTTGGGCGTAATCTTCTGTCAAGGAGTGATTTGGGCTTCGTCAAGTGAAAAGAGAATCCCGAAGCTACACTGAAGATGTTGATGCCCATATTGGGACTTCGAGTGGCGCCGTTCGAGAAATGAGTCAGGCCTAATGAGGTCACCCAGGTCAGGCGCTCAAAAATCCGCTGGCGGTATTCAAACGATAGGTTGATGGCCGCATTCACGTGCGACCCGATGGCGTAATTGTGGTAGTTTTCCTTTGGATCAAATTTGTTGGTGAGGTACGACAGACCCACGCCTAACTTGAAGGTCAACTTGCTGGTTTCGCTCGGATTGATTGGGAAGTTGAGGAAGGGATAAAGGGCGAACACCTGGCCTAATTCCTTGGAAATGTCATCTATACGGAAGCTGAGTGGCGAGTAATAAAAGGTAAGGCCAATGGAAGGGTAGTTGTGGAGCACTTCCCAACGGTGCTGACCGTAAGTGTTACGGTGCAGTGAAAGCTCAAAAGCGGGCGCGTGGCGGCTGTAGCGGGCGAGAGCCGAATGATATTCGTCGTTTTGGAAGTACAGGTAGCCGAAATGGGCACGCGCCTCTATTTCATAGTTTCTATGACCCGTTTGGGCATGGACAGACCGTGCACCTATTAATAAAAGTATCAATGTAGCGCACAACCATTTGGAAACCTTATTGCGGTTCTGTAGTTCCATATAGCCTGCAAAATTACAAAATTCCTTATTTTTGCACGCTAATTTGTATGATTATGGACGAAAGATTGATAGCTTTCAAGCGTTTGCTGGACATCATGGACCGTGTTCGCGAGGGATGCCCGTGGGACAGCGCACAAACCCTCGAAAGCCTGCGCCATCTTACCATTGAAGAGACTTATGAATTGAGTCAAGCCATTCTGAATGAGGATCTTAACGAAATCAAGAAGGAACTCGGCGACCTCATGCTCCACATTGTTTTTTATTCAAAAATCGGTCAAGAGAAAGGTGCTTTTGATGTGGCAGATGTGTTGAATGGCATTTGTGACAAGATGATTGTGCGTCATCCGCATATCTTTGGCACGGAGAAGGTCGAAAACGCGCAACAGGTGGAAGAAAACTGGGAACGTATCAAATTGGAGCGTGAACATAATCGAAGCGTTCTTGGAGGCGTGCCCGAAGGCTTGCCCTCTTTGCTGAAAGCCTATCGGATGCATCAAAAGACAGCAGGTGTTGGTTTCCGTTGGCGCAATGCCGATGAAGCTTGGCAGAAGGTGGAAGAAGAGAAAAAGGAACTGTTTGCTGAATTGCAGAAACCAAACAATCAGGTAAATATAGAAGCGGAATATGGAGATTTACTCTTTGCACTTATTGTTTATGGCATCTATATTGACATAAATCCTGATGATGCTTTGGAAAAAACTGATAAGAAATTTCGTCAGCGGTTCGGTTTTGTGGAGCAGAAAGCCCGTGCGTGTGGTAAAGGCGTGCAGAATCTTTCTATCGACGAAATGATTGCCTATTGGAAAGAGGCAAAGGAAAACTTCTTGTAAAGTTTGGTTTTGGAAATACATAAAAAACACGGGATGCGAACATTTGTTTGCATCCCGTGTCAATCTGTGCCGATTTACGATCAATCCAACGTATGGATAACAAGACCTGATCTGAGTTTCGGCTCAAACCAAGTGGTCTTGGGAGGCATGATGTTGCCGGTGTCGGCGATGTCGATGATCTGCTTCATGCTCACAGGATAGAGCGCGAAGGCGACCTTCATCTCGCCACTGTCCACACGACGCTTCAGCTCGCCGAGGCCACGGATACCGCCAACGAAGTCGATGCGCTTGTCGGTGCGGAGGTCCTTGATGCCCAGAATCTTGTCGAGGACAAGGTTGCTGAGGATGGTGACGTCCAACACACCGATCGGGTCGCTGTCGTTGTAGGT
>JAEEGL015408408.1_pt1 | contig 19859 bp, 17 predicted proteins | sample 9134231 | NCBI WGS metagenome assembly JAEEGL01 (sample SAMN16246548, study PRJNA631951) | gut metagenome | biome: gut microbiome; feature: rumen; material: fiber-attached | host: Bos | place: Iran: Karaj | collected 2018-10 | reverse complement strand
TTACGTGAGAAATATTCCCCAGGGGGCTTTACCTCTGGGGATTTTCTGATAAACAGCAGAGAATGGATCAAAATGGGTAAAGTAATCATAGTCTGCGGCAAGATCTGCAGCGGGAAGAGCTGCTACGCAAGGAAACTCCAGGAATCGCTGAACGCGGTTTTTCTTTCTCCCGATGAGGCAACGTATGAACTGATCCTGAACGAGCAGGGTGAGTTCTATAACGTGTTCTCCGGGAGGCTGAACCGGTATCTGACAAGGCTTGCCGGTGAGATTGCAATAGCCGGCGCGGATGTCATCTTTGAGAGGGGACTCTGGTCAGCCGCGGAACGCAGGGAGATCCGGGAGTATTACCGGAAAAACGGTGTGAAGTGCGAGATCCATTACGTATGCGTTGATGATGAGACCTGGCAGGAGAATATTGCAGAACGGAATCAGAGAATTCTCGCCGGCTGCGGCGGATCCGATTTCTATCTGGATGAAGGCCTGATGACCAAACTGATGTCCCGATGGGAAGAACCGGCAGCAGATGAATATGATATTCTCTATAGAGTCAGCAGAGTCTGAAGGACCGGAGATGAATCTGATGAAATACAATACAGAGGAATATGCCGGACGGTTCAGAATGCAGTATGATACGGAATGTCTGAAAAAACAGTTCAGGAATGTGTATTTTATCATCGGGACCGCGTATGCCGGTAAATCGACGATGGTACGGATGCTGTCGGAGCATTACGACGGCATCCTGTGTGAGGAGAACTACGGGCTTAAGTATCTGGAAGAATACGGAGTAAATCCCGAGGATCATCCTTGTCTGTGTTATACCGACAGTCACAGCATGATCGAATTCGTGAACCGGACACCTGACGAGTATTGTAATTGGCTGAGAGGCTCCGAGATTGAGATTACTCCTGTTGAGATCGGAGAACTGCTGAAGCTGACGGCGGCGCGTCCGGATCGGAAGATCTTTGTGGATACAAGTATTCCAATGGAAGTATTGAGACTGATTTCCGGTTATAAAAATGTAGCCGTCATGTTGAGCGATCAGTCCGTGTCGGTAAACCGGTTCTTTGAGCGGCCGGATTACGAGAAACAGATTATTTTCCGTGCGATCAGGCTGTCGCCCGATCCCGAAGCGGCGATGGCGAATTACCGGAGAGTCCTTGAGCAGGCCAACAGTCCGGAGAGATACCGGTATTTTGAGAACAGCGGATTCTATGTCTTTAAACGGGACGATTCGCTGACTCTTGAACAGACCATGCACCGGCTGGCGCAGCATTTCGGGCTGGAGCAGCCCGATGCCTTGGATTAAAAACAGTCCCGTTTTAAAGTGATTATGATGAATGAAATAAAAACAGTGAAATCAACAGACGAATTAAAACGATTGTTTGATTTTTTATCTATTACTTTTTATGAAGATGCGGTAGAATATGGGGAACATTATTTTACAATGTCTGAACGATATGAAGAAATGAAAAAACAATTTGAAGCTGATAAAGCTTTCTTAATGTACATAGAGAGTAATGATAAAATCGTGGCCGGAATAACCGGTAAAAATATGACTGATGACAGAATAACCATAGGAGTTCTGGCTGTTGATAAATTCTATAGAAGAAAAGGCCTTGCAAAACAACTGGTTTTAGAATTTGAAAACAGATGCAGGATCAGGAATATAAAGCACATCAGCTTAGGAGCAAGGTTCAGAGCCTGCCGGTTTTATCAAAGTTTAGATTATCGTTTTTCGTTAATGATTCAGGTATATGATTTTGCAAATATAGATGATATAAGAAATAATGAATATGATTTTATAGAAAAAGCTTCTTTTCAAGGAGATGCTTACGGTTTTATAATTTATAAAGTACCGGATATAAATGAGGAATATATCGGTTATTTTGAAAAGAATGTTAAGACAGCTCAAGTACAATATGTATTTGATAAATATATAGAATAATGAAAAACAGTGCAGTATTTGATACCCGGTATGGTATAATTTTAATGATCTTCTGATAAGGTGTTGATCCAAATGAATGAAAACAAAACGAGTATAAACTGGTTCCCTGGACATATGGCGAAGACCGAGCGGCAGATGCAGAAAAGCATTTCGCTGGTGGATCTTGTAATCGAGGTTGTCGATGCCAGGATCCCTGTAAGCAGCAAGAATCCGTATCTGGATAAACTTTGGAGCCGCAGACCGCGCATTATCGCGCTCAATAAGGCGGATCTCGCGGATCCGGAAGAGACTGCCCGCTTCCGCAAGTGGTATGAAGCCCAGGGATTCGGTACGATCGCGATCGATTCGCTCCACGGGAAAGGCATGCGGGATATCCAGCCTCTTGCGCAGAAGCTTTGCGCGGATAAGCTGCAGCGGGAAAAAGAGCGCGGTCGGGAAGGACGGAGGCTCCGTCTGATGATCACCGGTATTCCGAACGTCGGCAAATCGACGCTGATCAACCGTCTGACCGGGCGGAGTGAGGCCGCCAAGACCGGCAATAAGCCGGGTGTGACAAAGCATGAGCAGTGGATCCGTATCGGATCCGATATGGAGCTTCTGGATACTCCGGGGATCCTCTGGCCTAAATTTGAAGACCAGGAGACCGGATACAGAATCGCGTGCATCGGATCGATTTCCGAGGACGTTGTGGATTCCTACACGGTATCTCTTAAACTGCTGGATTTTATCCGGCACGGATATGCGAAAGAGCTGGCGGCGCGGTACCGCTTTACGGATGAAGAACTGGATCTGACGGCGGAGGAGCTGCTGCCGGTTCTGGCCAGACATCGCGGATTTGTACTGGGTGGCGGACGGCTTGATCTGGAACGCGCGGCGAATACGCTGTTGGACGATTACCGCAGCGGCCGGATCGGCAGGATCACACTGGAACAGTGCCCGGTGATCCTGCCGGAAGAGGCAGCCGGGACATCTGCGGACAAGCCTGAAGAGGAGTAATAAGCCATGCCGAGAAGAACAGCAGAGCAATGGATCAAGCATTATCACGAGATGTCCGAGGCCGAAAACCGTCTGCGCGGGCAGGGTTATACACTGATCTGCGGCGTCGATGAAGTCGGCCGCGGGCCGCTTGCCGGTCCCGTAATGGCCGGCGCGGTAATACTGCCGCCGGATACGGAGCTTGTGATTCCCGGAGTCGACGATTCCAAAAAAGTCACTCCTAAGAAACGCGCGGAGCTGTACGGGATCATTCAGGAAAAAGCCATTGCCTGGGCAGTCGGAGCGGCTGACGTGGAGACGATCGACAGAATCAATATCCTGCAGGCGACCATGCTCGCGATGCAGCGGGCGATAGCACAGCTGGATCCGCAGCCGGACGCACTCCTTGTCGACGCGCTTACACTGCACGATATCAGCATTCCGCAGCAGCCGATCGTGCACGGCGACGCAAGATCCGTATCGATCGCGGCTGCCAGTATTCTGGCGAAGGTCACCAGGGACACACTGATGGAGGAACTGGATGAGCTCTATCCGCAGTATGGTTTCCGCGACAATAAAGGATACGGAACGGCAGCGCATATTGCGGCGATCCGGGAGTACGGTCCGTGTCCGATCCACAGAAAGACTTTTATCGGACATTTTGTGGAGGAAGGTTGAAAAATAACAACAGACAGACGGGGACGCGGATGGAGCTGACTGCCGCGCGCTGGCTGGAGAGCCAGGGTGCACAGATCCTGGAGCAGCAGTACCGTTCGCATCACGGCGAGATAGACCTGATCTATCAGGAAGCCGGACAGCTGGTTTTCGGCGAAGTGAAATTCCGTACGACAGAGCGCTACGGATCGCCTGCTGAGGCGGTCGATCTCAGGAAACGCCAGAGGCTCGTCTATACCGCGGAGACATATATGATGCAGCACGGGCTCCGGGACGTACCGGTACGTTTTGATGTGATCGAGATGACGGAGCAGGACGGACAGCTGTACATCCGTGTGCTGCGCGACGCATTCCGGCCGGGTGAATAACCGGTCCGCAACGTTAAGAATATACAATCATTACAAAGGAGGAACCGCAGATGACAGAACTGACAAGCAGGACATGGACTGTCCATGAACAGGACGGAACACTGTATTTTACGGTGCCTTCTTTTGCAAAGACCGGGCTTGTACGGCACGGATTTTCTTCAAGACTCGGCGGGTTCAGTAAAGAGCCTTATGGACTGAATTTCGGCATCGCAGGCGGAGATGATCCGGAGACCCTGCTCTGCAATTACCGCAAAATGGCCGGAATCCTCGGATGCAAGGCAGAAGATATGGTCGTTTCCGCACAGGTTCACGGGACACAGATCCTGCGTGTCGGCCGTGGAGACCGCGGTAAAGGTGTGACCAGACCGCGGGAGATTACAGGGATTGACGGGCTGATTACGAATGAACCGGATGTCTGTCTCGTCACAATCCATGCCGACTGCGTGCCGGTATATCTGCTGGATCCGGTGAAAAAGGCAATCGGCCTCGCTCACGCGGGATGGCGCGGTACTGCCGCACAGATCGCGGCCTTGACGGTACAGCGCATGCAGGAGGAATTCGGGACGGATCCGGCGGATCTGATCGCGGCGATCGGACCTTCCATCGGACCGGACTGTTTTGAATGCGGAGAGGAACTGATTCCGGAATTCGAGAAGACTTTCGGGGCGGAAGCGGAGCGGTTTTTCCGCAAGGCTGAGACTCCGGGCAAATACTACGGCGACTTGTGGGAAGCCAATCGTGCAGCGCTGTCCGGATGCGGAGTCCGGCCTGAACGGATTACGGTGACGGATCTCTGCACAGCCTGCCGCCCTGACGTTTTTCACTCCTACAGGAAGACGAAAACGCCTGGCAGGATGGCAGCTTTTCTGGAGCTAGAGGGAGCGGACTGATGATGAAACATCTGGTTAAAGGAATCGTTCCCGGCAGCATTGCGGAAGAGCTGGGGATCGAGCCGGGCGACAGACTGACCGCTGTGGACGGACAGGAGATCGAGGACGTTCTGGACTATGATTTCTATACGAATTCCGAGAAGATTCTGCTCGATATGGAGACAGCGGACGGAGAGCCGTACCAGGCTGAGATCGAGAAAAACGAGAACGAAGATATCGGACTGATTTTTGAGGACTCCTTCATGGGAGCCTATAAACGCTGCAGCAACGCGTGCATTTTCTGCTTTATCGACCAGCTTCCCAAAGGAATGCGTCCTACGCTGTACTTTAAGGATGATGATTCGAGGCTGTCTTTCCTGAACGGAAACTACATCACGATGACGAATATGAAAGATAAAGACATCGACAGGATCGTCCGCTTTCATATGTCGCCGATGAATGTATCCGTTCATACGACGGATCCGGAGCTTCGTGTCAGAATGCTTAAGAATCCGCGCGCAGCCCTGATCATGGACCAGATGCGTGTCTTTTACAATGCGAGAATCGTGATGAACGGGCAGATCGTGCTGTGCCGCGGGATCAACGACGGCGCGGCTCTGGAGCGCACGCTGACGGATCTGATGGAATTCGTCCCGATGATGCAGAGTCTGTCCATCGTTCCGGTCGGACTGACAAAATACCGGGAAGGACTGTATCCGCTGGAGCCATTTACTAGAGAAGACGCGAGAGCGCTGATCCGCCAGGTTGAGCCGTGGAGGCAGAAATGCTATGAGAAGTTCGGCTTGCATTTTGTGCATCTGGCGGATGAATTCTATATTCTGGCGGAAGAGCCGATCCCGCCGGAGGAAGCCTATGACGGCTATCTGCAGATCGAGAACGGCGTCGGTATGATGCGGCTCTTTCTGGATGAGGCAGAAGAGGCAATCGCGGCAATCCCTGCGGATGCAAAAGGAAACGGCACCGTCAGCGTCGTGACGGCTCAGTGCGCATACCCGTTTATCCAGGATATCGCGGACCGGATCGGGGCGAGAGTACCGGGCGGGAAGGTGCAGGTATTCTGCATCCGGAATGATTTCTTCGGCGAACACATCACGGTAACGGGACTGTTGACCGGCAGGGATATTCTGAATCAGCTGCGGGGCAAGGATCTCGGCGATCTCATCCTGCTCCCGGGGAACCTTCTGAGGGCGGACGCGCCGATTCTGCTTGACGACGTGACCGTGGACGACCTCAAAGAGGCTTTACAGACAGAGATAGATAGTGTACAATCATCTGGTAGGGATTTTGTTCACCAGATCGTTACTTGCTTAATGAAGGAGCGTTAACCATATGAAACCGATCGTTGCAGTCGTGGGCCGTCCGAATGTCGGGAAGTCCACGCTGTTCAATAAACTTGCAGGACGCCGGGTCAGCATCGTCAAGGATACACCGGGCGTAACCAGAGACCGCATTTATGCGGACGCGTCCTGGCTGGACAAGGATTATCTTGTCGTCGATACCGGCGGTATCGAGCCGGATACGAGTGATATCCTGCTTCAGTCCATGCGGTCGCAGGCTCAGCTTGCAATCGATACGGCGGACGTGATCATTTTCGTAACGGACGCCAAATCCGGCATGACCGACGCGGACGTCGAGGTCGCCAACATGCTCCGCAAGAGCCATAAACCGGTCGTTGTCGCGGTCAACAAGCTTGACAACATGCTCGATATCACGGCAATGTACGAGTTCTACAGCCTCGGGCTCGGGGATCCGATGCCGATCTCGGCCGAACAGGGTCAGGGAATCGGTGATCTGCTTGACGAGGTCGTCAAGTATTTCCCGGAGAAGGCAGAAGGCGAAGAGGAATCGGAGCTTCTGAAGCTCGCCGTCATCGGTAAGCCGAATGTCGGCAAATCTTCCCTGATCAACAAACTGCTTGGAGAGGACCGTGTCATCGTCAGCGATATAGCGGGTACGACACGCGATTCGATCGACGCGGTGGTCACAAACCGAGGACGCCAGTATCTTTTCATCGATACAGCGGGAATCCGCAGACAGAGCCGCGTTAACGAGGATATCGAGAGAGTTTCCGTGATCCGCGCCGTTGCGAGCGTAGAACGGTGTGATATCGCGATTGTCATGATCGACGCGGAGACCGGTGTGACCGAGCAGGACGCCAAGATCGCGGGACTTGCGCACGAGAAGGGCAAGGGAGTTGTGCTCGCTGTCAACAAATGGGACGCGATCGAGAAGGACGACAAGACGATTTATAAATTCAGCCGGCAGCTGGACGAGACGCTCAGTTTCATCCCGTATGCCGAGAAGGTCTTTATCTCGGCGAAGACAGGCCTGCGGATCGATAAGCTTTTTGACAGCATTCTGCTGACAGAGGAGAACCAGAACAAGCGGGTGCCGACCGGTGTCCTGAATGATGTCCTGTACGAAGCCATGTCGCTGAACCAGCCGCCGTCAGACAAGGGACGCAGGCTTAAGATCTACTACATGACACAGATCGGCGTGAAACCGCCGACATTCGTGATTTTTGTCAATGACAAGAAACTGATGCATTATTCCTATACCCGCTATATCGAGAATCAGATCCGGGAGAATTTCGGGTTCAACGGGACCCCGGTTCAGTTCATCATCCGGGAGCGGGGCGTGCTGGAGGAGAGATTCTGACAGCGGGGATACGCATATTCTGTATGCGGTATTTTGCAAGGAGAGATACAAAATGGCAAGATTATGGTGTCTGCTGATCGGATACGTTTTCGGATGCATCCAGACGTCCTATATCGTCGGGATGGTCCAGAGACATATCGATATCCGTAATTACGGGAGCGGCAATTCCGGCGCGACAAACGCGATCCGGGTGCTGGGGACCAAGACAGGCCTGCTGTGCATGGCCGGAGATATCGCCAAAGGTATCCTCGCGCTGCTGGTGACGTCGGCTATCTTTGGATATTCGCACAAATATCTGCTGCTGTATACAGGGATCGGCGCTGTCCTCGGCCATAATTTCCCGTTTTTCATGCAGTGGCGCGGAGGCAAGGGCGTTGCCGTTACGATCGGCATCATGGCCTTTATGGACTGGAGGATCCTGCTGATCGCTGGGATCCCTGCGCTGATCGTACTTGCGGTAACCAGGTATATGTCCGCTGCCTCGCTGCTTTTCGTAACGCTGTTTCCGATCTTTACGGCCGTGTTTTATCTCGGACATCCGCACGGACTGGAGACGGTGCTGCTGTCGCTGTTTTTCACTGTCATGATCTATGTCAAGCATAAAGACAATATCAAAAGGCTCCGCGCGGGGACGGAACGCAAAGTCGGAGAGAAAGTCCAGAATGTCCCGCTGAACGGAGAGGAAGGCGGCAAGTCCGCCAAAACTGCAGAAAAGGAAGAGGAGAAATCATGAACGAGCAGGAACTGGCTAAGCTGTTGTTCCCGGAGGTCAATCAGACTCCGGAAGATATGGAGGCAAAGTATCAGCCCAGGCAGCTTCCGGAAGGGGCGAAGGTCACGAGAATCGCGCCTTCTCCGACCGGATTCATGCATCTTGGCAATCTGTACGGAGCACTTGTCGACGAACGCCTTGCACATCAGAGCAAGGGCGTTTTCTTCCTGCGGATCGAGGATACGGACGCGAAACGCGCGGTAGAGGGCGGCGTCCGCAAGATCATCGAGGCGTTCAGGGACTTTGGCCTGCGTCCGGATGAGGGAGCGACGATTGACGGCGAGACGGGCGGCTATGGACCGTACTACCAGAGTCACCGCAAAGAGATCTATCATGTTTTCGCGAAAAGCCTCGTAGAGCGCGGATATGCCTATCCTTGCTTCTGCACGGAGGAGGAGCTTGCCGAGATGCGCGCGAAACAGGAAGCGGCCAAGGAGACGACCGGTTATTACGGCAAATACGCGGTCTGGAGAGATGCTTCTCTTGATGCGGTTAAAGAAGCGCTGGCAGCCGGACGGAGCTACTGTATCCGTTTCCGCTCACCCGGAGATCCGTCCCGCCGCGTCAAGATCAAGGACCTTGTCAAAGGCGATCTGGAGCTTCCGGAGAACGATCAGGATCTTGTCCTGCTTAAGTCCGACGGGATCCCGACTTATCATTTCGCACACGTTATCGACGATCACCTGATGGGAACGACCCATGTCGTCCGCGGAGAAGAGTGGCTCGCGACACTGCCGATGCATCTGCAGATGTTCCAGGTCCTTGGCTTTAAGGTGCCGAAGTACCTGCATACCGCTCAGCTCATGAAGATCGATCCCGAGACCGGAACCAAGCGTAAGCTTTCCAAACGCAAAGATCCAGAACTTGCACTGTCCTATTACAAACAGCAGGGATTTCCGGTCCGAGCGGTCATGGAATACCTGATGACGACACTGAATTCCAATTTTGAAGAGTGGAGACTTGCAAATCCCGCGCTTCCGTATGAAGATTTCAAATTCACGACGCAGAAAATGAGTGCCTCCGGAGCGCTGTTCGATCTGGAGAAGCTCGAGGATGTCAGTAAGAATGTGATTTCCCGTATGACGGCGGATGAGGTCTATAACGCGGTTGCGGAGTGGGCAGAGGAGTTCGATCCGGAACTGTACACGCTGCTTACACGGGATCCGGAATATGCCAAGGCGATCTTCGCGATCGGACGCGGCGGCAAGAAACCGCGCAAGGATTTCTCCCGCTGGGAAGAAGTCCGTGCGTATGTATCTTTCTTCTATGATGAGCTCTTTGCGCCGGATGACAGTCAGATGCCGGCACTGCCCAAGGAAATGCTCTGTGCCATGCTTGAGGACTATCAGAAGGTCTATAACAAAGATGACGATAACAGCGCCTGGTTTGAGAGAGTCAAGGCGATGTGCCCGCAGTACGGACTCTGTGCGGATATGCGCGAATACAAGAAGAATCCGGATGCTTATACCGGAAGCGTAGGAGATCTGTCGATGATTCTCCGCGTAGCGATTACAGGCCGTGCGCAGTCGCCGGATCTGTGGGTCGTCTGCCGGCTTCTGGGGACAGAACGCATCCTGAAGCGTCTGCAGGAGGCAAAAGACCGTATCGGCGGCTGAACATACGCTTCAAAGGCGTCTGCAGTCCGGTCGGCCATATATGAATCAAAAAAGGTGCGGCATGAGATTCGGCTTGAATCCCTGCCGCGCCTTTTTTGTACTGTGGTGACAGTTTTTATTTCTTTTTCTTTTTGTCTTCTTTGAGCTTGTCCTTGGGTTTTGCTTTTTCCTTGGACTTGTCTTTTTCTTTGACTTTTTCTTTCTGAGTTTCCAGTTTCTGTTCTTCGATCGCTGCCACACGCTCTTCTTCGATTTTCTGTTCTACCTCGGCATTTGAATCCGGCAGAGCATACTTCGCGCGGAAATAGTTCTCGTGAACGATGAATTCCGGAGATTCGGAGAGCTTCGGGCCTTCGCTGACTTTTTCATGATAGGCGAAATGGATGTAATCTTTGGAATTCATCTGCATGATGTTGAGCGCGATATTGGAGCAGTGGTCGGAAATCCGCTCCAGATTGCCGAGAAGCTCCAGGAAGGAGATACCGCTTGAGACGTTGCACAGACCGAGACGCAGACGCTCAATGTGGCGGTCCTTAAGAGTTTGCTGCATTTCGTCGATGACCTGTTCATAAGGCTCAATATGCGCAGCGTCCGCTGCGTTGTTGGTCCGGTAGATCCGTACGGTCTCGGAAAGAACTTCGCGGGTAGCGTCCAGAATCTTGTTCATTTCAATCCAGGCAGAATCGGAATATGTAACGGAATTCTCCATATTGAAGCGCGCGACGTCGAGAATATTGATGCAGTGATCACCGATACGCTCGAAGTTTCCGACAGAGTGGAGCATTTCTGTAGCCATGTTGTTCTCACGGTTGGACAGCCGGTGGGGTGTGATCTGCAGAATATAGTTATTCAGTTTGCTCTCTGCGCGGTCGAGGAAATCCTCCAGCTGGTCGAGCTCCTGTTCACCTTCCTCCGTATAGTTCTCATGAAGCTTGCGGACGAGGTCAAAGGAGGCGAGAGCGGTTTCACCCATGTCGATAACGACTTTGCGGGCTTCTGCAAGAGCCAGGGCAGGCGTGCCGAGCAGCAGGTCGTCAAGACGGGCAAGACGGTTCTCGGCGGCGGAATTCGGACCGGTAGCAGCCTTGTCCGGGATGATCTTCTCCGTCATGCGGACGATCAGATTGCGGAACGGGAAGAATACGAACAGGATCACTACATTGAACAGCGTGTGGAAATCAGCAACACTGCCTCGGTTCAGGACCTTGTCCCAGAAACCGAAATGGAAGACCGCGTCTGCGCCGTAGATCACGATGACGAAGATAATGACGCCGAGCGTCTTATAGAAAATATGCAGGAATGCGGCTCTTTTGGCTTTTCTTGTATTGCCGGCCGTTGCGAGCAGGACTGTCAGGCAGGAGCCGATATTCTGACCGAGGATCAGAGGAATCGCGTTGGAATAAGTAATCGCTCCGGTGATCGAAAGAGCCTGTACGATACCGACAGAAGCAGAGGAGCTCTGCAGAACCGCAGTCATGATAAAACCGAGAAGAATACCGACGAGCGGATTCTGGACCGCGACGAGCAGATCCAGGAACCATTGCTGCTGGCCGAGAGGGGCAAGTGTGGACTCCATCGTATACATGCCGAAGAAAAGCATGCCGAGTCCGATGATCAGGTTGCCCTTTGTCCTTACCGAGTGCTTCTTGCAGAAGACGATCATACACGCGCCGATCGCGACAAGTACCGGACCGAATGAAGAAGGCTTCAGGAAGGACAGAATCGTACCGGCGCCTTTGATATCGCCAAGACGCAGGATCTGACCGGTAATGGTCGTTCCGAGGTTGGCGCCCATGATGACCGGAAACGCATTGAACAGCGTAAAGATATTCGCGTTCAGAAGACCGATCACCATGATGACGGTGGCAGCGGAGCTCTGAATAACGGCTGTAACGCCGGTACCGAGCAACGCTCCTTTGATCGGGCTGCCGGTCAGTTTCTCAAGTGTCTGTTCCATTTTGCTGCCGGCGAGTCTCTCGAGAGACTGTCCCAGTATGTGCATTCCGTACAGGAAAAGGCCGATTCCCGCAGCAAGAGGTAAATAAGTTAAGAGATTCAAAGTGGTTTCTCCGTTTCTCTGGCAGATGGACGTCCGCAGTAAGATGAGCGGACAGGAAATAAGGCCAGACACAATTAGTATAGCATACTTTAGTCTGTATGAAAAGATGATATAGAAGTTTTTTCAGAGTGCCGTCTGGTAAGGATAAGCTGTCCCTGTCGATTTCACAAATCATTCATAATTTTTTAATATACATTGTCTGCCGTGTCTGATATAATTGGATATAATATTGGCAATAAAACGGAAGGGGATCACCTGTATGGCTAATTTTTTCGATATAGAAGGCCCATTCGTAAAATACGGAACACTGCTTTTTGATATGGTTATGCTGAGCGCGGTCTGGGCTGTGACGGGCGGTATGGTCCCGGTCATGCTGCTGCTTTCGACCGGCATTTTCGGCAAGATTCCTCTGATCGCCACATTCCTGATCATCTATGTTCTTGTGCTGCACTGGTGCATTGCAACCTGCTCGGTTATGTACGCGCTGGGCAAGAAGCAGCGGGGGACGGATACATATACTCTGCGTGATTTCGGACATGCTTTCAAACTGAACTACAAGCAGTGCATGATCATCAGCCTGATCGTTACGACGGTTATCCTGCTGGTCGCGTATAATATCTGGCTGATCGCCTATAACAAGCAGAGTTTCGGGTTCTCTACGTATATCATCCTGCCGCTGGAGCTTCTGCTGGGGCTGGAATTCATCTTTGTGATCCTGTATCTGCCGAATCTGATCGCGCGCTTTGACATGAAGACCAAGGACTTCATCAAGTATTCGTTCCTGATGGCCAACAAGCACCTGCTGACGACGCTGATCCTGGTTATTCTCTTCGGCGGCACCGTCTATCTGTGTGTTTTCGTCAACATGGGACTTGTCTTTGTACTGCCTGGTCTGTATATGTATATTGCCGCGGCGCTCCTCGAGCGTGTCTTCAAGAATTATATGCCGAGCGAGGACGAGCAGCTTGAGAGCGAAGAGGTCGAGGGCTTCAGCCTTGACGCGGAGCGGCAGGCGATTATCGACCAGTACCTGAATCAGGCTAAATTTGACGATCAGGGTGAGTATAAGATCGTCAAGGTAGATGAAGAGGGCAATGAGATCGTCGAGAAAGACGATTACCGCATCGTAAAAGTTGATGACGAAGGGAAAGAACTTTGACGTAAGACTGCAACTATGTTATAATACTGAATCAGAGACAGGACGCTTTATTCTGAAGAGAGGATGTGCACATTATGGCGGATAAAAATGAATATGTAGGGCATCTGGTGCGCGACAGGATTCCGGAGATCCTCCGCAAGGAAGGTTATTATCCGATGACAAGAGTCCTGAATGACGAGGAGTATCTGTTCCAGCTGCATCATGCTCTGAGCAAAGCGATCCGTATTTATCTGCATCAGGGCAGTCTGTCTGACCTGGCAGATGTAACGGAGATCATTAACGCGATTGCCCAGATGCGGGGCGTATCGGTTGAGGAAGTCCTCAAGATCCGGGAATACCGCGCGATGACGTACGGGGCATATGAGAACCGTTATTATCTGGAAAAGCTGCTGACGCCTGAGGAGAAAGAGCAGATGGATAAGCGGGAGGAGGAAATGGGCTTCGAAGTCCAGTTCTGATTTATTGCTTGCTTTTTCGCATATTGTGTAGTATAATTCTGCCTGCATTGTATTTTAAACAGTACCGCAGGGTGCTGAATCGAAAACAATAGCAGGAGGAATTGAATAATGGCAAGAAACATTTCGGCAAAGACAGTCAAGATGGTACAGTTGGCCATACTTGCGGCACTTATCCTGGTTATGGCGTTTACGCCTCTGGGATATCTAAAGGTCGGCGTCGTATCGATCACGTTCATCATGATTCCGGTCGGCGTCGGTGCGATTCTGCTGGGACCGGCAGGCGGAGCGATTCTTGGAGGGATCTTCGGTCTGACGAGTTTTGTGCAGTGCTTCGGAATGGATTTCTTCGGCACAACGCTGATGGGAATCAATCCGGTTTTCACGTTTATCATGTGCATGGCGCCCCGTATTCTGATGGGATGGCTTTGCGGACTGATCTTTAAGGGCATGCTCAGGATCGACCGTTCACAGCATAAGCTCCCGTCCTACGCGGTAACGTGCCTGTGCAGCGCACTGATCAATACAGTGCTTTTTGTCGGGCTGCTGTTCCTGTTCTTCGGGAATTCGGAATTTATCCAGGGATTCAAAGGCGGCATGGGATGGCTGGCATTCTTCGCAGCGTTCGTCGGCATCAACGGAGTGCTGGAGGCTGTTGCGAGTATGATTATCGGCACCGCGGTTGCTAAGGCCGTAGATTCCGTAAGGAAGCGCCAGACGGCAGTTACAGATTAAAGGACGACATTCGGGGATTGCCTTGGCAATCCCTCGTTTATTCTAGGAAGAGAGGAAATATCTATGATTCTTGCGATCGATGTGGGAAATACGCAGCTTGTGGCAGGCTGCATGCAGAACGGTAAATCTGTCGTCAGCGCGCGTTTTGAGACAAATACGCGGTCTACCGCGGCCGAATACGCGATCAAGTTCAAGACCTGGCTTGAGATGAACAATATCTCGGCATCCCAGATCGAGGGCGGGATCGTTTCGACAGTCGTACCGCCTCTCGCGTCGGTGCTGCGGGAGACGTTCAGAATGCTGTGCGGGAAAGAGCCTGTCGTAGTCGGTCCCGGTGTCCGTACAGGACTGAATATCAAGATCGACAATCCGGCGCAGCTGGGCGCCGATATCGTTGCCGGCGCGGTTGCTTCGATCGCGAAATATCCGCTGCCGCAGATCGTTTTTGATATGGGTACCGCGACAACAGCCTGCGTGATAGACGCGGCGGGTGTGCTGCGCGGAGTCGTGATTCTGCCGGGTGTACGGACCGCTCTTTCCACACTGGTCGAGAAGACTTCCCAGCTGCCGAATATCGATCTGATCGCTCCGAAGCACGTTGTCGGTACCAATACGGTTGACAGTATGCTCTCCGGTACGATCTACGGGACCGCTGCCACAATGGACGGTATCGCACGCCGGATCGAGAAGGAGATCGGAGAAGAAGCCACTCTGATCGCGACAGGAGGTCTGTCCAAGGCGATCGTACCATATTGCGAACGCAGTTTTATTCAGGATGATAATCTGGTACTGGACGGATTATACCGGATCTATCAGAAGAACAGGATCGGAGGAGACAGAGGATGAGAGTATGCAAAACTGTCGGCCTGCTGCTTGCAGCGCTGATGTTTGTTTCAGCCGCGCTTGCGGGATGTCAGAACGGAGGAGCATCCGATAACGGCACTGTTGTATACGCGGACCGGATCGCGGACCTTCTGGGGCTGAACGGTTTCGCCGGAGTCCAGAACCGTTTCGCGGGAATGGTCGAGCCGCAGAAGACGATGAAGATCAATCCGGATACGACCCGTACGGTTAAGATGGTTGCGGTCGTCGAGAAGCAGAAGGTCAAAGCCGGTGACGTCCTGTTTACTTATGATACCGAGGACCTGGAGCTGCAGCTGGAGCAGGCAGAGCTTGAGGTTGAGAGGATCGACAACCAGATCGTTCAGTATCAGAACGAGATCACAGCCCTCGAGAACGAGAAGGAAAAAGCTTCCGAAGAGAATAAGATCGAATATACGCTCGAGATTTCCAACCGGTATTCTTCCATCAAACAGTCCGAGTACGACCGTAAGACCAAACTGGCTGAAATCGAGAAGACAAAAGAGAAGATGACGGAAGATACCGTATATGCGGAGATGGACGGATTTGTGCAGAAGCTGGATGAATCCGTACTGAACGGCAATACATATGATAATTACGGCAATCCGAAGGCTTTCATTACGCTCATGGCTGACGGGGAGTACCGTGTCAAGGCCACAATCAACGAGCAGAACATGATGCAGATCCATGTCGGGGATACCGTCCTCGTGCGTTCCCGCGTTGATGAAAACATGACCTGGAACGGTGTGATCGAGGAGATCGATTACGAGAACGCTGAGAACGGCAATCAGAACGGCGGTATGTATTACGGATATACGGAGGATCCTTATACGTCTTCTTCCAAATATCCGTTCTATATCAGCCTTTCTTCGTATGACGGCCTGATCCTGGGCCAGCATGTCCTGATCGAGCTTGAGAGCGAATCCTCAAGCCTTACGTCTTTTGCAATCCCGTCCGCGTATATTGTACAGGACGGAAACAGCGCGTTTGTCTGGAAGGAAAAGAACGGCAGGCTGGCGAAGCAGACGGTCCTTCTGGGGACATATTATGAATTTGAAGACACATATGAGATCATTGACGGACTGAAAGAAGACGACGCGATCGTTTTCCCGTCAGAAGAACTGTCCGAAGGAATGAAAGTTGTCGTGAATTCCGGAGTTCAGGATCCCGGAATGCAGGAGCCAGGAATGCAGAATAATGCAATGCCGGAGCAGGGGGGCATGCTTCCATGATCCTTGAACTCAGCCATATCTACAAGAATTATACACAGGGCAAGCTGGATGTCCCGGTTCTGAAGGACATCTCTCTTGACGTGTATAAAGGCGATTTCCTGTCGATCATGGGACCGTCCGGATCCGGCAAATCGACGCTGATGAATATCATCGGATGCCTGGACTTCCCGACTTCCGGATCCTACATTTTTGACGGGGAAGATGTGCTGAAAAAGAACGACAAGAGCCTTGCCGAGATGCGGAATAAGAAGATCGGGTTTGTCTTCCAGACATTTAATCTGCTTCCGCGCGAAACGGCTCTTGAGAATGTCGAGCTTCCGCTGATTTACGCAGGCGTCCGTCAGAAAGAACGCCGCAGGATCGCTACGGAAATGCTGGAGAAAGTCGGACTGGGCGATCGGATGGATTTCCGCCCGACGCAGCTTTCCGGCGGACAGCAGCAGCGCGTGGCGATTGCGCGGGCGATTGCGAATCATCCGGACGTCATTCTGGCGGATGAGCCGACCGGCGCGCTGGATTCGAAATCCGGCGAACAGATCATGGAGATCTTTCACATGCTGAATGACGAAGGCGCGACGATCATCATGATCACGCATGAACCCTCTATTGCCGAACACGCCGGGCGCAAGATGATGATCCTCGACGGAGAACTGTACAGCCGGGAGGAGAATGCTGCCGAGGCAGCGGTTTCGGAGGTTGCGGCTGAGACCGCCATGGCCGAGACCGCCGCAGAGGAGGTGCCGCATGAATAAGACGCTGAAGAGGGTTATTATTACTGTGGTTTCACTCGTAACAGCCGCGGCTGTGGGCGTCGGTGCTTTCAGCATTGTCAAGAAGAACCAGAAGCAGAATCTGACCGCTCAGGTTACGCCGGTCTCCATGATGTACACGCAGTATTATGAGGACAATTACCGCTACGGCTATGTACAGAGCGGTTTCACACAGAATGTATTTGCACAGGACGGATCGGTGATCCAGGAGATTTATGTCCAGCAGGGACAGGAAGTCAAGACCGGAGATCCGCTGCTGACTTATGATCCGGAGCAGATCCAGCTTGAACTGGACCGTAAGGAACTGAATATCCAGGTGCTGCAGCGACGGTATGAACGCCTGCTGAATGAATTGTACGAGCTGCAGAATACCAAACCGTCCGATGCTTCATCACTGTACGGAGCATCCACGGGAAACGGTCTGACCGCCTCGCTGCGGGAAGAGACTGTTCTGGAGGACAGTTCTATTCCTGAGGAGAGTTCTGAACCCGAGGAAAGTTCTGTTCTGGAAGAGAGTTCAGAGCCCGAGGAAAGTTCTGTTCCGGAAGAGAGTTCAGAGCCGGAAGAGAGCTCTGAACCGGAAGAAAGCTCTGAACCGGAAGAAAGTTCCGAGCCGGAAGAGAGTTCCGAGCCGGAAGAGAGCTCTGAACCGGAGGAGAGTTCTGAACCCGAAGAGAGCTCCGAGCCGGAAGAAAGCTCTGAACCGGAAGAAAGTTCCGAGCCGGAGGAGAGTTCTGAACCCGAAGAGAGCTCCGAGCCGGAAGAGAGCTCTGAACCGGAAGAAAGTTCCGAGCCGGAGGAGAGCTCTGAACCGGAAGAGAGTTCTGAACCCGAAGAGAGCTCCGAGCCGGAAGAAAGTTCTGAACCCGAAGAGAGCTCCGAGCCCGAAGAGAGTTCTGAACCCGAAGAGAGCTCCGAGCCCGAAGAGAGTTCTGAACCTGAAGAGAGTTCTCAGGACGAATCCTCGAAGGACGAGTCTTCCAAGGACGAATCCTCGAAGGATGAGTCTTCCAAGGAAGAGCCATATTCTGCCACGGGCAGCTGCACGGTCAAGGGCGTGTTCAGTCTTGTCGGGAGAGATCTTATGGCAGGCGAATTCACTGTTCAGGTCATCGATGCCAACGGTAAAACAGCTGCGACGGCTGTTAACGACGCGGCAGGTAATTTCAGCTTTACACTGATCTATGATCAGGACGCGGTTGCCGGATCCCCATATGTTTATACGGTACGGCAGGCTGCAGCTGCTGCGGACAGTATGGTCTTTGATGGAAATACTTATACGATGACAGTCCGGATCAAGGACAACAAAGACGGCAAGCTGACTGTCACGGCGACAGGTGCCGAGAACATGCGTTTCACCAACGTTTATACCGGGACAGCGGAATACGAAGAGCCGGAGAAAGACAAGCCGATCCCTGTTCTGACAGCTTCGAGTAAGCCTTATACCGGTAAAGGGACGGAGAAGGAGCCGTACCGTTACTGGATCGGCCGCAACACCAAGCTGATCAGCACTTTCTGCGATGCGTTTATCAGCGCGGATGACCAGAAAGATCCGAAAGATCCTGCGGCAGCCACGTATTTCATTTTTGACAAGCGGAAGAACGACGAACCGGACGGAGAGATCGAGTATTCCTGGTATCTTTCCACAGACGGTCTGGAGAAGGATGAGAAGATCCGGGTCTATAATCTGAGTGTGTATCAGATTCCGCTGGATCCGCAGTCTTATCTGCTTGCGGTCGCCGAGAACGAGTTCCCCAAGACCATGAACCTCTCAATCAACATGATTGACCGCGATGTCAACGTCAAGTCTGTCACGATCGTCGGAGAGGATGTCCTGGAAGAAGCTGAGCTCGACCACAGCTATTTCAACGTGCTTCTTGCCAAGGGCGGCATTTTCAACCTGTATCTGCAGTATAAGGAGGACGATCCGGACGAATCAAGCGGTGAGTCCAGTGAAGAATCCATTCCGGATGACCCGGAGCCGTACATCCCGGATTATCCGGTCGGACCGACAGGCCCGACGCGTGAGGAGCTTCTGCAGCAGATTAAAGAGAAAGAAGTCGAGATCAAGGACATGGAAGTCACGCAGAAGATGGCGGCTCTTGAACTTGAGAAGACTCGTGAGAAGCTCGAAAACGTCGTTGTTAAGAGCATCGTGAACGGCCGCGTTACGCGCGTCGATCCGATGGGCGGTAATTACAATGAGCCGATCGTACAGATCATCGGCGGTGACGAGATCTATGTGACCACAACAATCTCCGAGCTGGATCTTGAAAAAGTCAAGGTCGGCGATCCTGTTACGGCGATGTCCTGGATGACTGGAGAGCAGATGGAAGGCACGGTTGCACAGATCGGAGATTATCCTGTCGAAAATGCGATGGGCTACTATTCTCAGAATCCGAATGTTTCCAACTATGAGATGACCATAGCTTTCCCGGCGGATTCCGGCCTGATGGACGGACAGGGCGTCGAGCTGACAATGGGTTCGATGCAGCCGCCGGATGTATCCTCGTTCTGCATCCCCTCCATGTATATCCGGGATGAGAACGGTTCTTATTACGTGCTTGCGGATCAGGATGGATATCTTGTAAAGAAGTATAACCAGGTTGGCCGCAGTATGTATGACAGTGACTATCTCGAGATCCTCGGCGGGATCACGATGGAGGACTATCTGGCATTCCCCTAC
>JAEEGL013778994.1_pt1 | contig 19859 bp, 21 predicted proteins | sample 9134231 | NCBI WGS metagenome assembly JAEEGL01 (sample SAMN16246548, study PRJNA631951) | gut metagenome | biome: gut microbiome; feature: rumen; material: fiber-attached | host: Bos | place: Iran: Karaj | collected 2018-10 | reverse complement strand
TCGGTCAGGTCGCTTCTATCCTGGTCGATCAAACGCGGATTTTAGGCAAAAAGAGCCTGATAATCCAGATTCAGGCTGGAAGACGGCACGCGCGCATCCAGGACCTCCAAAATCAGGTCCACCACAACCAGGTCTTCCCGCAGCTTTTTCTTTGTTTTGGCCATGTGCCCCGGGTACCATTGTATGTCCGTCACAGCGCTCACCCCTTTTCCGCCTCATTATAACCGAAGAAGCGCATTCTTGCAAATCGCGGAAAGGCCACAGCGCCAGAAAAATGACACGCCTGCACTGCCCGCTTCAAACAAATCTTTTGATCTGCCCATTGCTGCTCGCGGCAAAAGCATGTTATCATCCAAGCAAGCAGAAAAAACGGCCTCCTGAAAAAACGGCGTGCTGACCAACACCGAATGAAGAAGGAGATGATCCGCTTGAAAAACAAACACAAACACATGCTCCTTGCCCTGGGACTGCTTATCGTTCTTGCCCTGGGCTTGCTCTTTTCTCACCCCCAGGCCGACGTCAGAAAAGAAAGCATCTCCAGAAGCATCGAAGAGATCGACGCCGATTTCCGGGAATTCCTCCATGCCCACCCGGGGCTGCTGCAGCAGCTGCCGACCTTTGAAGACAAATTTGACACAAAAGGCAGCGAAGTCCTCGCCACCGTGAACGGCTGGCCGCTTACCGTGGCGGAACTGGAATTCTACCGGGGGATGACTGAGTCCTTCGGCAGGGAAATCGAAATGAAGTCCACCTTCAATTATCTCATCCGGGAAAAGGCGGAGCTGGCCTTGGCGGAAGAACTGGGCGTCTTGCCGACAAAAGAGGAGCTGACCGCAAGCCTGGCAGCACAGCAGGCAAATGAGGAGGAAATGGCAGGGCATAAAATGCTCTACACAAGCTTCGGCATCACGGAAGAAGAATACTGGCAGATCCATCAGCGTTACTACGAATACCGCTTCCTGGCCCAACAAAACCTTTGGAACGCCCTCATGGACAAAAAATATTCCGAAGCAAAATACGACACAGACGGTCAGGATTATTACCGCGCAGAAGTCGTAAACTATCTGAAGAAGGCAAAGATCGAACGCTACAAGGTGGAAGGCTACAAATTCAAGCTGATCAGAAACAAATACTGCGATTACGACGGCACGGTTTGGAAAGTGAAGCGGCACTAAAAGCCAAGCCGCTCTAGACCAATTGCCTTGCCTGCACTTTTCATGCAAAAAGCAGGGCCGGAGCGATCCACGCTCCGGCCCTGCCTGTTTTTCCGCTCGTGCTTTTATCCTTCCGCCCGCGCTTCGTTCGCAGATTGATAGGCAGCAAGGATGGCCGCCACCGCCTCTTCCACGCCCAGTTCCCCGGTATCCACCGTCAGATCGGCGTAGGAAGCATAGATCGCTTCCCGCTCGTGCAGGAGCTTCATCATATCCTCATAGCTGCAGTTTTTGCCCAGCAGCGGCCGCGTGTTCTTGCGGCTGATCCTTTCATGGAGCAGCTCCGGCGCCGCAGTGAGCAGAACCACAAAACCGTTCTCTTTCAGGATGGCGGCATTCTCCTCGTTCATCATCACACCGCCGCCCGTAGCAACGACCACGCCTTCCCGCTTGGCCAGCTTTTTCACGGCCAGCGCTTCTTCCGAGCGGAAACGCCGCTCGCCATGCTTGCGGAAGATCTGGCAGATGTTCATCCCCATGATATCTTCCACCTCTTTATCCGTATCCACGAAAGCAAAACCGTTCTGCCGCGCCAGAACGCGTCCGATCACCGTTTTCCCTGTTCCCATAAAACCGATCAAAATGATATTTTTCATGCCGATCACCTGCTTTTTTCTCTCCCAAACACCGGCGTCCTTCATCATAGCTTATGCCGCACCCTTTTTATAGATGCCGGCAGCAGTCATTCTGTTTCCGGCTTCCCGAACAATTCGAGCCTTAGATAATTTTTCTGAAGCCATGCCGCTTTCCTTGTCCAAGCAGGTGTGAAAATTACGTCAAATTCTGACAAGAAGCGAACGGACGAGCAAACCCAGCCGGCCTTTTCCTTTCACAGAGCTGAGACTTCTTTTATATTATAACACCCATACAAACTCCCAACAACTATTTCCCCGTCAGCGCAGAAAACAGCTTCTGCACCGCTTTCTTCTCGATGCGCGAGACATAAGAACGGGAGATGCCCAGCCGGGCCGCAACTTCCCGCTGCGGCAGCAAAGGCTCGCCGGAAAGACCGTAGCGGCAGCAAAGCACCCGCCGCTCCCGCTCGCTCAGTACGGAGAGCGAAGCCAGCAGCTCCGCAGCCTCCGCCTCGTTTTCCAGACGGCAGGAGAGCTCCTCTTCCCCGCTGCTGAGGATATCCAGCAGGGTCACCGGATTTCCTTCTTTGTCTACGCCCAGCGGATCATATAGGGAAACCTCGCCGCGCCGGCCTTTATCCGCCCGCAAACACATCAAAATCTCATTTTCGATGCAGCGCGCAGCATAGGTGGCCAGACGGGCACCGCGGCCGGCCCGGAAGGAATCCACGCCTTTGATGAGACCGATGGTGCCGATGGAGATCAGATCGTCCCGGTCGACCGCTGCCGTTTCAAACTTTTTGCAAACATGCGCCACCAGACGCAGATTGTGCTCGATCAGGGTATCCCGCGCCGCCGCATCCCCCGCCGCCATGCGGCGCAGGCAATCCGCCTCTTCCGCTGCCGAAAGCGGCGGCAAAAACACATTGCTGTTCAGATAACCAAAAAGCAGGCCCAGCCAATCCAGGTTTCTCCGCAAAAAACGCCAAAGCATACACACTCCTCCTTTTCCGCATCTCATCTTATTCCGTGCGCAAGGAATGGTGCGTGGCTCCCCCGTCCTTTTTGATAAAAAAGGGGCTGTACGGCACTTGCCGCACAGCCCCTTTCCCGTTTTTTCTTTTCCTGCGCTCTAGATGGCAAAAAGGCCTTTCGGCGCGTGGTTCAAGATCTCGATCCCATCCTCCCGGATCAGCACGCTGTCCTCGATGCGCACACCGCCCTTGCCGGGCAAATAAAGCCCGGGCTCCACCGTGACGACATTCCCCGGCACAAGCGCTTCCTCCGCCGCAGAGGGCGAGAGCAGCGGCAACTCGTGGATCTCCAGCCCCACGCCGTGCCCCAGGCTGTGGCAAAACTGCTCCGCACAGCCGGCTTTCGTAAACATATCCCTGGCGATGGCATCCGCTTCCGCGCCACGCATGCCGGCAGCCAGACGGGCCAGGACAGCCTTCTGCGCCGCCTCCACACGCACGTAGAGCTCACGCTGCCAGTCCGCGATCTTGCCCAGGCAGACCGTGCGCGTCATATCCGAACAATAACCCTGGTATTTGGCACCCATATCGATGAGGAGCAAATCGCCCTCCCGCAGCCGGCGGGACCCGGCCAGCGCATGCGGCAAAGAGGAATTCTCGCCTGCCGCCACGATAGTAGCAAAAGACTCCCCTTCCGCCCCCAGCGCCCGCATGGCATAAAGCAGCTCGTTGGCGATGTCGCGCTCACACTGGCCGGCGTGAACGCCTTCCAGCACGCTGCAATAGGCGGTATCCGCGATCTGCGCCGCCCGTCGCATGGCGGAAAGCTCCATTTCGTCCTTGACCGCCCGCACCTGCTCCGGCGCATTGCCGCAGGAAAGCAGCTTTTTGCCGGGCAGCGCCGCCTGCAGTGCTTGGAAACCGTCATAGGAAAGCACCGCGCCTTCCACATAAAGCGTTTCGACCTCCGTCAGGCGCTCTGCAAGAGCCTGCTCCACGGGATAAGCCCTGCTGCAGCAAACGCATGTGCAACCCGGGCATTCCCGCTCCGCCTGTTCCATATAGCGGCCGTCCGTCAGAAGGACCTGCGCATCCGGCAAAAGCAGTAGCGTGGAATCCGCACCGCAAAATCCTGAAAAATAACGGATATTTTCATCTTTATACAACAAAAGCGCCGCAGCGCCGCCCGCGGGAGACAATTTCTCCCACAGCGCGGACGCCCGCCGTTTTTCAATCGCAGTCATTCTCTCTGATCGCTTCCTTCTGGTCTTGCGTAAAAGCTATTTTCTGCTGCCCGGCTGATGCTGCTTCAGCTGATTCAAAGCATCGATAAAGTCCTGTGGATCAGCAAACTGCCGATAGACCGAGGCAAAGCGCACATAGGCGACCTCATCGATCTGCCGCAGCCGTTCCATCACCATTTCGCCGATCTCATGGGAATGCACTTCCCGGTCCACCGAGTTGCCCAGCTCATGCTCGATATCGTGGACCAGCCCTTCCAGCACTTCCGTCGGGATCTTGCGTTTGTCGCAGGCCTTCAGCAGGCCGCGCATGATCTTATTGCCGTCAAACTGCTCCCGCCGGTTGTCGTTTTTCACCACGATGATCGGGATCTCTTCGATCTTTTCATAAGTGGTAAAGCGTTTGCCGCAGGAAAGACATTCCCGCCGCCGCCGGATACTTCTTCCTTCGTCCACCGGCCGGGAATCCAAGACCTTGGAATCGCTGTGCTCACAAAACGGACAACGCATCGTTTCCCCTCCCCCAGCACCGCCACATGGCAGAGCAAATCAAGCAGAACTTTGTCGGTTTCATCTTACCGCAGAAGCCTTGCTCTTGTCAACATTTGCCTGCCGCTTCAAAGCGGAGCATCCGGAAAGACCAGGCGTTCCTCCCCATCCTGCCTGCGCCCGTCCCGCCCCGCTTTCGCTCTGGACGCCGTCGGCAGCTCCACCAGGACGACGTCCACGCCGATGCGCCGGATCTGTGTCCATTCGACGGAAAACTCATCTCCGCGGCCAAACCAGCGGAAGGAACGCTCCCGGTCCGGCAGGATCAGCGCACGGATCCTGCCCTGCTCCAGGTCCAGCTCCACGTCCCGGGCAAAACCCAGACGGCGGCCGTCGGCAGCATTCACGATGTCCTTGCGGCAAAGCTCCGAGATACGAAACATGCCTCCTCACCTCAAGACAAGTATATGCGTCTGTCGCGCTTTCATTCCGCCTCAAAATTCATCCAGATTATCCAGCGCCTCAAAGAGCTCGTCCTCGGAAGCAAATTCCAGGCTGTTTTCCCGGATGCGCGCCTGCCATTCCGCCGGCAGACGGTCGATGGTCACCGGCAGGAAATAGAGCACTTCCCCCGTCGTCCCGGCTCCGCCCGTGCAAACGGCCAGCATCTCATTGCGCACCTCGATATGCCGCATCTCTGCATCCCGTGGGCAAAGCCCCGCCTCTCGGCAGGAAAGCAGCAGGGCCCCGCTTTCCGTGCGCGAGCAGGATATGCCCATCGCCTTCAGCTCCGCTTCGCTCTTGCCCAGATAAGCAGAGCGATCCTCCGGCTCCGTGCGCAGCGTATGCGCACAGTCTTCATAATACACATCCAGGAAGAGCCGCTCTTCCGCCGTGACCGGCGCTGACGACGCATTCTCTCTGCCGCCGCTCATCGTTTCCCGGATGCCCGGCGTCTCTTCGCCCAGATATCCGCTGAGCCCAAGCACGAACAAGGTCACCGCCACTGCCGCCGCCATGCCGAAAAGCAGCGGCAGCGCGCCTCTTTTTCTGTCCTCCCACATAAAAAACACCTCCAAACAGGCTTTTTCCCAGCATGCCCATTTGGAGGTGATCTTATACCGTTTTTTGCCAATCTACTGTTCGCGCTTTATTCCGCCGCTTCCGCTTCGTTCAGCGCCTGCTGCGCCGCCTCCCAGTCCGCATAAAGCGCTTCCAGCGCTGCTTCCGCTTTCTCAGCTTCCTTGGCCAGGCGCATGGCCGCCTCGTAATCAGTGGCCACTTCCGGCCGGGCAAGCTCGCTCCTCAGCTCGGCCAGCGCCGTTTCCGCCTGCTCGATCTCCGCTTCCTTCTTTTCCACAGCCCGGCCCAGCTTACGCAGCAGTGCCTGTCGCTCTTTACTTCGGCGGTAATCCGCTGCCGCGGCTTTTTGCTGCGGCTCTGCTGCCGCCGCAGCAGGCGTTTCCGGCAGACGGCGGCTGGCCAGGAAGCTATCGTAATTCCCCTCGTGCTCCAGCAGGCCGTCCGGCGTCAGATAGCAGATGCGGTCAGCCAGCCGGTTGATCAGATAACGGTCGTGCGAAACGACGAGCATACTGCCGTCATAATCCAGCAAGGCCTGCTCCACCGTTTCTTTGGAGAGGATATCCAGATGGTTCGTCGGTTCGTCAAGGAGCAGGAAGTTCGCCCCGGAAAGCAGGAGACGCAGCAACTCCAGGCGCGCCCGTTCGCCGCCGGAAAGAGAAGCGATGCGCTTCTCCACATCATCGCCGCGGAAAAGAAAACGGGCCAGGCCGCTCCGCAGCTCTGTCTGCGTGCGAGCGGGGAATTCATCGGTGAAATATGCCAATATCGTCCGCCCCGTATCCAGGTGCGACTGCAGCTGGTCAAAATAGGCCGTCTTGATGCGGCTGCCCAGGCGGATGCGGCCGCCATTCGGGCGCAGCTCGCCGATAAGCAGCTTGAGCAGAGTCGTTTTACCGCAGCCGTTCGGGCCCAGCAAAAAGACGCGCTCGCCCCGTTTGATGGCCATATCCACTCCGGAAAAGAGCTTTTTCTCGCCAAAACCCATGCTGAGCTCGTTCACCGTCAGCACGTCGTTGCCGCCGGGCGGAGGCGCGGAAAAACGGAAGGAGATGGACTGCAGCTCCGCCTCCGGGAGCTCCATCCCCTCTTTCAGGCGCTCGATCTGCTTGAGCTTGCTTTCCGCCGTGCGGATGTTCTTCTCCCGGTTCCATTGCCGCTGCTGGCGGACGATGCCTTCGATGCGCTCGATCTCCCGGACGGTATTCTCGTAATGCCGCTGCTCAGCCGCTTTTTCCGCCTGTCGCTTTTCCATAAAGGCGCTGTAGTTGCCGGCAAAGCCATAAAGGCGGCCATTGGAGATCTGCATAGTCCGCTGGGTCACCTTGTCCAGAAAATATCGGTCGTGCGAGATAACCATGAAGGCACGGCCGCAGGAAAGGAGATAATCCTCCAGCCATTCCACCGCATCCATGTCCAGGTGGTTCGTCGGTTCATCCAGGAGCATCAGCGGCGCTTTCTGCAAAAGCAGCTTGCCGAGCAGCGCCTTGGAGCGCTGGCCGCCGGAAAGCGCCTGCAGGGGCAGGGCCATATCCGCTTCCGAAAAGCCCAGACCGCGCAGCGTGGACTGCACTCGGCTCTGATAAGTGTAGCCGCCGCCCTCCGCATAGGCCTCCTGCAGCTCCTGCTGGCGGCGGATCAATGCTGCGTCTTCAGACACGCGCAGCATGGCGTTCACACGCTCCATCTCCCGCTCCATCTCCCGCAGATCGTCAAAGGCCGTCAACAGCTCTTCCTGCAGCGTGCGCTCCAGGCTGGCGGGCAGGAGCTGTTCCATATAGCCGATCTCCAGGCCGCGCGCCGGGACGATCTGGCCGGAATCCGGCGTCATCTCTCCCGTGAGCAGCTTGAAGAGCGTCGTCTTGCCGCAGCCGTTTTCACCCACCAGGCCAACGCGATCCCCCGTATCTAAACGGAAAGAGAGATCGGAAAAGAGCGTGCGGGCGCCGAAAGATTTACTTAAATGATGGGCAGAAAGCAAAAGCAAACAGATTCACCCCACTTGGATTTCTCGCAAAAGCAGCAGAAAGAAAAACACTCTTCTGCCGACGGCAAAAGAGTGTTTCTTTTCATCAATGCATCATTCTTCTTCCAACATCGCTTCCACGTCGTCCGTAAAGCTGAAGTTGGCGTAGATATTCTGCACGTCGTCGTTGTCTTCCAACGCATCCGTCAGGCGCAGCAGCTTGCGGGCCACTTCCACCTCTTCGATATCGATGGTGTTCTGCGGGATCATGGCGATCTCGGCATTGTGGCAAACGATATCCGCCGCCGTCAGCGAATCCCGCACAGGCTCCAGATCATCCGGCGCAACGATGATCTCCGCTTCTTCTTCGGAGAAATTAACGTCTTCCGCACCGGCATCCAGCGCCGCCATCATCACGTCGTCTTCTTCACGGCCTTCCATATCCACCGTCATGCGGCCCTTGCGGTCGAACATCCAGGCCACGCAGCCCGTTTCGCCAAGGTTCCCGCCATGCCGGGAGAAAATGTGCCGGATCTCGCTTGCCGTACGGTTGCGGTTATCCGTGAGGATCTCGCAAAGCACCGCCACCCCGGCCGGTCCATAGCCTTCATAGTAGAATTCTTCATAAGCGTTATTATCGTTGGCGCCGGCGGCTTTCTGGATGGCCCGATTGATGTTGTCGTTGGGCATATTGCATTCTTTTGCCTTCTGGATGGCCAGCTTCAGCCGGAAATTACCGTCCGGATCCGGCCCGCCCTGTTTGACCGCAACATAGATCTCTTTCGCGACCTTGGTAAAGATCTTTCCTTTCGCTTCATCCGCACGCGCTTTTTTGTGCTTGATGTTTGCCCATTTGGAATGCCCTGACATAAAAAATCCCCCTTAGTGTCAACTGGTCAGGGAAAACTCGATCATACCCTAACCTATTTTTTCTTCGCCCTTGATGGCCAAAACACCTGCAAAGCCCGGAATTTTTTGTCTGATGCCTGTGCTTTTTTCCGGGCCCTCTTCCGTCTACAGCAAAGCGGCCGGTGCCGATCCGTTCCCTTTTGACGACTACGATGACCGCTTTGGATGTTTTATTATTTTACCAAAAGCTGCCGGCAATGTAAACAGAGAAAATCTCACGCTCTTTTTCCCGTCTCCGAGAAAAATGCCGCCGATGCGGAACATTTCCGTAAAGCGCTGCATCTTTTAAGGCAAAAAGCATATTCAGAATTTTCCTTTACTATCTGCGCTTTTGTGTTATAATGAAGAGTAAACTTGTGTTTTTGTCAGCAAAAAAAACGACCCCTTGAACAACGGGAGGAATAAAAATGGTCCGCAAAAGCAGTCATCATCTGAATAAGGATGAAAACGCAGGCAGAAGCAGCAGCCCGCGCAGCAGCACACGGAAAAAGAAAAAAAGAAAGTTCCGCGTCATACCGCTCATTCTGATCATCATCCTCATCATCGCTCTGCTCGGCGCCGGCGCCGGGCTGGTTTGGGTGAAAGGCATCGTCGCCGATCTGCCCGAATGGTCGATCGAGGACCTGCGGCCGTCAGAAAACAGCTTTGTCTATGACCTGGATGAAAACATGGTCGCCAATCTTTACAGCACGGAAAACCGGGATACGGTCGAGCTTTCGGAAATGCCGGAATACCTGATCGACGCCTTTTTGGCCACAGAAGACGTCCGCTTCTACAAGCATTTCGGCATCGACATCAAACGTGTTTTCGGCGCTATCGTCCACGACTTGCGCACGCACAGCTTCTCGCAGGGCGCCAGCACCATCACCATGCAGCTGGCCCGCAACGCCATCCTGAACAGCCAGGACAAAAGGCTGGAACGTAAAGTCAAAGAAGCCTTTGTCGCCATCCAGATCGAGCGGCATCTGACCAAGGACGAGATCCTGTATTACTACCTGAACGAGATCTATTTCGGGCACGGCTGCTACGGCGTGCAGTCGGCCAGCCGCCTCTTCTTTGATAAGAACGTGGGCGAGCTGACCGTTGGCGAAGCGGCCACCTTGGCCGGCATCATCCGTAATCCCGGCACATATTCTCCGATCAAAAACATCGATAACGCAAGAAAAGTCCGCAACACCGTTCTCAAAAACATGAACGAATATGATCCGGAAAAGTATCCGGAAACTTTGGTGGCACTGGCAAAATCGGAAGAACTGATCGTAAAAGACGGCTCCGGCTACAGCAGCAAATACGAGCACCCCTGGTTCGTGGACTACGTGATCTCGGAAGCTGAAGATATCCTGACCGAAATGGGGCTGGAAAGCTCCCTCGTCTACACCGGCGGCCTGCACATCTATACCACGATGGATCCCGCCATCCAGACGGCGATGGAAAACGCCTACAGCAACGACAACAACTTCCCGTCCAGCGGCACCCGTGATGTCGTGGAAAGCGCCATGGTCGTCATGGATCCCAAAACAGGCGAAGTGCGCGGCCTGGTCGGCGGCCGACAGTATTCCGCCAAGCGCGGCTTTAACCGGGCAACAGCGCTGGAACGTCAGCCTGGCTCCTGCATCAAGGCTCTGGTCGTTTATGGGCCGGCTGTGGAAAAAGGATATGCCCCGGCCAGCGTGGTGGTAGACGAGCTGACGGATTTCGGCGGCGGCTACAAACCCACCAACTACGATGGCCGCTTCCGTGGTCCCGTCACCATGCGCACCGCCGTCAAGAACTCCATCAATATCCCGGCCGTCAAGTTCCTGCAGCTGATCGGCGTGGACTACGGCTATGATTTCGGCGTTTCTCTCGGTCTGCCGCTGGTGGACACCGACCGCAACCTGGCGCTGGCGCTGGGCGGCATCACCTACGGTGTTTCCCCGCTGGAAATGGCTGCGGCATACAGCGCCTTTGCCAACGGCGGCATTTATACGGAACCCAGCGTCATCCGCAGGATCGTGGACAGCCGCGGAGACTTGGTCTATGAAGCGGAAAGCAAACAGACCGTGGTGATGAAAGAGACCACAGCCTATCTGATGACCAGCATGATGATGTCCACCACCGAATCCGGCACCGGCACCAACGCCCGCATGAGCGGTCATCAGGTTGCCTCCAAGACCGGTACCACGCAGCTCCCGGACAAGAGCATCTTCAAAGGGAAAAAAGGCAACAAGGATGCCTGGTTCTCTGCCTACACCTCGCAATATGTGGGCATCGTCTGGATGGGCTATGACAACGACGTCGATTCTGACGGCAACCCGCAGTATCTGCACCAGATCTACGGCGGCAAATACCCGGCGCTGCTTTGGAAATCCGTTATGCAGGTGGCGCACCGCAACATCGGCTCCAGCTCCTTCACCAAACCCGCCGGCATCGTTACCGCAGTGGTCGATTCCCGTACCGGTCTTTTGCCCAGCGAAAACACGCCGAGCGAATACCGCATCAGCGATATCTTTGCCAAAGGCACCGTCCCCACAAAGACCAGCTCCGCTTCGGACTGGGTTGCCTACGAAGTCTGCAGTGAGTCCGGCGGCAAGCTCCTGGCAGCAGAAGGCTGTCCGTATCGGGAAAAAGTGACGCTCTACAAGGGGAAAAATGCACCTACCGAATACTGTGAACATACCGGAGGCGGCGAAGGCGAAGCAAACAACGGCGCTGAGGGCACAGAGCCCGATCCCGGCGGCAACGGCGGTGAGGGCAGCAATGGTGGCGGCAACGAAGGCAGCAACGGTAACAGCGGCGGCAACGAAGGCGGCAACGGCAACAGCGGCGGCAATGAAGGCGGCAACGGCGGCGGCAGCAGCGCAGCGCCGGTCACCCCCTCTTCCGTCTCCGCTTCCCTGAGCGGCAACAGCGTCAACCTGAGCTGGAAAGGCAACGGCGGCAACGGCTATCGCTATGTCGTGCGCAGAACAGACAAAGCCAGCGGCGCGCAAAACTATTTCACCGTCGACGCGCTCTCCTTCACCGACGGCAGTGCAGCTTCCGGCGGCAGCTACAGTTATGCTGTCTGCGAAACGAACCTGGATACCAATGAACGCAGTGCCTGGAGCGAATCCGTCAGCGTGACGATCCCCTAAACGGCAAGAAAAAGCATAACGAAAGCCCTCCGGACAAAACCGGGGGGCTTTTTTCAAGAAAGAGGCAGATTCCGGCTTCCTCTTTTTCTCAGCACATGTTATACTATTTTTACGACAAGCATCGCCATAAAGAAAGCACACGCAACAGGAGGACACGGCAATGGCAAAGTATACGCTGCGGCGAAAACAATCTCGCTCGCCTAAAAAACACAGCAGCGTCGGCACAGACGGACTGGCCGCACTGCTGATCGCCGAATACGAAAACATGCACAACCGTGTTTTCCAGCAAATGGCTTCCTATGAATCCGCAAACGTGAAGATGCTGATGCTTTACGGTGTGCTTCTCTGGTTCAGCATCAGTTATTATGACAAAGTAGATATCTCCTATTTGCAGCTTTTTGTCGACATGATCTTCTTCGTCCTCTTCCCGGTCCTGCTTGGCTGTGCAGTCGCGCTGACCGTAGCAAACATGGGCAAGATCATGATCCTGGGCGACTATCTGATGATCATTGAAAATAAGATCAACAAGGCCTTCTCTGCCGAAGCTGAACGCTTCGGCTTCCATCAGGAACACTTCGAATACGTCCTCGGCTGGGAATATTGGCGTCTCAAGTGCGGAAACAACAAGAAAGGCAACGGCTTCACCGAAGCAACGTTATCTGTCGCCATCATCCTGCTGGAAGTTCTGGTCACTGTTTTTTGCGCCGGCATCCGCATGCATTACCTGCGGGAAAGCCTGCCGGCGAACTGCCCCCGCGCCTGGCTCATGTTGGGCGTCTCCCTGCTTTTTCTGGCCGTCATCTGCGTCTGGGGGCTGCGTCAGTATCTGAAGCGGCACGGCAAGGCCACGGAACGAGCGGAACTCTTCTATAACCCGGAAGGAAAACCGTTCTCGGACCTGCCGGAATGCAGCGAACCGGAACAATGAAGAAGCGGTCATCGCGCACGCCGAGGCGTTTTTTGCTCTTTCTTTGCCTTGCCTTCTGTGCCTGGCTTTTCTGGGCAAACGTCTCCCCGCCCGCGCAAACAGGAGAAACGCAAATGGATTGGTTAAGCAAAATCCCGATCGCCCACCGCGGACTGCACGCGGAAAACATCGACGAAAACTCCCTGGAGAGCTTTCAGGCTGCGATCGACGAAGGCTATGCCATCGAGCTGGATCTCAAACTGAGCAAAGACGGCGAGATCATCGTCATCCACGACAACAGTCTGAGACGGCTCTGCGGCAGCTCCGCCAAAGTCTCCGAACTGGACCGAGAAGCGCTGCGTGCCTATTCCCTGCCCAGGGGCAGCAAGATCCCCACGCTGCCGGAAGCGCTGGCGCTCGTTGACGGCCAAACACCGCTCCTGATCGAGATCAAGACCTTTTCCCGCGCACACAAGCTGGAGCAACGGCTCATCCCCATGCTGGACGCCTATCAAGGCGAATTTGCCATCCAGTCTTTCGATCCTTTCAGCTGCCGCTACGTAAAAAGCATGCGGCCGGAATGGTGTGTGGGGCTGCTAGACGTCGGTCTGGGGGTCGGTCCCGCCTGGCTGCGCAGAGCGGTCGATCGCAGTCTTTTCGGGTTCTTCCCACCGGATTTCATCAACTACCGTTATCAGGGCCTGCTGCCCGGGATGCTGGACAGCTACCGGGAGCGCGGCACGACCGTCCTTGCTTACGGCCTGGCGGAAACAGAACTGCTGGGAAAACACTATCTGGACCGGGCAGACAACATCGTTTTTGACCGCGCTCCCCTGGTCAGGAGAGGGGAAAGAAGATCTTGAATCCGCACTGACAAAAAGCCGGCTCCACAGGAGCCGGCTTTTTTACATTCTGTCTATCCTCTGCTCATACAAGGCCTCAGGCAGCAGGATCATTTTCCAGGCGCTGGCGGAAAAGTTCCGCCACTTCCTCCATAGAGATGCCCAAAGCTGCGGAAAACTCACTGAACAGAAGCTTTTCCGCCCGCTGCATATTCTTTTGATCGATGGAGCCGATCTTTCTGCCGCTTTCCTGATAAACACGCTTCTTTTCGTAAATGATCATCAGGAGACGGATAAGGTCGATACATTCATGTGTATCCAGAAGGGAACGAAACAGCGTGTCCATCTTGCGCAGATTGCCGCTGCAATAAGGCTCCACATGGATGGAGGGTATCTCGTCGATCAGGCGAAGCGCTTCCTCCCGGGAGATCACGTGGCGCAGAAAGACCTTACCGTCCACCGGCACATAAATGCGTCCTTCCCGCACCAGCGGCTGCAGAACATAATAAGCTTTGGCGCTGCCGGTGAGGTTCAAGTCACAAACGCTTTCCACCCGGCAAGCCCCCTCGCCGCCATGCACAATGATTTCTCCTTCCCGGAACACCGCTTCCGCCCCCAAACCGGTTTTGCTTGAAGCAAAGCCGCTTTATGCTATGATTATACACGATTTCGGCCAAAAGGTCAAGATTTCTTAAAAAATCTCCTTGACAAGGAATGCACACAAGAGTATATTTATTATTTATGCTTATCAGCAAAAGCAGTTTTCCCGGCAAGAAAAAAGCAGGCAGCCCACAAGGCTGCCTGCTTTGATGTTTTTCCTCTTTGAATATGCCGGGTCCGGTCTAACGGCTCAGTTTTGCCCGCTCCTGCATAAAGACGAGCTCCTGATCCAGCTACGCCTGCAAGGCGGCAAGCTTTTCTGCCGAGTCCTCCGCCCGGAAGAGCGGTTTGAAGCGGCCCTGCGCGCGCAGATAATCTTCCAGCGGCAGCTTGGGCGTTTTGCCGTCCAAAAGGCGCTTGGTCGGCGCTGAGAAAGAGAGCTTCGCAGCTTCCGCCTCCCAGAGCAGCCAGGCACCGCTGTTCACCGCCATCTTGGCGATCTCCACCGTCTGTTCGCTGGGGAAATGCCACCCCGGATGGCAAGGCGCAAAGATCTCGATATACTTAAAGCCCTTGATGCTCTTCGCCTTCATCACTTTGTCATAAAGGTCAGCCGGATGCGAAATGGAGGCTGTCGCCATATAAGGGATCTTGTGCTCCAGCATCATCAGCGGCACACTTTTTTTGCTCTCCTTTTTGCCGGAGGGCGAAGTGGTGGTCATCGCATACTGCGGCGTAGCGCCGCTGCGCTGCACGCCGGTATTGCTGTATGCTTCGTTGTTATAACAGAAATGGATGATGTTGTCGTTGCGTTCCGCCGCCGCCGAAAGCGACTGCAGCCCAATGTCATAGGTGCCGCCATCGCCGATCCAGGTGAACACCGTCGGCAGTTCGCCCGGGTGTTTGCCCTTCTTCTGCAGGGCTTCCAAGGCATATTCGATACCGCTGGCCGAGACTGCGCCGGCAGCAAAGCAAACATTCAGGATGGGATAACGATAGGCGCTCTTCGGCAAAAGGCCGGTGCTGGCCACCGCACAGGAAGGCGTCATCACCATGATCGCATTCGGGCCCAGAGCCTTGCTGACGATACGGAATGCAATATTGGAAGCGCAGCCCGCACAGGCGGCGTTCCCTTTCATCAGATATTCTTCTTCCGGAAAATTCTTGATCGCTGTTGCCATGCTCTCTAGCCCTCCACCAAAGCGCGAATCCGCTCCGCCATGAAGCTATGTGTCAAGTCCTGCCCGCCGATGCCCATGACTTCGCCCAGGATCCGCACCGTTTTACCGCTGCCATAGAACGCCGCTTTTACCTCGCCCAGGATCGTGCCGCCGCCGGTGCCAAACGCATAGTTGCGGTCCAGGACCACGAGCGTGGCGCCGTCCGGGATCAGTGAGACCAGCTCCCGGCTGGGGAAAGGACGAAAAACACGCAGGCGCAAGGCGCCAACGGGCATCCCCGCTTCCCGCAGGCTGTCCACGGAGAGTTCCAGCTCATCGCCCATGCTGCCCATGGAAAGCACGAAGATGCTTGCATCCTCCGTACGGTAAGGCTTGAAGAAATCGCCGTCCCACATGCCCGTCAGATCCCGGTACTCTTCCGCCGCCTTGATGATGACCGCATGCGCATCCTCCAGCGCCTGCTGGAACTGCTCGCGATAGATGGCATAATCATCCTGGCCGGTCACATTGCCATAAGTGCTGGGATGTGCCGGATCAAGCGTCCAGCCCGGCACGAATTCCGGCAGATAGCGGTCAATGATCTCCTGCGCCGGCACTTCAAAAGGCATCATGCAGTGGGAGAGGATAAAACCGTCAAAACAGACCATCACCGGCAAGCGCGTTTCCTCGCCGATACGATATGCCTGGATCACTGCGTTATAGATCTCCTGCACGGAAGCGCAGTAGATCTGTATCCAGCCAGTGTCACGTTGCGCCAGCGTATCCTGATGGTCGACATAAATGCTCCACGGCGGATAGACCGCGCGGTTCACACAAGCCATGACCACCGGGAACCTGCCGCCGGCAGCCATGTGCAGCACTTCATGCATATAAAGCAGGCCCTGCGAAGCAGTGGCCGTGAAGACGCGCGCCCCGGCCGCGGAGCCCGCCACAACCGCCGCTGCTGCGCTGTGCTCCCCTTCCACGGAAAGGAAGCGGGCGTCCAGCTCGCCGCGGTCCACCATAGAAGCGATCGCTTCCACCACGCTCGTCTGCGGGGTGATCGGATAAGCCGCCACCATATCCACCCGAGCGCTTTTTACTGCATGCGCCACCGCATGACAGCCTGTATCGAGAATCTTCATATTATCCCTCTTTCACCATTTCGATCGCCTTTTTGGCGCACTCCACCGCGCAAATGCCGCAGCCTTTGCAGTAGTCATAATCGATCTCCAGCGTTTCTTTGTCGATGCAGGCTTCCGAACAATAGACCCAGCACTGCAGGCACTTGCTGCAGCGCTCCCGGTCGATGACGGGCCGCAGGACGCGCCAGTCCCCGGAACGCCCCACCGCGCCATGCACGGCATAAGAAACAGGATAACAGGCTTCTACATGTTCCATCTTAGGCTTCGCCGCCTTTCTCTGCCACTCTCGCACGGTATCCGATCGCCGCAACGCGCGCATTTTTTTCGCCGACTTTTCCCGGCCAGCGTTCTTTCAGTGTTTCCTCCACCGCGGAAAGCGGGATGCCGAATTCCGCCGCGGCAAAGCCCAGCATAGGGATATTGCTGTAAGGCACGCCATCCGCCACCAAGCCCTCCTCCGTGGCGATCTCAGATGCCGCCACCGCCGAAAGAGAATACTTGCATTCCGGCGTTTTCTCCGCGTTCAGCAGGATACGGCAATCCGGCCGCACGCCGTTGGCAAGCGCCAGCGGCAACAAATTTTCATGCATCACGACCAAAAAAGCCGGGTCATGCATCTGGCTGCGCACCCGGATCGGATCGTCCGAGATGCGCAAAGAAGCCTTCACCGGCGCGCCGCGCCGTTCAACGCCAAAAAAGGGCAGCGTCTGGACACACTTCCCCATCCGCATGGCAGCGCTGGCCAAAAGCTCCGCCAGCGTCACTGCCCCCTGTCCACCATAACCATGGATCATCAGCTCGATCATTACCGTCTCTCCTCACCTTTCCAGCGGCAAAATATTCCGTACATAATTCATGAAGTGCGGGAAAACGATGCCCGGCTCCGCCAGGTCTCTGTTCCAGCGCTTCAGCCATTCCAAAGAAACATAGCCGGCATATCCGTTTTCCGCCAGGAGATGCAGGATCTCCGCCGTCGGGATATCACCTTTGCCCATCATCTGATAGACCAACTGCCCGTCGATCACCCGAGAGTCCTTGAAATGCACATAACGGATGCGGTCCTTGAAAGCCGCATAGGTATCGGCGATCGCTTCACCGTAAAAACGATACGGATGATGCACATCCCAGAGCACCGCCAGATTGGGCGAATCAAACCCCTCAAGCAAGGCCAGCAGACGCTCTGTTTTCGCAAACCAGCCGTTGGTCTCCATCAGGATCACCGGCCGCTTCCCTTCCGCATAAGCCAGGAATTCCGCCAAATGCTCCCGGGCCAGCCCCAGGTCCACCGGGGCATCAGGCGCCGCTTTATAGTCCGGCAGGATGCGCACATAGGGAATGCCCATCCGCTCCGCCAGATCGATATACGCGATCCCTTCCGTCAAATGCCGCGGCCATTCTTCTTTTTCCGCAATGCAAGAAGCAGCAGAAAGACAAGAAATTTCCATATGCATGCTGGCCAGCTTCATCACGGAGCGTTCCGTGTTTTCCGGCAGAAAAGGTCTGGCCTTCGGCGCAAACATTTCCCGGCCGATGCCGCGGATCTCCACACCATCAAAGCCGCTGTCTTTGGCGATCGTCAATATTTCCTCCCAGGTCCAGCCCGGGCAGCCTAATGTTGAAAACGCGAATTTCATCATACATCCCTCCAGACAAGCTCAGTCTTCTTCCAAGAGGCCCAGCATTTCCGCGCCCATTTCCCGCAGCTTAAACTTCTGGATCTTGCCGCTGCCGGTCATCGGGAAGGCATTGACAAAGAGCACGTAGCGCGGTGTCTTGTGCCGCGCCATGTTTGCGCGCACATATTGTTTAATTTCGTCCTCCGTGCAGCTTTCTCCCTCTTTCAGGATGACAAAAGCCAAAACTTCTTCCCCGTAATCTTTGCTGGGGACGCCCACGACCTCCACATTGCTGACAGCCGGATGGGTGTGGATGAAGTCTTCGATCTCTTTCGGATAAATGTTTTCGCCGCCGCGGATGATCATGTCCTTCAGGCGGCCGGTGATGCGGAAAAAGCCGTTGGGATCACGAATGGCGATATCGCCGCTATGTAACCAGCCGTCCGGCTCAATGACCCGCGCCGTGGCTTCCGGCATCTTGTAATAGCCCTTCATGATGTTATAGCCGCGCGCCATGAATTCACCCGGCTGGCCATCCGGCAGCTCTTCGCCCGTTTCCGGGTCGATGATCTTGGCCTCGATGTGCGGCAAAACTTTGCCGACGGTCGTCACACGCAGTTCAAAAGGATCGTCGATATCCGTCTGCGTACAGCCGGGGGAAGCCTCCGTCAGGCCGTAAACACTGCAGATGCCCTTCATGTTCATCTCTTCCACCACCTGCCGCATCAGCTGGATGGGACAGAGTGACCCGGCCATGATGCCTTTGCAGAGCGAGCTGAAGTCGTATTTGGCAAAATCCGGATGTTCCAATATGCCGATAAACATGGTCGGCACGCCATGGAAAGCCGTGCAGTGCTCTTCTGAGAGTGTCTTCATCACCCGCAGCGGGCTGTAATATTCGACCGGGACCATCGTGCTGGCATGCGTGAGGCAAGCCATGATGGAGAGCACCATACCGAAGCAGTGGAAAAACGGCACGGTGATACAAAGACGGTCCTCCGGCGTGAAATGCAGGCGGTCGCCGATGCACTTGCCGTTGTTCACCACATTATAGTGCGTAAGCATAACGCCCTTGGGGAAGCCTGTGGTGCCGGAAGTGTACTGCATATTGATGACCTCGTCGCAGTCCAGGCTGGCCTGGATGGCCGCCAGCTCTTCATCAGAGATGGATTCGCCCATCTTTTCCACATCGTCCCAGAGGTACATCCCGGGCTGCCGCTCTTCCCCTACCAGGATGACATGCTTCAGCTCCGGCAGATTGGCGTTATTCAGTTCGCCGGGTGCGCAATGCGCCAATTCCGGGCAAAGCTCCTGCACGATGCCCAGGTAATCACTGTCTTTATGCCCTTTGATCATCACCAGCGCTTTGCTGTCCGACTGCTTGAGCAGATATTCCAATTCAAAGATCTTATAGCTGGTGTTCACCGTCACCATGATGGCGCCGATCTTGGCGGAAGCAAACATGGTGATCAACCACTGCGGATAGTTGGTCGCCCAGATGGCGACTTTATCTCCCTTCCGAATGCCCATCGCCAAAAAGCCTTTGGCCACGCGGTTGCAGATGTCACGGAATTCACTGTAGCTTTTCCGGAAAGGATGGTCATTATAGATCACGCCGTCGTGATCCGGATAACGATCCGCCACCTGATCGAGCAGATCGCCGAATGTCAATCTCATCAATTCTTCGCTCATTTTGTTACCGATGCTCCTTATCGATTTTTGTTTGGCCGACCGTGGACTGCACAAAAAAATAACAGGCGCCGACGCCTGTTATCTGCAAAGTATATGGGAAAAAGACCCGGTTCCCGACAACAAACGCCCACGGCAGCTTAATCTGCTTTACCGAGAACGCCCGACATACCAAAAGGCAAGTCGGGCTTGGGCAGCAGCAGGCCAAAAGAGCAAAGCGGAGCCACGGACTCTAAAACAAAAGCATAAGCATACTGTTTCATCCGTCCCCGCTCCTTTCAACAATATTTATACACGATAATGAAATTATTATAACGCAAGGATCGATAAATT
>JAEEGL013521490.1_pt1 | contig 19859 bp, 19 predicted proteins | sample 9134231 | NCBI WGS metagenome assembly JAEEGL01 (sample SAMN16246548, study PRJNA631951) | gut metagenome | biome: gut microbiome; feature: rumen; material: fiber-attached | host: Bos | place: Iran: Karaj | collected 2018-10 | reverse complement strand
CACCAAACGTATGGTACTTAGGTACAATCAATAACGATGACTCAACATTCATGGTTACTGATAAAGTGTACGACCGTGCTATGCCAATAGATATTAATGATAAAGGTACACCATTTGAACCTATTCCTACACAAGCTATGGATATCAACTATTCATACTTAGTAGGTTTATATGAAACAGCAATTAATAACAATCAAATCAGTGATGAAACACTTGATAAGGTTGAAAAGATGGACGATTATGTAATACAACATTTCCGTATTGCTTTTGGTAACCGTATTGTTGCTCATATGAAAAAATTCGTTCCAGTTTATGTTGCCTGTGGTGGTACTGAAGTAGATGGAGTTGATTACTTCATTGCACGTAAGATCTTACGTAAATTTGAACAATTAAATGTTTCATACATTAGAGATGAAATTGATGGATTCGTAAAATTCTTGGATACTACTTTTGGTAAAGGTAAGATGCATGAATGTATCGAATACTTATTAAGACTTAAGAAATTAACATAGTAATAGAAAGGGTTGGGATTTATGGATAATAATGAATTAAGCTTAAATGTTACTTCATTATATGATAATGCTGATGAATCGCGTATTAATGCGTTTAATAAGCGTACTAAATCTGATATGGTGGTTGATCTTCATTTCGATAAGGTAGAAGCTGACTTCGAATGGGTTGGCTTGGTTGAAGATACAATGAGATATTTGGATAATATCATGAGAAATCCTAACCGTTTTATTATAAATGAAGATGAAGTTGTTAAAGTTGAACTAGCTAAGCGTGTTACTGTTGAAAGTATTAAACACTTAGCTAGACATACTAACCTTATTCAAGAAATTGATGAGGAAAAAGATGAAATAAAGCCTTCAAAGATATTGAATATCAATAAAGAAGAGACTTTTAATACTTATGAAAATAGATTTATTTATACTTTAATTGTTAATCTAGAAACATTTGTAGGTCAAAAGAAAAAAGCTTTACTTGAAGGTTCTTATTTGAAAGATGATAAATCTATTCAATATAAGTCAGCTACTATGGTTGGTCAAGAACATGTAACAATGGATTTGACCATTAAAACTAGTTTACATAGTAAAAAGGATGATGGTACTAAAAATGGTGCATCAATTGCTGATCGTATTGATAAGATTGAACAACAAATTATTGATTTAAAACATACTGAAGTATTTAGATCGTTAGCTAAAGAGCATATAGCTTTGGTTAGATCACCAATTAAGAAGACAAATGTTATCTTAAAGAATACTAATTTCCAATATGCAGTAATATTGTGGAATTATATTCAAGATCATTTTGGTGATAGTAGTAAACGTAGTAAGAATGATAAGAATTATAATGATGAAGGTGAATTAAGAGGATTCTTTGATGAAACTTTCTTATTAGATTACTTAGCATTATGTACGTTAAATAAAGAGAAATATTCAACTAAACGTGCTAAAGAAAAGGTAATGAAACAAGTTATTCAAAAGATAATCGATTTAAATGCTTCGCTATCTGAAGAAGAATTAAAGAGTATGGTTGGAGAACAATACACTTTAGTTAAATATAGAAATAATGCAACTATGGATGGAATTGCTTCTGTTTATAGAAAGCATATTGATAAGTATTTAAATAAGATTAGTGATAATAAATTAGTTTAGGGGATTTCATGATGAAGATGCTGGATAATAAAGTTGTTAGAATTCTATCTTCCATAATAGAGTGGGTAGTAATAGTAATATTAGTATTATTAATTGTATTAGTTGCTGTTCAAAAGTTTTCTAGTAGAGGAAACTTCTTTGGATATAGAATTTATACAATTATATCTGGTAGTATGATTCCTACTTATGGCGTAGGAGATACCTTACTAATTAAGGAAATGAACTCTGAGAACATTAAAATAGGAGATGCTGTTACCTACTTAGGTGATAGTGGCTCAATGAATGGTAAAATCATTACTCACCAAGTTGTTGATATTGAATTTGATGAGGATGGTAAATATTTATTTCATACCAAAGGTATTGCAAATAATATAGAAGATCCAATAGTTTATCAAGATCAAGTTTTAGGTAAAGTTGTACATAAATTCTTCTTCCTAAGTATTTTAGGAACAGTTACAACGAGTATGCCATTGTTGTTTACTTTTATAGTAATTCCAGTTGCTATAATTATTGCAATTGAGATTGCTAAATTAATATATAAAAAAGACGATGATGAAGTAGAAGAAACTGAAGATGAAAAAGTAAAAATAAAAGACGAACCTAAAGAAGAAGAGATTAAGGAAACTGTTGAAGAAGAGAAAAAAGAAGAAACAAAGATTTTTGAAAGACCATTATTAGTAGATGTTGATGAAGAGGAATGGAAAAAGACTAAACATGAAATTCTTTATGGTGTAAGACCTGAAGATGATAAAGTTAAACAAAATAATAAATCTGAACAAAAAACAAACTCTAAACCAATGAATAATAATAATGGAAATAATGGTAATAATCAATTTCCTAATTCAAAAAAGAAGAAAAAGAAAAAGAAGAAGAAAAAACCAAATATCGAAAATGAAAATAAAAAAGGTAATGAAAATAACAAAAAAAATGATACAATAAAAAAGGAAGATGTAATCTTCAAAAATAATAATCACAATTAAAATGAAAGGAGCATAGCTATGGAAGAACAAAAGAAGAAAAAGAAAAACATTTTGTTAATAGTTTTAAAAAGACATAAGATTAGTATAGCTTTTGTTCTATTCTTTGCTTTTGCTTCTGTATCATTTGCGTGGTTTATTTATAACAAGACTGTTGATGTTACTGTTCAAGGACATGTTAAGTCTTGGAATTTGGAACTTGGTGATGGTCAAGGAGATACGTTTGTTTTCCAATTATCTGATTTATATCCAGGTATGCCTGATGCAGCTGATGCTGTTGCGATAACCAATAGTGGTGAAATGAATGCTTCATTAAGTTTATCATTTAATAGTTTGAAATTATTTGGTGAAGAACAACAAATTAAAGATGCTACGCATACAGTAAAAAAGGATGCTGATCATCCTAATGGATATGATTATGAGGTACAATATACAGCAGCAACTGGTGTATATAAGATTGTTGGTTATCCATTTGATTTAAGCTTTAAATTAGGAGCTACACAATTAAATGCTGGTGCAGCTATTACTTCTGGTTTAAGTTTTGATCTTAAGTGGGATTATGATAATTCCGAGGCTGCTTGTACTGTAAATAATGTTAACATTTGTGATCAAGAAGATACGGAATTGGGTGAGAGAAGTTATTTATATCATTCAGGTGATGGAACTGATGATCATCCAGCCCATCCTTCTAGTGATTATCCTTCATTAGAGATTGTTATCAAGTTAGATATGGTAGAAACTAGACCATAATAAAGAAATAAAAAAGATGCTTTGAAAAGCATCTTTTATTATGCATTAGATTGAACAAAACTCATTTCAATATCGAAGTCAATTGAATCATAATCAATAGGTATTTGAGTATCTTCTTCATTGTTTAGAGTACTACCAGTACCATCATTCCATGTTACATAAGCGAGGATTGTTTTTGAGGTAGTTACACCATCAATTGTAATACTTCCTTGGACAACGTCAGTAGCTGGGATTTCAGTATTATCTACAACTAATTTTGTTAAACTAATATCAGCAACATCATCACCAGCAATACTTAAACTATAGGTAAAATCAACGTCAACACCAGAATAATCAATAACTATTTCGAAATAACCTTCAGCTCCAGGAGCTATTTTGTTTTCTTTAATATGTCCATTTTCATTAGGAAAGGTTGCTGTGATACTGTGAGTTAATGTCGTTTTTCCGATGATATCTTCGTTATTAACCTTTATGTTCCATCTTTTAATATTAGAACCTATATTACCATCAGCTCTAGTAAAATATTTGGCATATGAATAAGCGCCTCCAGCTATTAAAGCAGCTAGAGAAAGTAGAGCTAAGAATAATATTATTCTTTTTTTGGTTTTCATAGTACCTCCTATCTTACATTTTCATCATCTTTATTATAACACAAGCTTGTAAATAAAAACAATAAATGAGTAAAAAATTAAAGTTGAAGTATTGTTTTTGAGATATCCCTGTGCTATAATGATAATAACGATATGGTAGGTGTTCATATTCGTTTTATCTCCATTCAATGTTGAGGTGGCTAAAGAAGAAGGAGAGCTGAAATTATGGCGAAAGGTGAAGTAGTTGTAACGGCTGACAAGCTGAAGAAGCGAAAGAAACGTGAACGCATTACAATGATAGTTTTATTATCATTGCTGTTGCTGCTTATAATTGCTTACTTCATCTTGAGAATCGTTTATAGTACAGGCAGTTTTATTATAAATATGGATAAAAATACATATTTAAATTCAAATCTAGTCATGTACGAATCATTAAATGATCGAAGTTCTGTAATTAAACTTTCCACAGCTAAACTTGAGTTTATGGATAACATATCAATTAGATGGTTACCAGACAACATTAATAGAGAGGCTGAAGGTGCTCACAATGGTGAGAATTACATAGCTCATTCATTCTACTTGGAAAACCAGGGAGAAGAAACAATTAACTATTGGTACTCTGTAACAATAGATGACATCATTAAAAATGTTGATGATGCTGTAAGAGTTATGATTTTCATCAATGATGATCGTACGGTTTATGCAAAAAGGAGTCCTATAACTGGTAAAGAAGAACCAGTATACTACTCTAATAGAGCGATTGAAACTACGACTCCATTCTTAGATGAAGAAGAAGAGGATGGCACAATTATTCGAGCTTCTAGGAAAGGTATGAATCCTGGGGAGCGAGATAAAGTCACTGTTGTTATTTTCCTTGAGGGAGATGATCCTGAATGTGTAAATGCAATATTAGGTGGAGAATTAAAAATGCATATGGACATATATGAAGAGCATGTCGAAGAAAAAATGAGAAACAATAAGGAGTAAAGAAAAGATTATGGCAAAGAGAGAAAAGAAAAAAACTAATAATAGAAGAAAACTACTATTATTAATATTATTGTTATTTGTAACTGTGTTATTAATGTCATTATCAGCATACGCATGGTTTACATCTAACAAAACTGTAAGTATTGATAGTTTGGAAGTACAAGCTCGTACTACTAATGGTTTGGAAATTTCAGCAGATGCAGTAAACTGGGGAATTTCAATTGATAAGGCAGATCTTATTAGTACTACTGAATATGGTACAAGAATAACACAAATGCCTGATGTATTGGATCACGTTTCAACAATTGGTGCATTACATGATGATGGTGGTAACAATTTCATCCAAATGTTTGATGGACATGTTGCTACTGGATGTTCAACAGCAATTCAACCTGGTGAAACTTGTCCAGATCCAATTTATACATTAACTGCAACAGCAGCTAATGAGGTATATTGTTATGATTCAATTGGTGGAGAACAAAATGATAACTCAGCTAAAAAGTGTAGTACTAATAACAAAACATTTATGGCATTTGATATCTTCTTAAGATATACTGGTAATGAAGCTACTAGATTATACTTAACTAACAACGCTGGTGTAACAGAAAAGAATCCTCAAACAGATAACTTTGGTATTAAGAATGCTGTTCGTGTTGCTTTCTTAAAACGTGGTAATATAAGCCTTGAAACATATTATGCTGGTGATTCTGGTATTACTGCTGCTCAAGACTTAAATGCTAATGAAGCTTCTAACGTATATATTTGGGAACCAAACTACAATACACATACTCGTGCTGGTAGAGAAAGTGGTATGACATACTTCGGATTAGCTGCTGATGTATTCGCTACTGGTACTAATGATTCTGGTGCAATTGAATATTATGGTGTTAAAGCTATTATTCCTGAAAATACACCAATTAACTTAAAGAATACAACTGATTTAGTTAATTATGGAAGCTTCTTCCAAAAAGTTAATCCATCAATTAAATCTATCTATGCACATTCAGAAATCGATACAGGTATTGATATTGAACCTGGTGTTACTAAATATAGAGTTTATTTCTGGGTAGAAGGTCAAGATGTTGACGCAGAAAATAATGCAACTGGACATGACATGAAGTTAAATCTTGAATTCGCAATACACTAATTAAGGAGTTAATTTACTCCTTTTTTTATTGTAAATAAATAGTGAAGTACTCATGCATATTGTTTGCATTATATAATTAAATAATTTATACTTATATTAGGAAACTATATGTTAGAAGGTGTTTATTTTGGCAAAGAAAAAACAAAGTAAAAAAAGACAAAAAGAAGAACAAAGTAGAAAAAAAAGAAGAATAATAATGCTTATTTTACTAGTAATTTTAATGATTGGATTACTAGGAAGAGCTTCATTTGCTTGGTTCTCAGCTAATAAGCATGCTACTATTGATTCTATTGATATTAATGTTGCTACTATTACAGGTTTACAGGTTTCTGTAGACGCTATTAACTGGGATAATATTGTTACTAAAGATCAAATTATAAATGCTAATTTAACTTATCCTAAAGCTATTAATCAATTGCCAGATACATTAGCAAACTGTTCAACAGCAGGTAATATTGGTAATGATGGTACATTAGATATGTTCTATGGTGTTACAACTGAGGAAAAAGAAGGTGGTTTTACATTAACTACTTATAAACAAGAAGAGATGCAATGTACTGGTGATGAAGAATGTATTGATAAACATTATTTAGCTTTTGATATTTTCTTATTAGTTACAACACCTGCTACAATAGGTATTACAGCCAATTCTAGCGTTAAACCACAACCAGACGAGGTAGATAGAGGAGCACAAAATGCGGCTCGTATTGGGTTTGTAGTTGAGGGTAGTGTAGGTGCTGGTAATCCAGGTGCTGCCCAAAATTTAAAAGCTAATGGTGGCCAAGCATATATTTGGGAGCCAAATTATGATAAACATAGTGAATTTGGTATTGAAAATGCTAAAGAAATATATGGTATAACTACTTCTTATTCTGGAGCTGCAAGACTTCCTTACAAGGGCGTTAATGATGAATTCCATACACCTGTATATATTGATCAAACTGATAAGAGTTCATATTTTACAAGCGTTAATCCTGATGTAGCTACACCAGAGAGTTTTACTGATAATCAAACTTTACTTCGTATACCTGCTGGTATAACTAAAATAAGAGTTTATATGTGGCTTGAAGGTCAAGATGTAGATATGGAAAACCATGCTGCTGCAAGTAAACTTAGATATGATTTAGAATTAGCAATGTTAAATTAAAACATAATAAAAGGAAGATTTAATCTTCCTTTTTTGTTTCTTCTTTTGGAGGTTCTTCTTCAATCATCTTTGGCATCTCTTTAACCGTTATTTCTTTTTTAGGTTTAGGAGCTGCCATGTTAGTAGTAAGTTTTACTTGTGGAGCAGCATTTGTTTTTTTAACAGGAGCCTTTTTATATAGAAGTGATTTTACAAGATTTTCTTCTAATTCAGGTTCGGTTATATTAAAGAATTTATATAAGAATTCACTAATTTTTACTTCAATTACTATCTGTCTTGCAACAAGAATATAAATTGGAATTAAGTAAAAGTAATAACTAAAGATGGAATCATCTTCAGAAAAGATTTCTGTTGAAAAATAATCTTTTACTAAATATTCAATATTAGTAAAGTTTAGTAATAAAACAACTATTAATACTACGATGGCTACGATTAATAATACTAATGATTCTTTTGTAGTACTATAAACTTTACGAGCATTTTTGATGTTTGCCAAATCTTGATCATTTTTACAGCATTGTTTAGCAATATCATCGTTGTTTAGGACTTTTACAACACAAATCAAAATCAAAAAGGCCAATATTAGTATTATTATCATTACAATCACCTTATTCTGTATAAATTATATCATATATTTTTTTTATTTGTTATATATATTGACTTGTGTAAAATGTACGCATATAATTAGATTAGGTGATAGTATGAATGTTAGAAATAAGCTATACAAGAATCAGGGGATTCATGTTATTACTGCTTTATTTACAGTAGAACAAGGTATTACAAAAGTATTACTTATTAAGAGAAAAAATGAACCCTTTAAAGGAGATTGGGTTCTTACAGGTGGGGCATTGTATAATAATGAGGACCTTGAAACCGGTGCTTTAAGAGAGATAGAAGAAAAGACGGGTATTACAGGTGTTCCTATTAAACAATTTAAAGCCTTTGGTAAAGTTGATCGTTCACCAGTTATGAGAATGGTTGCTATAGGTTTTATTGGAATTATTGATAGTAAGAGAGTTAAAGTTTTAAGAGAAAGTGAAACGACTAGTAACGCTGATTGGTTCCCAATTAATAAGATACCTCCTTTAGGTTATGATCATGAGGAGATATTACATGATGCGTTAGAAGAATTGAGAAAACAAATTGTTAAAAGCAATATGTTAAAGAGTTTATTCCCTGATGGAGTTACAATGCCTGAGTTACAAAAGACTTATGAGGCAATTTTAGATAAGAAGTTTGATCGTAGGAATTTTAGAAAGAAAATTCTTAGTTTAGACTTAATAGAAGATACAAATAAAAGTGATAGATTTGAAGGTAATAAGCCGGCAAAGGTATATCAATTTAAGAATAAAATAGAAGATAAAAGTATTTTTTAAGATAGTTTATTAGTTGGTTATGATACTGTAAGAGAGAGAGGAATTAAGATGATTACAACATTTACAGGACCTATGCATAGTGGTAAAACGGCTGCCATGATGGCTGCTTATAACAAGATATGGAATAAAAGTCATATTCTATGTTTTAAACCAAATAAGGATACAAGAGATATTGGAGAGATTAGAAGTAAAGATTATAGTGAAGGGATTCCATCGATTGGAATTGATCGCTTTGAAGAGATACTTGATTATGTTGGAGAAGATAATGAAAATGATGTTAGAACCATATTCATTGATGAAGTTCAACTAATGGAAGGTAATGTAGGAGTTTTATCTTATTTATCAATTGCAATGGATATGAATATCTTTACAGCTGGTCTTAATCAAACGTCTGAACAAGAACCATTCTTGGTGATGCCTTATATTTTAGCTATTAGTGATGAAGTAATTAATATAAAAGCTAGTTGTTATGATTGTGGTAAAGATGCTTCTTATACTTATTATGATGGTGAAAAAAGTGAAGCTATTAAAGTTGGTGATACTGGTTATATTCCGTTATGTGATCGCTGTTTAGCTAAAAGATTAGGTAAGAAAAATATTAAAAGATTAATGAAAGCAAAAAAGGAAGATTAATTCTTCCTTTTTATATTGAAGATTATAAAACCTGTTAGAGTAATAAGAGATATTAGAGCAGGGCCAATATAATCTGTATTTTTATATTTCATAGAGATGGTATGGTCGCCTGGTTCTACTTCAATTCCAATTAGAGAATCTAATAGAAGAGTTGGCTTTACTTTTTTACCATCGATTTTGATTTCCCATGCTTGATCATAAGGGATAGAGGTGTAGATAAGTTGATTATTATCAACATGTATTGTTCCTTCTAAATGATTATCATTATAAGATGTATATTTAATTTGATTTTTAGTTAAGTAATCATAGATTTCTTTTAATTTGTTTTCTTCTAAATAATAGATATTTACTTCTTCATTGCTGTATTCTTTATTAATACTGAATTTTTGATATGTTTGAGGAAGTGTATAAGTTGTTTTATCTTCACCAGTTTGTTCTATAAGATAGAATGGATGAGTGGTTTCAAAGTAATAGTTATCACCTTTAGGAAGACCTTTTAATGTTTCTTTTGTGTAGATGTCTTTAATATTAGTCATACTAAAAATGATTCGTTCTATATTGTCTTTAACTGTTTCAGGCATTCCCGAATCGGTTGTTAATATGTCTTTATTAACAGCAAATACTTTCTCTAAGTAATAATCATTTTTAGTATTTAATAATAGGGCTGCTATTTGATTGCTGTTTTGACAGCGATAACTGATATCAAAGCCTTCACAACCAAGATTGTTTATTAAAAAAGTGGAATTATTATAGGTGATATCAGTCATTAAATAGATTACTTTTTCGTTATAATACATGTTTTCGTTGAAAGTTTCATTTGGGATATTTATTGTATTTAAACGATATTTATTATTGGTTGTTTGATAAGTTGTTTTATGGAAATCCTCTTTATCAGTTTTGTTTGGAATCTGTTTATTAACTGCTAAAAAAGATTGAACTATTATTAAACAAACAATTATTATTTTAGTAATGTTCTCTTCAGGGAAGAAAGTAATGATTAGTAAAAATCCGAAAAGGAAACAAATATTAGTGATTAAAGTATTGGTATCCATTTGTTTAAATGATAATAGTAGTAATAAACCCACGATGATAAAAGTAATAAAGAATTTCTTTAAATTAGGTTTATCAAGATTAGATAGATTCTTAATTACTATTTGAATAGATAAAAGAATAATAATAAATGAATATCTAAAAGTAAATCTATTAATTGTTTGAAAGAAATTAAATAGATGATCAATAGGTTTTACAAAAATTGTTAGGAGTACTAAAACGATACCTATAAGGGTGAATATTTTATCTTTTTTGTCTATTTTATTATTTAGAAAATAATAAATAAGATTGATTAAGATAAAAGAATTACATGCTATATTTGGTATTGTATTGCCATTATTAATTAAAGTTAAATTAATATCTTGGTAGAAGAGTGATTTTATAAAATCTTTTAATGTAATAACATAATCTGAATTTATTCTTAAGTTTGAAAAACCTGTTTTTAAGAGAGCATCAAAGTACATGAAGATAAAGAATGTAGATATAAGAAGAGTAATAATTGTTGATAAAACAAAGATGTTAGTAGTATTCTTTTTCTCTTTTTTGTAGATTAAACTATAGATTATGTAATAGATTATGGCATAGATATAAATTGCAAATGATAGTTTAACATTAGAAATAGTTAATAGAGTAAGCGAAATAATAAAAGTATTATTTTTCTTTTTATTTATTAGATCTTCTAAACCTTTTTGAAAGAAAGGAAATAGAATAAAGATATCTAAGAATGGTAAATAGTAATATGCTAAAAACCAACTAGAAAAGATATACGATAGAGAAGCAATGATTATAATAAAAATCTTATCTGTTTTAGACTTTGTATAATAGGTTATTGCAATAGAACCAATTATTAGTTTTAACACAATTGTTGATAAATACATTAAATCAGGATTTTTAAAAAGAATAGCAATCAAATTAAAGGGACTGGAAAGGTAATAGATAAAATCAAAGATAAAAGGATTACCTAAACCATTATTAAAGGAATAATTCAAGAGAGTGTGATTCTTTAAATTAGTAATGTAATTAAATAACATTGGTTTAAATTCAAGAATAGCTTCATTTTTTCCTAAAATATTACTACCAAAAGGACTTGTTTTATTTATTATTAAAACAAGAATAAAGATGAGTAATACTATTAAAGAATTTATTAAATAGATTCCTTTATCTTTAAAGAATTTTTTCATAGATATCACCTTAATATTTATTATATTATGGAAGGATAAGTTTTTCTATCTTTTTTATGTAAAGAAAGATGCCCAGAATAATAATATTTATGATAAGTATGGTATAATTTAAGGTGAAGAAGCGTGATTTTATGAAAAAAGCGTTAAAAAAGAGTTCTTTTGTTGAGGGGACTTTGATTGCTACTTTAGCAATTGTATTTACTAAAATATTAGGTATGTTGTATGTTATACCTTTCTATGGAATGCTTGATGGAAAAGGTACTGCATTATATGGTTATGCTTATAGTATTTATATTGTTTTTTTAGATATATCTAGTGCTGGTTTACCAATTGCGATTAGTAAGATAATAAGTGAATATAGTACTTTAGGTAAGAATGAAGCTAAAGTAAGAAGTTATAAAATTGGAAGAAATTTAATGGTTGTTATAGCCTTTGTAGTATGGTTATTCTTGTTTATTTTTGCTAGACAGGTTGCTCATGTAATGTTGGGTAATTTAGAAGGCGGAAACACTTTATCTGATGTAGCATTAGCAATTAGAAGTGTATCGTTTGCGATCTTAGTAGTGCCTTTCTTAAGTGTTACGAAAGGATATTTGCAAGGACATAAGATTATTAATATTCCAAGTTATTCACAAGTAATAGAACAAGTTGTTAGAATAAGTGTTATTTTATTGGGTACTTACTTGGTTTTAAATGTTTTTAGAGGAACAGTTACAACAGCCGTTTGTATATCTGTATTTGCAGCATTCTTGGCTGGTTTAGTAGCTTATATTTATATTAGAATTAAGATTCATCAAGATAAGTCAGGTAATATTGATATAAATGAAAAATATGAAAAAGATGATGTTAGTAATAGAGAGATTATTAAAAAGATATTTAGTTATGCAATTCCATTTATTATTATTAATATCGTAGGTAGTACATATAATTTTGTTGATCTAACATTACTTGTTAGAACAATGGATTATTTAAAATTAAGTCCTGAATTAGTTGAATTTGCTTCTACTTCAGTAACTACTTGGGCACCAAAAATCAATATGATTGTAACTAGTGTAGCAATGGGTATGAGTACTAGTTTTATTCCAACAATGGTTACAGCTTATACTTTAAAGAATTGGAAAGAAGTTAATAATAAGTTTAATCAAGCATTACAAATATTAATCTTTGTATCACTTCCTATGACCGTAGGTTTATCAATGTTAGCGGCACCAATATGGAGTATTTTCTATGGTTATAATATTAATGGTATTTATATTTTAGCGTTAAATGTATTCACTGGTTTATTTATTAATATCTACATGATAGTATCTTCTGCTTTACAAGGATTAAATAAGTTTAAAACAGTATATCTATCGACAATATGTGGGTTTGCTACGAATGCAGCTCTAGATGTACCTTTAATGATTTTATATAGTAAGATTGGTATTCCAGTTTATTTAGGAGCTGTAACAGCAAGTATTCTTGGTTATAGTTTAAGTATTACAATCACTTTATTAAGTTTAAGAAAACAATGTAATATGCGTTATGGTAAGACATGGAAGACCGTATCTAAGATGATTGTACCAATGATTTTAATGATGTTAACTGTTTATGGTTTGGGTAAAGTAGTACCAGTTAATTATGATAGTAAGTTATCTTGTGTTTTATTTGTAGCTGTTAATTCTTTAGCAGGAGGTTTAGTATATGCTGCTGTAGCTGCTAAAATGAAACTATTTAGTGAAACGCTAGGTAGACCAATGGTTAAAAGAATAGTTAATAAAATAACATTAGGTAAAATAAAGTTAGAAGATAAAGAGGAAACTAATTAGTTTTCTCTTTTATTATGCTATAATAAGTTTTGTTGGAGGGATTATATGCGTCTTAGAAATGTTAAAAATGCTAAAGAATTAGTTAGTAGTAATAGATATGTTATAAATAATCCAGAAGATTATAAAGGTAAATACAAAAAAGTTTTTAATAATAACAATCCTATTCATTTAGAAATAGGTATGGGAAAAGGAAACTTTATTATTGATATGGCTATTAAACATCCTGATATTAATTTTATTGGGCTTGAAAGATATGAAAGTGTTTTAGTTAGAGCTTTAGAAAAGGTTAATGATCAAGAGATACCTAATTTAAGATTTATTTGTATGGATGCAATTAGATTAGAAGAAGTTTTTTCTAAAGAGATAGATTGTATATATCTTAATTTTAGTGATCCTTGGCCTAAGAAAAGACATGCTAAGAGAAGATTAACATCTAAGGTCTTTTTACCAATATATGATAAGATTTTTAGAAATGATTCTTTGATAATTCAAAAGACTGATAATGTTGGATTATTTGAAAGTTCAATTGTTAGTTTAAGTGAATATGGCTATGTTATAGAAGATATATCTTTAGATTTAGCAAGTACTGATAAAGAGAATAGTTTAACAGAGTATGAAGCTAAATTTATGAGTCAAGGAGTTAAGATTAATTATTTGGTTGCTAGAAAAAAATAATTTAAAAAAGGCATTATAAATGGTATAATTTATTAGAGAGATTAGGAGGTATTATGAAAAAGTTTTTAATACTAATATCTCTTCTAGTTTGTCTTGTATTAACTGGTTGTACAGCTATTCAAGATACTAAACTTGAAGATATAATAAACAATGAAATTGATCGTAATGTTAATGTTTATAATAAATACCGTAAGGGATATAAATACTATTTACCTAGTGGTTTAGGTGTAATTGAGAATACTGATTATAATGAAGTATTAAGAGAAGGTAATTATCGTTATTATTTATATGTAGATGCTGTTAGTTATTACAATAAAGTAATTGATACATATGAAGCTAATGATAAGGCATATGTTTCAATGCCAATAAATCATAATATTAAGTATGGTTATTTAGAGATTACCGAGACTGATAATGATAAGTATTTTATTGAAATTATGTATAATTATGCTAAAATAGAAGTGATAGTTAAGAAAAGGGATATTAATGTAGCTGTAGCTAATTCGTTAAGTATATTAACTTCAATACATTTCAATGATAATATCCTTAAAACTTTACTAGGTGATGAATCAAAACAATTAAGTGAATTTGAGTTCAATATTTTTGAGACAACGACAACAAGTAAGGAAAGTGACTTCTTACAAGCACTTGAAGATGAAGAACAAGATTATGAGGAAGAAATTCACGATTCTGATTTAATTAATTAAGGTGGTGTAGGACATGGGTTTGTTTGGTAAATTAAAAAACATACTTTTTGAAGACGATGATGAAGTAGATGAAATGCCAGTATATACAAAAGAAGAGATAGCAGAAGAAGAACCAGCTCCAGCAGAAGAAGTTAAGGTTGAACCTGTTACTCAAAGAGTTGGTACTGTTGCAGAACCTACTAGATTTAGAAATGTAAAAAGAGATCTTGATATATCTTTTGATGAAGATGAAGACGTTTTAGGTGAAATTCCAGGAGCATTTGAAAATACTGTTCCTAAAGAAGAACCAAAAAAAGAGGAACCAGTAGTGATTCCTGAAGAACCTAAAAAGGAAGAAAGATCTATATTCCCATCATTTGATGAAGCTGAATTTGAAAGATTAAATGCTCATATCTTAAATAATGAGAATAAGTCAATGCAAAGAGAAGAAGCTAGAAGGGCTGAAGTAAATTCAGACAATAATGCTGCTAGACAAGCTAACAATCATTTTTCAGCTACAAATGTAAAAGAAACAAGAGATCCAGATAGATATAAGATTAATACAGGAACAATCGTTAATGGTAAGAAACCATTTGTACCTTCTCCTGTAATATCTCCAGTTTATGGTATTCTTGATAAGAATTATACTAAGGATGATATTGTTGATCGTAAAGGCGGTTTAAAAAGAGATAGAACTATTAAACCTCCAGTTAAGTTAAAAACAGTAGGTGAAGCTGAAGAAGAAGTTGAGGCTCCTGAAGTCAGTTTAGAAGCTGTAAGAAAAAAAGCTTATGGTGACGAAATTGAATTGCCCAGGGTTGAAGAACCAAAAAAAGAAGAAGTAAAAGAAACTAAACCTTCTGAAGAAGTCTATAAAGAACTACCTGAAGTTGTAGAAGAAGAACAACCTCCAGTTAAAGAAGAAGTAAAGACTCCTGAAGTTAAATCAATTGAAGATCAAATTGAAGAAGAAAAATTTGAAGTTGATGAAAAAGTTTTAGAGGTAAAAGAAGAAGAACCAGTACCTGAAGTTGAAGCTGAAAAAGTAGAAAAGAAAAAACCTAAAGTAATGGATGATTTAGAAAAAACTAGTACTTTAAAGATATTGGATGATATTGAAAAAGAATTAAATTCAATTAAACCTATTTCTAAAGAAGCTGAAGCTGAAGAAGACGCTGATATAAAAGAACATGAAGTTACAATGGATGATACATTAGAGAACGATTTATTCAATCTAATTGATTCAATGTACGAAGAAGGGGACGAAGAAGATGATTAATTTTTTACAAACAGCATTACCAATTGTGATATATATGCTATTAATTGTATTGTTGATAGTTGCAATAATTCTTGGAATTAAATCAATTAAGACAATCGATAAACTAGATAAAGTTGTAGATGATGTTAATGATAAAGTTCAATCATTAAATGGCTTATTTGGTTTAATTGATTTTACAACAGAAAAGATTGTATCAATTACTGATAAAGTAAGTGATGCTTTTGGGGGTATCTTTGGTAAATTATTTGGGCGTAAAAAACGTAAACATTATGAAGAGGAGGAATAATAATGGGTAAACGTAAAGGAATTAAAGGTTTCTTATTAGGTGCTGCTGTTGGTGTTGGAATCGGAGTATTATTTGCACCTAAGTCTGGTAAAGAAACAAGAGCTGAACTAAAAGAAAAATTTGATGAATTAGTTCAAAAAGTTAAAGATTTAGACAAGGAAGAAGTAAAGGAAGCTTTTTTAAGAAAAATTGAAGAAATTAAAAAAGGCTTTGCTGAACTAGATAAAGAAAAAGTTTTAGAAATAGCTAAAGAAAAAGCTGAAGCTTTAAAAGATAAAATTGTAGAACTTTCTAAAGCTGCTAAGGAAAAAGCTACTCCAGCAGTTGAAACTGCTGTTGAAAATGTTAGAGTTAAAGCTGTTGAAGTATTAAAAAATACAACAGAAAAACTTGAGAATAGTGGCAAAGAAAAGAAGAGTAAAAAATAATCTATTAATAGATTGTTTTTTTCTTTGGTGCTACTTTTTTGGTTGATAATTATTCACATAAATGGTATGATAATTGGTAGATAGGATAGATTAATATGATGAAAAAAATTACTAAATATTTCTTATTTATTTTAGTTTTATTAGTAAGTAGTATGGGTGTTGCAAAAGCTACTGTGTCTGTAACAACTAGAGGAGATATAGTTACAGTAACTGCTAAGAATCCAACAGGACTTGGCTATTGGTATAACACTAATACTTCATTTAATACGGCTAAAAACTTTTCAACTACTGGAGTTGTAACTTCAACAGGTGAAGCTCAAGTAAGTTTAAAAAATGGTAATTATTATTTCTTTGTTAAGACTACTTCAGGTGGTACAACTGTTTATCCTAATTCTGGTGCATATTCTGTTACATCTTCATGTAATAATGATGCAACTAAAACAAACATGACAGGAACATTTAGTGTTGAAAGATGTTATGTTAAAACTGCTACTGGTACAAATGCAGATGTAAGTGGTACAATTGCAACTTGTGCTAATGGTTATTATTTTGATCAAAGTAAATTATCTGTAATTAGTAATGGTTGTAAAGGACTAGAACTTGGTAATTTGAAATCAAGATATTGTAAAGTAGTTATTTCTGCTACATGTACAAAGGATGGTTCATCAAGTGGTGGCGATAACCCTAGTGGTGGTGGAAATCAAGGTGGTTCATCAGGTGGTGGTAGTTCTACAAAGGTATCTGCTGCTAAATTAAGTTCATTAAGTGTTTCAAGTGGTTCTTTATCACCAGCATTTAAATCAAGTACTAAAAAGTATACAGTTAATGTAGCTTCTAGTGTTTCATCAGTAAATATTAGTGCTAGTGTATCTGGTGGTAAGTTTGTTAATGGTTATGGACCAAGAACTGTTAATGTTAATTATGGTTCTAATACTGTTCAATTAAAAGTTAAGAATTCAGCTGGTAAAGTAACAACTTATACTTTATATATCGTAAGAGCTGATGGACGTAGTACAGTTAATACATTATCTAATTTAACTATTACTGGTGCTGAGTTATCACCAATATTTAGTAGTACAACAAGAGATTATGTTGCTAAGGTTCCTTATGAAACAACAAGTGTTACTTTAGATGCTACTTTAACAGATAGTAAATCTAAATTTGTTTCAGGTTTTGGACCTGGTACATATCAATTGAGTCCTGGTAATAATCAATTATATATTAAGATTCAAAGTGAAAAAGGTGAGATTAATGTTTATTCAATAAACGTTATTAGAGAGAATCTTCCTACTGAATGTACAACTAATACTGAGAATATGGCTTTATTAAAAGGTATTGATTTAAGTGTTGATACACCTAATGTTGAGATTGAAGGAATTAAAGATTTCGATCCTTATACAAAGACATATTCAAATATTGAAGTTCCTTATGAAGTAACTAGTTTAACTATTACAGCATTAACAGAAGATGAAAACGATATGGATAATGTTGAAATCTCTGGTAATGGTGATTTAGAAGTTAATATAGCTAAGGAAATTACAATTAAAGTAACTAGTAAGAAGTGTCCTAACTATTCAAACATTTATACATTAAATGTTACAAGACAACCAGTTAAAGAATTATCTTCAATTGTTGACTTGGATAACATCTTAATTGAAGGACATGAAGATTTTAAATTCCAACCAAATGAAACAAATTATAATTTAGTTTTAAATAGAGATGAAACTGAATTAGGAATTGAAATTATTAAAAAAGATGCTAGTACTGTATGTGAAGTTAAAGATAACGTAGCATTAAAGACTGGTTCTAAGGTTACAATTGATTGTACTTCAGAAGATCAAGAAAATACACGTCAATATGTTATTAAGATTACAGGTGTTCGTAAAGGAACTAGTGTATTCTTAATAGTATTAATTATTATAATTATAATCTTATTATTGATTTATCTATTACTAAGATTATTAGGATATAAGATTTACTTCAACTTTGCTGTTATTGGAGAATTCTTCAGAGGCATTGGTGAAAAAATTAAAAATATATTTGACAAGTAGATTTTAAATGTTATAATTTTATTTAATTAGCGATGAAGGAATTTACGACTCTGGAGCTAAAACGTAACTCGCGTTAAGAGATAAAGTGTATGATAGAGTTCATAAACTAAGGTGGTACCGCTACAAGAGTAGTCCTTAGATTTATGAACTCTTTTATTTTTTGGAGGTGGTAATGTGGAATTAAATAAATATATTGATCATACAAATTTAAATAGAGAAGCTTCAGAAGCTGATATCGAAAAATTATGCAAGGAAGCTATTAAGTATAAATTTATGTCTGTTTGTGTACATCCATATTATGTACCTTTAGCAAAAAAGAAATTAGAAAAAACAGATATAAAGGTATGTACTGTAATTGGATTTCCTTTAGGGATGAATACGACAGAAACTAAAGTCTATGAAACAACAGATGCTTTAAAAGAAGGTGCTGATGAAATTGATATGGTTATCAATGTGGCAGCCTTAAAAGATGGTAAGAAGTATTATGTTGAAAATGAAATAAGGAAGATTAGAGAAGTTGTAAAAAACAAGGTACTAAAAGTAATAATTGAAGAATGCTGTTTAACTGAAGACGAAATAGTTAGTATTACACATATTTGTAATGAGTGTAATGTTGATTTTATTAAAACTTCAACAGGATTTGGTGAACATGGTGCAACAATGGAAGCGGTTCACATTATTAGAGAAAATAAAAAAGAAAAAATAGGCATTAAAGCTAGTGGTGGAATAAAAGATTATGACACTGCTATTAAATATATAGAAGCTGGTGCTACTAGAATAGGTACTAGTAGTGGAGTAGCAATAATGGAGGGAGAAAAATAATGGCAAAAGAAATGACTTTTTTTGAAGAATTACAATGGAGAGGATTAGATCAAGAAATAAGTAGTCCTGATTTAATTGATAAGATTAATAAAGGAGGTTTAACATTCTATATTGGAACTGATCCAACAGCAGATTCAATGCATATTGGACATTATAGTTCATTCTTGATATGCAAAAGATTTGCTCAACATGGACATCATCCAATTTTATTAGTAGGTGGATCTACTGGTTTAATTGGAGATCCAAAACCAGATGCTGAAAGACCAATGATTACATATGAAGAAGTAGAACATAATATTAAAGGATTAAGAAAACAAGCTGAAGATAT
>JAEEGL012886458.1_pt1 | contig 19860 bp, 22 predicted proteins | sample 9134231 | NCBI WGS metagenome assembly JAEEGL01 (sample SAMN16246548, study PRJNA631951) | gut metagenome | biome: gut microbiome; feature: rumen; material: fiber-attached | host: Bos | place: Iran: Karaj | collected 2018-10 | reverse complement strand
TCTGCTGAAGGATATTGCCAAAGGCGGCAGCTATGTCATGACGGACGGGGATGAGATCGTCGGCATCTGCGGCATTGCATTCACCGTGGATCCGAACTATGCAAGGATCGACGGCGGTGCCTGGCTGAATGACCGCCCGTACGGTGTTCTGCACCGTACAGCAGTCAAAGCAGACCGGAAAGGACAGGGGCTGGCAGGAAGGTTCGTGGACTTTGCGGCAGAGGAAGCGAAGAAGCGCGGTATCCATGACCTGCGAGGAGACACCCATGAACTGAACCGTTCCATGAGAAGACTGTTCGAATCCACGGGATTCAAAGAGTGCGGTACGGTGTACATGGTGGACGGTGCGCCCAGGCTGGCATATCACAAGGTACTTGACTGAACGAAGACTGGAACAATGACGGAATACAGATTCCGTCTTTTTTACTGCGTACGGTATGTATTCTGCACGGGTCAGGGTGTATAATCACTTACATGCACGGGATATGCGGTGCGGAGGTGCGTTGTGTCGGATGTTGTGATGGTATTGGTGCAGCAGGTGGTTGTCATGGGTATGCTCATGGTGATCGGTTTCATAGCGTACAAAGCAAAGCTGATTGATTCTACAGGCGTGAAGCAGATGTCGAATATTGCGCTGTATGTAGCGACGCCCGGTATCCTGATCAATTCCTTCATTGCCGAATACGATGCGCAGAAACTGGTCCGGGCGGGCTGGACCTTCCTGTTTGCGTTCGTGACCTTCCTGTTCGGACTGATTCTGGTGAAGACGGTTCTGCGGAAGCTGAACAATGTCGGCCAGTTCGGTGTCCTCTTCAGCAATGTCGGCTTCCTGGGCATTCCTCTGGTACAGATGGTGCTGGGACCGGGAGCGGTCTTCTACATGGCGATGGTTGTTGCGGTCATGACACTGACAACCTTCACCTACGGTATGTATCTGATCTCGGGTGATCAATCCAGCATGTCCCTGAAGAAGGTGCTGACCAATCCGCCGGTCATCGGTGTGATTGCCGGTCTGCTGATCTACTGTTTCCGGATTCCTGTACCGGCAACAGTGGCGCGTACCTGCAGTATGCTGGCGAATATGAGCGCTCCGGTATCGATGATCATTCTGGGAAGCTATCTGGCGGAAGCGGATATGAAATCCGTTTTCGGCAATAAGGACACCTATCTGATTCTCCTGGGCAGGCTGGTACTGGTGCCTTTGATGGTACTTGTGATGCTGAAGATGGTTCCATCCTCCCTGGATGAAATCAAGGCGGTTGTACTGATTGCCGCATCTACACCGGTAGCCACGGCACTGGGCATGTTCTCCCAGCTGTACGGCGGAAACTATGCCTACGGTGCAGGTGTAGTCAGCCTGTCCACCATTCTCAGCCTGATTACCATGCCGCTCTTCCTGGCTTTGCTGTAAAGCAGCAGAAGATGGTATGATGTCTTTACAAAAACCAATGAATGACTGAACAGGCAGTATCCTTTATGGATATGTAGCCGGGTTGTGATAGACAACAGCAGAAGCGCACAGCACATCTGCGGGACAGGGAATCATGTTCCGGGATGTGCTGTTTTATTGCCCGGAAGACCGGAGGTGCAGCCATGGAAGAACAGAATATCATCAACAGATTGTCCCGCATCGGTATCCTGGGCAATGTACTGCTTGCCGGGTTCAAGCTGTTTGCCGGTATACTGGGAAAATCAGGCGCTATGGTGTCGGATGCCGTGCACTCGCTGTCCGATGTATTTGCGACGCTGATCGCTTATATCGGTGTACAGCTGTCAAAGCGGCAGGAGGACGCAGAGCATCCGTACGGGCATGAGCGCCTGGAGTGCGTCGCATCCCTGATTCTCGGTCTGATCCTAGCGGGAACAGGCGCGGGAATCGGCTATGCCGGTATCCGGAAACTGATCTACGGACAGGAGGCACTGGAGATTCCTACCGTACTGCCGCTGTTTGCGGCTGTTGTGTCAATCATTGCCAAGGAAGGCATGTACCGGTATACCATGTACTATGCACAGAAACTGGATTCTGCGGCATTCAGAGCGGATGCGTGGCATCATCGTTCCGATGCGCTGTCATCGGTCGGTTCCTTCCTGGGCATTGGTATGGCCAGGATGGGCTGGCCGATCATGGACCCGGCTGCCGGTCTGATTATCTGCATACTGATCCTGAAAGCCGCGTTTGACATCATAAAAGACGCACTGGAACGGATGCTGGATACTTCCGGAGGAACGGTTCTGGAGCAGGAGATCAAGGCATTCATAGAAGCACAGCCAGGTGTAGTGCGCATTGATCTGCTGCATACCCGCCAGTTCGGCAGCCGGGTCTACGCTGACCTGGAAATCGCTGTCGACAGGAACATTTCACTGATTGATGCTCATGAGATTGCGGAAAATGTACACAGCCGGGTTGAAGAGCGTTTTCCAAACATAAAACACATCATGATCCACGTTAATCCGGCATGAAAAAAGCTCTGCGCAGTGCAGAGCTTTTTCCTGGATCAGGCTTCAACAATCTCAGCACGCACACCGTCATGTTCCACAAGACGGCGCTTCAGTGCGTGGATGACCTCTTCCGGTGCATCCAGTGCGATGCTGATCAGCGAGAGCTGCTTTGCTCGGTAGGGAATGCCCATACGGCCGATGATGTAGGAACTGTATTCATGCAGAGTTTCGTTGAGTGCGCGGACGGATTCCGGATCCTCGACAATGATTGCGACAACAGCGAGTTTGTTTTCCATAGAAGGTTCCTCCTGTCTGTATCATACCATGACTACAGGGTTTTCCTGTAGAGGAGGAAAGAATAGACACAGGGGATCAGCGTACAGCACAGGGCTGCACCCAGCATTACGAACGGACCCACAGAATTGCTCATGAACGTTGACGCAACAATGACGATGCCGGCAATGATCCAGAGCCTGCCGGCCAGGCGGTGTGTCAGATTCCAGTTGGTTTCGTCTGCCAGTGTCCAGGGAATCTTGATGCCTACCGTCATGTTCTGGCGGACTTTAGGCAGGTAATTGCCGATGATGATGAACGTCAGGCCGACCAAAGCATAGGATGCTGTACTGATATTGACGTCTTTGCCCAATGCGTATGCATAGACCAGTCCGTTGAGGAAAACGGACAGTACCGGTACAATCCAGAGGATCAACCGGTAGATCTTCACGCTGACACCTCTTTCCTTCGGATCATAGGCCGTAATGAAGGCGCAGAGCAGATGCACGGCTGTCAGGAAAAGCGGCAGGAAGAAGACAGCTGCACGGCGGGAAGACCAGCCGTCCGGGTTGCCCTGGAAATCAAAGTGGGTGGGAATCCGGTCCGGCAGACGGTCCCACAGAAGCACGCCTGCAAGGATAGGCAGGAGGATGATCAGCGTTGTGAGAATCAACGTAGTTCTTTCGGTTTTCAGTTTATTCATTTCCAGTGTCTCCTTTCAGCTCTGCGAGCCACATCATGACTTCCTCTACGACCGATACATTCAGTTCATAGTAGATGAAGGTTCCTTCCCTGGTTTCGAAGATCAGTTCTGCTTTCTTCAGAATACTGAGGTGGTAGGAAACGGATGCCTGCGTCATATCAAAGCGGGAGGCAATCTCTCCGGCAGACATCCTGCCTGCCTTCAGCATCTGCAGGATTTCCCGCCTGACGGGATCAGACAGGGCTTTGAAGGTATCCGCAAAACTCATGCTTGTTTTCCTTTCTTCAGCAGGATCAGTGCCAGAACCAGTACGGGCAGCCCGGCAATCATACCGTTGAGCGCAGGACCCAGTACGGTATATGCACCGTTCATATACGACAGTTTCTGGAAGATCATCGGCATATTGCCGGCAGCGTTCACTGCACCATGCATGATGGCGCAGACCCAGATGGAGCCGGTCTTCTCGTACAGCAGGCTCATCAGGATGCCGATGCTCAGGCAGAACATGAACATTGCCAGGATGCCGGCAAAGGGATAGCCAGGATACTGGATGCCATAGTTGTGGCCGGCCAGGTTGATGGGAAGATGCCACAAGGACCAGATCAAGGCAGTGATCAGATGGGCTTTCAGCGGCGCAAATGATTTCCTCAGTTCGGGATACAGGAATCCCCGCCAGCCAAGCTCTTCACCGACGGCGAGCAGGCAGTTGACCAACGGTGCGTAGGTCAGTACTTGAAGCAGTGTGATGAGAATGACCGTCGGCGGAGTGAGCGGCTGGACCATCGCCGCGATCTGCTGGTTGAGATACCCGAATTCCGCATCGAACTGGTTCCGGAAGATCACGAAGTACAGGATCATACCGGAAAAGGTCAGTACTGCCGGCATGAACCAGGCAAAGGCATAGCTTCTGCCGTTTCCTTTGATTTTCGGCTTCAGCACGTCCTTCCAGGGAAAGTGCAGATGGTGGATCCGGTCCGTCAGGAACAGTGCCAGGGCAGGACACCACATGCCTGCAGCCGTAACAAGGACGGCACTGGGAAGCCTGAGAATCCAAATGCAGAGAATCCACACGGTCCAGATCGGTATGAATGCAAATGCCAGATAGGTATATAATGGTTTCCTGTTCATATTTAGAAATTCCTCTAAATACAAGCTAGCACATTGGAAATGTATATTCAAGCACTATTTAGAATAATATCTAAATAACTATTTGAAACGGTTCTGCAGACAGTCGATGAAATGCTGAAGAACAGGGGATGCGGGCTGGTATTTCCTGCGGATCAGGGAACCGCGTATGCTGAGTGCCGGTACCAGGGGACGGAAACAGAGCGGGCTGTCGCCGGTCGTATTGATCAGACCATCAAAGGCAAGCGCACAGCATACCCGGTTCTCCACGAGCAGGGAGGCGTTGTAGATGAGGTTGTAGGTACCGATTACATTCAGCGCACTGTCACCGGAGACGGAGGAGAACCAGTTTTCGGAAGCCCGGGATACCATAACAGGAATGTCCCTCAGATCCTCGAATGTCAGTTCTTCCTTCTGCGCAAGAGGGTGGTCTTTCCGCAGCAGCACACCGAAACGGTCTTCCGCAGGCAGAGGAATTGTCTGATAGACTGTATGATCCACATTGGTGAATATGACAGCACAGTCGATCAGACCGTTGTCCAGTTCTTCCATCAGATCCTGGGTATCACCACTGGTGATGTGGACCCGTATATCCGGATATTCGGCAATCAGTTCCCCTGCGGTCTTTGCCAGCAGGGAAAAGGAGCGAGACTCACCGGCGCCGATGCGTACAGTACCGGTAATCCTCTCCTTTGCCTGCAGCAGTTCATCTTCTGCAATATGCATCAGCCGGACGATCTCCTCTGCCCGCTTGCGCAGAATCACACCTTCATCGCTGAGGACGATTCTCCGGTTTCCTCTGACAAACAGCTGAACACCGAGCTCTTCTTCCAGATCCTTCATTTTTCTTGACAGCGCAGGCTGGGCGATGTGCAGCGCTCTTGCGGCACGGGAAATCGTTCCTTCCTGGATCACTCTGAGGTAATACTGCAGTGTTTCAATATCCATGATCATTCTCCTATAAGAATATTGTATAGGAAAGTATTCAAAAGGGGCATTTGTTTATATCAAACAATGCGTTTTATACTGTAGACAGGACAGGTATATCTGAAAGGAGAAACAGTATGGAATTCAGACCGGAAAAGAAATTCGGCTTCGGCTTGATGCGGCTGCCGCAGAATGATCCCGCCAATGCGGCGGACATTGATATGGAGCAGCTGAAGCAGATGGTCGATCTGTTTATGGAGAAGGGTTTTACCTACTTTGATACAGCGTGGATGTACAACGGCTTTGCGAGTGAGAATGCGGCCAAGGAAGCGCTGGTGGACCGCTATCCGCGGGAAAGCTTTACTCTGGCTACAAAGCTCCATGCAGGCTTTGTACAGTCGAAGGAGGACCGGGACAAAGTGTTCAATGCCCAGCTGGAGAAGACCGGTGCCGGCTGCTTCGACTACTATCTGATCCATGGCATTGAAGAGAATATGCTGCCGACATATGAACAGTACGACTGCTTTGGCTGGCTTCTGGAGAAAAAGGCCCAGGGACTGGTCAAGCATGCCGGTTTCTCCTACCACGATTCACCGGAACTGTTGGATGAACTGCTTACAAAGTATCCGGAGATGGAATTCGTACAGCTGCAGATCAACTATCTGGACTGGGAGAGCAAATGGATCCAGTCCCGGGCCTGCTACGAAGTCGCGGAGAAGCACGGCAAGCCGGTCATCGTCATGGAACCGGTGAAGGGCGGTACACTGGCAAAGGTTCCGGCTTCTGTAAAGAAGATGTTTGAAGACTATGACAGTACAATGTCTGTTCCGAGCTGGGCAATCCGCTTTGCGGCATCTCTGCCGAATGTCATGATGGTTCTGTCCGGCATGAGTTCTTTGGAGCAGATGCAGGATAATCTGAGCTATATGCAGGATTTCAGACCGCTGAAAGAAGAAGAGAAGCAGATGTGCTTCAAAGCAGCGGAAATGATCAACAGTCAGATCACAGTGCCCTGCACTGCCTGCCACTACTGTACGGAAGGATGCCCGATGCACATCTGCATTCCGGAGTTCTTCTCCATCTACAATGAAGACATGCGGGAAGACCTGGAGGAGAAAGGCTGGACAATCAACTTCACCAACTACGAGATTCTCTCCCGGAAGTTCAACAAAGCCAGTGCCTGCATTGCCTGCGGACAGTGCGAGGGCGTATGCCCCCAGCATCTGCCCATCATCCAGTATCTGAAGGATGCAGCCAGGCACTACGAGCATTGATGAGTATACAGCAGTGAAGGGGAAGATAGTGAGACAGACTGTATCCTGCCTTGCAGGATTCTGCCTGCTGTGCGGATGTACAGCCGCGGCTGTGGAAGAAACAGAAGAGGAGACAGCAGAGATGTACAATGCAGCAGAAGACCTGTATCTGTATATTGATGATGTACCGATGGAAATTCTCTGGGAAGACAATGAAGCAGTCAGAGAACTGTATGCTGCAGTAAAGGAGAAACCGTTGAATGCTGGTCTCTCCATGTACGGTGGCTTTGAGCAGGTGGGTGCTCTGGGTTTCGGACTTCCGCACGATGACGTCCGCATCACAACAATGCCCGGTGATATTGTTCTCTACCAGGGAAACCGGATCGTTGTGTTCTACGGCTCGAATACCTGGGAGTATACAAAGCTCGGACATATCGTGGATAAGAATGCAGAAGAGCTGAAACAACTGCTCGGGAACGGTGATGTGACCATCGTTCTGTATACGGAGGAAGAAGGATCATGAATATTCTCGTACTGAACGGCAGCCCGCATATCGACGGTGCGACGGTCCATATGATCAACGCTTTTACTGCTGGTGCCCGAAGTGCCGGGCATACCGTAAAAACAATCAATACAGCCTTTATGAATATCAAAGGCTGCATAGCCTGCGAATACTGCCACACGAAGGGAAACGGGGAATGTGTGCAGAAGGATGATATGCAGTTGATCTATCCGGACATGCTCAGTACGGATATGATCGTATTTGCTTCACCGATCTACTATTTCACTATGAGCGCCCAGCTTCAGGCGGTGATCCAGCGTACCTATTCCTTCGATATTCCGAAGAACGTAAGGAAGGTCGCTCTGATCCTGAGCTCAGGAAGTCCGTTCGTCTACGGACCGGCCATTACGCAGCACTTCCAGTCCATTGTGGAATACTGGGACGTGGAGAATGCGGGCATATTCACTGCCAACGGAGCACAGAACAAGTCAGAGGAGAAATACAGGGAACTGTATGATTTCGGCAGATCCCTGACGGATATCTGCTTCGGCAAATGAAAAGAGCGCTGTATCTCAGCGCTTTTTTATTATCCCGATGAGTGCATCCTTTGTATTGCTCACTTTATCTTCCATCACCAGATACAGCAGTTTCTGCAGTGTGTCAGATATTTCCTTCCCCTGGTATCCCAGATCCAGCAGATCCTGACCGTTGACAGCCAGCTGTGCAAGCCGGATGACATCATCACGGCCAATATCACCGCTCAGTTCTTCCAGCCGTTCTGCATCGCTGTATTTGTCCACGGCGCAACGGTAGACCAGATAATCCGGATAGGCACGATCCAGCAGATACATTGCCTTTCGGAGATCAGAACGGGTTTCAAACGGCAGATCCCTGTACTGCCTGATTGCCAGTACCGTGTCCCGGACAGTATTCGTAACCTTCAGCTTCTGCAGGTCCGCTGCGGTGAGTGTAACGTTCGCACATAGAACAGCAAGCCTGGCCGCATACTGTCTCCCACTCCGGTCAATCCGCCGCATCGTTTCATCCCATGCCGCATCATCCTTCAGCTGCGGCAGAATGACCTCCATGAGAGACCGGTAGGGGTCAAGAACCGAAGCGGGAGAATCCGCCAGCAGAAGTTTCTGCAGCTCCGCTTCGATTCTTTCCGCGGAGATATACTGCAGATCCTGCGTCATGTCCAGTACGGCTTGCGCTGTCTTTTCCTCGATGCGGAAACCAAGCTGTGCCGCGAAGCGCACAGCCCGCAGTATACGCAGTGCGTCTTCGTTGAAGCGCTCCTTCGGGTCGTTGACACTGCGTATGACCTTTGCCTGCAGGTCGTTCATCCCGTGGAACCAGTCTACGATGCCGGCATCCGGATGGTAGGCCATGGCGTTGATGGTGAAATCCCGGCGGGCGCAGTCTTCCTTCAGGCTGCGGGTAAAACTCACACGGTCCGGATGACGATGATCATGGTAGGCACTCTCTGTGCGGTAGGTCGTGATTTCCACCGGGGTGCCGCCGGTGATGACTGTGACCGTGCCGTGTTTGATGCCTGTATCGATGATGTGCTCGCCCTGGAAGACTCTGTGTATTTCTTCCGGCAATGCATCGGTGGTCAGGTCGTAGTCATGCGTGGGGCGCATCAAAAGCGCGTCACGGACACAGCCGCCGACGGCATAAGCTTCATAGCCGGCTTCGTTCAGTTTTCCGATCAGCCGCAGAATCTCTGCAGGCAGCGTTACGATCGTGTTCATATGCTACTATTATAATAGATCATGGAGGACAGAACTATGAGGATCGGACAGTCATCGGATATTCATCGTTTGGTGGAAGGGCGCAGGCTTGTGATCGGCGGTGTTGAGATACCCTGGGAGAAGGGATTGCTCGGCCACAGTGATGCGGACGCATTGACCCACGCGGTGGCGGAAGCGGTGCTCGGTGCGCTGGGGCTCGGTGATCTGGGGCACTGGTTCCCGGATACGGATCCGAAGTGGGAAGGCGTGGATTCACAGGTCATTCTGCAGGCGGTCGGACGGATCATGAATGAACATGGATACCGGATCGGAAATGTGGATTGTTTGATCATGATTGAAAAGCCGAAGATGGCTCCGCATATTGAACGGATGAAGCAGAACTTCGCTGCAGCGCTGGAATGTGATCCGGAACGGATCAACGTCAAAGCGACCCGTGGGGAAGGTCTGGGTTTTGTGGGCAGAGGAGAAGGCGTCCTGGCCCAGGCCGTTGTACTGCTGGAGGAGATATAGAACGGCTTATGACCAGTAAACATGCATTGAGAATCTGCAGGATCATCAGTGCTGTTCTGGTGATTGTGTTCGCCGTGAAAAGCGCATTCGACTATCTGCAGTATTCACCGGTGGACAACTCTGCTCCGTTCGGTACATGGATCCTGGCAAACGCAGTCTGCTGCCTGGTTCCGGCTGCGGTGCTCTTCATTATCAGCATTGCGGTACATAAAAAAGGTTACACAGGGTAACCTTCATCGAGACGGTCGATGGCTTCCAGGAAGCGTTCGTTCAGGTACTTCCTGTCAGCCTTCATCAATGTGTAAACATGGCCGTTTCCGTCTTCATCAATCACCGTCATGCCTCGGGTATATTTTCCATCAAGGACAACATGGCAGGAACTCCGGAAGCCTTCAAAACGCTCAGGATACAGCAGATACATGATCGTTGTCAGGTCGAAGACGGTGAACTGTGTCCAGCCCCGTTTTCTGCCGTAGCCTGCAAAGAAGTTCATCAGGCCTGCGCACAGCTGTGCTGCAGGCTTTTTGGTTTGTTCCCAGCGTTTGATGTCATCCTCACTGATCAGACAGTCATCACAGACTTCCAGGGGAGCGATGACCACGGGCACGCCGCTGCGCATGACGGCTTCAGCCGCGTGGGGATCGGCGTAGATGTTGAATTCAGAACGGGCAAGCATGTTGCCGCGGTAGACGGAGCCGCCCATCAGGATGATCTGTTCAATCTTTGCTTTCACTTCCGGACAGGCCAGTACCAGCAGGGCAACATTCGTAAGCGGAGCGAGGGCGATGATGGTGACCTTGTCTTCGCTGCCCAGGATGCAGTTCTTCATGAATTCCACAGCGCGTTCCTTGACGGGTGTGAAGGCCGGCTCAGGGAAGTCAAAGCCGTCCAGACCGGTGATGCCGTGGGCGTCCTGCGGCTCGGGATCCAGGACCAGTGCTGTATCCGAGCCCATGGATACAGGAATGTCTGTACGTCCAAGATAGGTCAGAGTGCGCAGGAGATTTTCGGTCACCTGACGCATGTGGTTGTTGCCGGCAACGGTGGTGAGGCCGAGCAGTTCGAGCTCCTCCGGATGGGCCAGGGCCATCAGGATGGCCATAATATCGTCATGTCCGGGATCGCAGTCAATGATGATTTTTCTTTTTGCCATGTTTCTATCCTCTGTAGGTGCATTCGACAATGCAGAGCGGGGTTTCCGAGAGATTTTTGACCAGCAGGGCACCGCGCTGTTCCTTCAGTCCAGCAGCGGGGAACGAGTATCCGTTGACGGAGATGGTATTCCCGTCATAGCACAGGGTGAGCATATCTTCCGCTGCCGGGAAGCTGCCCAGAGCGGTATCCGTCCCGTCATCGTCCCAGCGGTGATAGAGGGAAGCCCGGCTGCCGCGGATATGCAGGCCAGTATGCCGGCGGACACCCCGGTAGGTCCAGGAGAAGAGCAGGTCTGTTTCTTCATCTGCTTTGACCTTCAGTTCCGCAAAGCGGTAGAGAGTGTCCGGTCCGCTGAAGTTGATGGCACTGTGCGGATCCAGAAGGACGCCTTCTTCCGCTTTGTGTGCCTGCCCCTCATGGATGACCAGGTTGGACAGACCGTACCGGTGCACCAGACCGATATCTGTTCCCCAGTCCTCTACAGTCGTCTTTGTGAAGTCGATGGTAGCTGAAGGGTGCTTGATGATCCGGAAGTCTGTGATGATGAACAGAGTTCTTTCTATGTATTCGGATCCTTCTACGATCAGGCCGGTCTCCAGCAAAGGCAGGGCACCGCCCGGTACGGTCCAGCAGACCGTTCCGGCCTGTGCTTTCTCTCCTGCTGTGATCTTTCCGTCATGGTCTTTGATGTACGGTGTGAAGGACAGGGGGAGACTGTCCGGGGTGCTGATGGTGAATTCTACAGTATCCCCGGGTTCCAGCAGGCCGGTGAACTGCGGTTCATAGCGTACATCATAGACATCTTCCGCCCGGAAGTACGTTGTTTTCCAGATACGGAAGGATTCTCCTGCCAGCAGGCGGTCAATGATCAGGCGCAGGGCACCGTGCCTCGCATCGGTGTGTACAGCGTGATCCGCGTTCGTTTCTGCCCGGAAGCCGTGGGTGGCATAGGGGACTGCAAACGGGGATACTTCTTCTGCAGGCAGATGATGGAGTTTCATGGCCAGCTTTGTGAAGTACAGGGCAGTGCCGGAGATGGTATCGATGTTGCGGGCACCGAGAGCGGAACTGGACAGGAGGATATCGTTGAAGGGGAGTATCCACTTCTCATCGATGCCTTCCAGACCGAGCATCATGCCCATGATTGCACCGACGTTTCCAAGATTGCAGTCGGTATCGCAGCCGGCTTCCGCAATCAGGCGCATGGTTCCGCTGAAGTCATTGTGTCCGTACAGCATGCCGTACAGCATGATGGCGGTATTCGGGAGAATGTGGCAGACACCATCATATTTGTCATAGCCATGATGCGCATGGATGTAGTCCAGACAGGCCTGTGCATCCTCCGGATGCGCTTCATGGAAGGCAAGGAATTCATTGATCAATGCTGTATAGGAACTCTTCGGATCGAGGTATTTCCGGCTTTCTTCGATGATTGTGCGAGCATCGTGCATATGCCAGGCAAGAGCGATGCATGCCGCAACGAACCTGCCTCCTTCGATGCCGTCCAGATCATGGGTGACGGAGCTCATCTTTGCTGCAAGGTCCGCGGCTTCCTTCGGATTGCCCAGGGAGAGGAATCCCCAGCAGTCGGAGAAGATCTGTCCGCCGATCTGTTCCGCGATGGTCTTTCCGTTGACTGCGGCAGAGCCGGAAGCGGGTGCTTTGATGCCGTTCTGCAGATTGGCGTAGGCGGTATGCTCGGTGGCGATGCCCGGTCCGCCCCACCAGTAGAAGCCGTGCAGGGGAGCGACTACGTTGAGCATATTGCTGCCCATGTCTTCCGGGGTTACTTCATCTATGGTGTGATCCTCCATGGCACGGACAAAGAACAACGGTCCGTTGAGATCATCATCTGCAGCGTACTGCCCGTAATCCGTGGTATAGCCGTGGATCGGGGCATAGGTCTTCCGGATCTGTTCCCAGGTCCAGTTTTCTATGGGAGAGCCCAGGCGTACACCGATGCATTTTCCCAGCCAGGATGCATAGATCCGGCGGTAAGCGTCCATGAAGTCCATAAATCATACCTCCTGGCTATATGGTATCATATTCAGTATGAAGGAATACACGGCTGGAGCCGTGGGAAACGGAAGTGTAGACGATGAAAGCGTTGATGATCGGTGCTGCAAGAAGCGGCATTGCGGCTGCGAAGCTGCTGAATGAAAAGGGATATGAAGCAATCATTACGGACCTGAAGGAGATTCCGGAAAAGGAGGAACTGGAGGCACTGGGCATCCGTGTCTATGACGGCGGACATCCGGATTTTCTGAAGGAAGAGAAGTATGATCTGATCGTAAAGAATCCGGGCATCCCGGACAGTGCACCGTTTGTAAAAGCGATGATCGATCAGGGTTATTTTATGTACAACGAGACCGAAATCGCAGCCAGATACGCGCCTCATTACCGCTTCGGCGCCATTACCGGCACCAACGGCAAGACCACTACAACAACCTTGCTGGGAGAGATGCTGAAGACACTGGATCCTCACAACGGAGCCATCGGCAACAACGGTTTCCCGGTCTGTGAAACAGTGCGTACACTGGGTGACGGGGACTATACCTTTGCGGTGGAGATTGCGGCGTTCCAGCTGCTGGGCACCAAGGAGTTCCATCCGGTTGTATCGGTCTGCACCAACCTGACGCCGGATCATCTGAATGTCTTCGGTACGACAGATGCCTACTATAAGGCAAAGATGCTTGTCTGGCAGAACCAGACGGAAGATGATTGGTTCATCACCAATGCGGATGATCCCAACTGTATGGAGTATGCCAGGGACCTTCCCTGCCGGATGCTGACATTCTCCCTGGAGAAGGACGCGGATATCTGCCTGAAGGACGGAAAGGGCCTGATGTTCGGAGAGGAGCTCTTCGATACGGCAATTCTGCGCATACCGGGCCTGCACAACATTGCCAATGCGATGTGCGCTGCGGCGATGGCGGTCAAGCTGGGTGTGAGCAGGGAAGACATTGTCAAGGTGCTTTCGGAATTCCCGGGTGTGGAGCACCGGATCCAGTTCATCACCGAGAAGGATGGTGTGCGGTACTACAATGATTCGAAGGGTACGGTTCCGGAAGCCACCATCGTTGCGCTGAAGGCATTCCCGCAGCCGGTGATCCTGCTGGGCGGCGGCTACGACAAGAAGACCGGATTTGCAGCGATGAAGCCCTATCTGGACCGGATCAAGTATCTGATTGCCTTCGGGGCAACGAAGCACCAGCTGAAGGATCTGTATCCGGATACGATTCTGGTGGAGAACCTGGAGGAAGCCGTGGCCAAAGCGCATGAACTGGCAAAGGACGGCGATATTGTGCTGCTCTCACCGATGTGCGCATCCTGGGATCAGTTCCCGAGCTATGAAGTACGCGGCCACCGCTTCGCTGAACTGGTCAAGGAACTGTAGAGACTATGTTCAGGAAGACCAACGAAACAAAAGTCATGCGTGATCCGGTGCATGGGTATATCCACGTGGATTACGACATCATCTGGAAATGCATCAATACTGCCTGGTTCCAGCGGCTGCGCCGGATCCGGCAGCTCGGGGGAGCGCACATGGTCTATCATGCGGCGGACCATACCCGTTTTACGCATTCCCTGGGCGTCTATGAGATTGTCCGCCGGATGGTGAATGAAGTGCCGGATCTCCGGGACGCTCTGGATGAGAAGGAAAAGGTTACGGTCATGATCGCCGGGCTGCTGCATGATCTCGGCCATGGTCCGTACTCCCATACCTTTGAAAAGATCATCCGTGGCAGCCATGAGGAATACACCTGCCGGATCATTGAAGAAGGAACGGAGATCACGGAACTGCTGGAGGCAGAATGCCCCGGTCTGGCAAAGGAAGTGGCGGATGTCATCCGCCATACTTCGAAGAATCCTCTGCTGCCGCAGCTGGTAAGCGGACAGCTGGATGCTGACCGCATGGACTATCTGCTCCGGGACGCCTACTTCACCGGCACCAAGTACGGTGAATTCGACCTGGAGCGCATTCTGCGTACACTCCGCGTCAGCGACAGCAAGGCCGTTGTCAAGGAGAGCGGGATCTATGCGGTGGAGAACTACATCATGGCCCGCTACCATATGTACTGGCAGGTATACTACCATCCGGTCTGCCGCAGCTATGAGAGTATGCTCAACAGCCTCTTCCTGCGTCTTCAGGATCTGTACCGTGCCGGGAAAATGCCGGCAGTGCCTGCCGGGTTCCAGGCACTGGCAGAAGACCGGGTGCTGACGCTGGAAGAGTACTTCCTGCTGGATGAGTATACCTGCGGCTACGGTTTCGCTGTACTGAAGGACGCCGAGGATCCGGTGGTCAGAGACCTGGCTTCCCGGGTCCAGGACAGACGTCTGTTCGCCTATGAGGAAAACAATGCCGGTGCTGTCAGGCGTGTGCATGAAGCGCTGGAAAGAGCGGGATACGATCCAAGGTACTACTTTGCGATGGATGAAGTAGGGCAAAGGCCCTATGTGCCGTATTCCAACGATGGGTCCGCCCCGATCTGGATCCGTGTGCACGGGGGAGAGATCAAGGAGATTTCGGAAGCGAGCACGATTGTATCGAGCCTGGTGAACGGACCGGTGCTGCGGGATGACCGGATCTTCTATCCGGCGGAAATCAAGAGTCTGCTGTAATCTGTTGACGGCTGCCTTTCCGGGCAGTCGTTTTCATGGAAAAGAAACTGTTTGTGAAACCGTGGAAAATCCAGCTGAAAATTGTAAACAGCTTCCGTGCCTGCCCGCCGGTTATACAGGCAGTACAGATGATTTTCCGGAAGACCGGTTGACAATGGAAGCGCTATCGGTATAATTCATAAGGTACTGAATATGGCACTGTACGTCCGGCTGACACAATATGATCTGATGGAAAATCAGGAGAAGGTGATTGCCCGGGGAGAAGCCCGGTGGAAGGATGACCAGCTCTTCTACTGGGAAGACCCTGAGCATACCATCATGCATCACATCCGCTTCGGCAAGGACAGCATCATCATCGGCAGGTCTGCCGATGTACGCAGTATGACGAAACTGTATTTCGGAAAGGCGGGAAGCGCGCAGGTATTCAGTGAATATGGAATGATGCAGTTCGAAACCGAACTGATTGAGTATATATACAACGCAGATTGCCGGAGTGTGGAATACAAGGTATATCTGGGAAGTGAACCGGTAAGCCATCAGAGGATGGTATGGGAACTGGAGGAAGATCCGGATGAATGAAATCGAACTGAAACTGAAACAGGAATTTGCCAGAGCGGCGAAGGAAGCGCTGGGTGCGGAAGTTGCGCCGGAGCGTGTAGCGCTGAATCTGCCCAAGGAGAAGGCTCACGGTGACTATGCAACGAATGTAGCGATGGTCAACGCGAAGGCAGCCGGTCTGAAGCCGCGGGAAGCTGCGGAGAAGATTGCGGCGGTGTTTGACTGCGATGCAGTCGGAGCGGACCGTCTTGAGATCGCCGGGCCGGGCTTCCTGAATGTATTCATGAAGCAGGATTCCATCCAGTCGGTCATCGGCAGGATCCTTGCGGCAGGTGATGCCTATGGTACATCAAATGCCGGCAAGGGGAAGAAGGTACTGGTGGAGTATGTATCCGCCAACCCCACCGGTGATCTGCATCCCGGACATGCGCGCGGAGCGGCCAGCGGTGATTCTCTGACCAGGCTGATGAAGGCGGCAGGATACGATGTTACCAGAGAGTACTACATCAATGATGCAGGAAGCCAGATCGACAACATGGGCTATTCACTGCAGGCGCGCTATCTCCAGCGCTGCGGCAGGGAAGGTGTCATCCCCGAAGGCGGATACCATGGTCAGGACCTGGTCAAGATCGCGGATGACCTGTACCAGGAAATCGGTGAGAAGTACGCAGATGCACCGATCGAGGAATCCTTCCTGTTCTTCCGCGAGTACGGTCTGAAAGCCGAGCTGGCAAAGCTGAAGAAGGACCTGGAGGAATTCCGCTGTGAATTCGATGTCTGGACCAGCGAGCGGGATATCCGGGCATCCGGTAAGATGGATGCGGCTGTACAGAAGCTGATCGAGGGCGGCTGGACCTATGAAAAGGACGGTGCGCTGTTCCTGAAGACCACCCAGTTCGGTGATGACAAGGACCGGGTTATCCGTAAGAGCGATGGTCTGTATACCTATCTGACACCGGACATTGCCTATCACCTGGATAAGCTGGACCGTGGGTTTGACCAGCTGATCAACCTGTTCGGAGCCGACCACCATGGATACATTCCCCGCCTGAAGGCGGCGATTGAAGCACTGGGCTATCCGAGCGACAAGCTCGAAGTGGACGTCATCCAGATGGCCAGAATGATCAAGGACGGCAAGGAGTTCAAGCTCTCCAAGCGGAGCGGACAGTCGATCTCGCTGCGCGATCTGATCGATGAAGCCGGTGTGGATGCGGTACGGTACTTCTTCGTATCCAGAGCGAGCAATACCCAGATGGACTTCGATCTGGACATTGCGACCAAGCAGTCCAATGAGAACCCGGTGTACTATGCTCAGTATGCTCATGCAAGAATGTGTTCAATCATGGCCAAGGCCGGAGATCTGGTGCCGGCGGACCACTATGAACAGATCGTGTCCGACAAGGAAATGAGCCTGCTGAAGAAGATGAATGAGTTTGAGTCGGTCATTGCGGATGCGGCCAGAACAAGGATGCCGCACAAGATGGTCAACTACATTGCGGAACTCTCTGCAATCTTCCACAGCTACTACAATGACAGTAAAATCGTGGATCCTGCCAATCCGGAGCTGAGCGCCCAGCGCCTTGCCCTGGTGCAGGCATGTGAAATCGTTCTGAAAAACGCGCTGCATCTGATCGGTGTCAGTGCGCCCGAACTGATGAAAGGAAAGAATTCTGAAGAATGAGCCGGAAAGCAAGCATGACAGATGCGGCGTATGATGTACTCAGTGCCTATGGAAGCGATATGGAATTCCGTATGCTCTGGGAAGGCGTTGCCGCAAAGCTGCAGATTCCTGTAGATGACAGGAAGAAGAAAGCGGAGTTCTATTCCGATCTGATGATGGACAACCGCTTTGCGTCCCTGAAAGGCAATAAGTGGGACCTGCGCAACCGCAGGACGTTCGCGGAGCTTCACGCCAAAGCTGCGCTGGCAGAAGACGCAGAAGAGGACGAGGAAGAGGAAGAGCCGGAAGAAGAGGCTGAAGAGTCTCCGGAAGACCAGAAGGGAGAAGAGGCATATTGATATGTCTCTTTTTTTGGGGTTATGGCATAATGGTAACAGGAGGCGTGTATGTGGAACATTATTACGGATTCCAGCTGTGATTGGCTTCCGGAAGATACGGAAGATATCCATTTTGCCTATATTCCTTTCATCATGAACATAGAAGGGAAGCAGTATCTGGATACGGATGATCTGGATGTGGACGGAATGCTCAGAGCGATGGAAGCGAGTTCGGAACCATGCAGAACGGCCTGCCCTTCACCCTATGATTGGTATGAAGAGTTCAAACGTCCCGGCAATGTGTTTGCCATTACAATATCCAAGGAGCTCTCCGGCAGCTACAACAGTGCGTGTGTTGCCAGGGATATGGTCCTGGGGGAAGAACCGGACAAAAAGATCTATGTCGTCAATTCCATCGGTACCGGCCCTTCCTTGATCATTGCGTACAGGATCATTCTGAACATGATCCGGAAGAAGGCTTCCTTTGAAGAGATCGTGGATTTCTTTGAGAAGAATATAGAACAGATCAGGATCATCTTTGCCCTGTGTTCCTACGATAACCTGATCAAGAACGGAAGGATGTCCAGAATCGCCGGATTCGTGGCCAGCAGGCTCGGCTTCTGGGGTGTGGGCATCGGATCACCTGCCGGCACCATTGTCATCAAAACAAAGGTACGGGGCTCCAAGCGTGTTGTACAGGCCATCCTCGATGACCTGAAGGAGAGAGGAGAACCGAAGGAATACGTCGTCATCAGCCATGCCTTCAACCCGGAAATGGCAGAGACCATCCGGGCGGAGGTACGCAGGCTATGGCCGTTCATAGAAACCGATGTCTATCAGACCAAGGGTCTGGACAGCTTCTACGCAGAGCGGGAAGGCCTGATTCTGAGTTACTACTGAGCAGTGAGGAATCACTGCTTTTTGTTGGTTTTGGCAGGAGAATAGGGTAGAATTGCTACAGGAGTGTCAATGATCAAAGCTGTTCTTTTTGACATGGACGGAATACTGTACGACAGTGAACCGTACTATTTCCGCTCGTTCACCGAAGTCCTGTCTTCCCTTGGCTATCAGGGAGGAGAGGAGAGGCTCTTTGAAGCCGTAGGGATGAATGAAGTGAATACCTACCGCTTCTATTCCGGGCTTCTGGAAGGACGGGTCTCTCCGGAAAAGATCAAGGAAGAAGCCGGGAAGTATTTCCTCGCGCATCCCATGGACTGCCGTGCCCTGATGTTCGAGGATATCCCGGAGACACTGAAAAAGCTGGACGAGGCAGGCATATCCATAGCATGCTGCTCGGCTTCCCCGCTGCCTGTAGTCCTGAAGAGCCTGGATGACATGGGCATCCGGAAGTACTTCCGGTTCGTGCTCTCAGGCAATGATGACATCCGGCCGAAGCCTTTGCCGGACATCTATCTGAAGGCAGCAGAAAGACTGGGGCTGCCTGCGGCCGAGTGTGCCGTCTACGAAGACAGCACGATGGGAATCGAGTCCGGCAGAAGAGCGGGCATGAAGGTATACGCAAGGACAGATGAACGGTTCCGGCAGGACCAGAGCCGTGCCGACGCTGCGGTAACGTGCGCAGCAGAGATGGCAGCGTTGGTGATAAAGGAGAATGAATCATGGAAGAAGTAATCAGAATAGACGGAGGAAGACCGCTGAGGGGAGAGGTCATGATCTCCGGTGCGAAGAACGCAACGGTCGCTTTGATTCCGGCTGCTGTGCTGGCACGCGGTCCGGTGACGATCACCGGTGTGCCGAACATTGCGGATGTGGAATCGCTGGCCAGGATTCTGGAACTGCTGAATGTAAAGATCTACCGGCAGCGGGAAGATCATATCATCATGGATCCGACAGACATGAAGAACGTCGACCTGGAGGATGATGCGGTCAAGAAGCTGAGGGCATCCTACTACTTCATGGGCGCACTGCTGGGCAAATACGGCTACGTACGGATCAAGATGTCGGGCGGGTGCTATCTGGGGCCGAGGCCGATCGATCTGCACATCAAAGGATTCGAAGCGATGGGTGCTACCG
>JAEEGL013865727.1_pt1 | contig 19861 bp, 5 predicted proteins | sample 9134231 | NCBI WGS metagenome assembly JAEEGL01 (sample SAMN16246548, study PRJNA631951) | gut metagenome | biome: gut microbiome; feature: rumen; material: fiber-attached | host: Bos | place: Iran: Karaj | collected 2018-10 | reverse complement strand
CAATGACGACGGCTCTGTCACGGAGTCTGTCCTGAGTGTCAGGTCTCCCAACAAAGCTGGTCAGCTGAGGATCATCGGAGGCTATATGGGTGATGACGGTGCGATCCATCCCAAGGATCAGACGGTGGGTGTCAGTGTCACACTGAACTGGAATGACGGTGGACATCATGATATCGACCTATAATATATAATAAGGTATATATGAAGTGTAACTGTTTCACATGGATATTATCCTTACTGGGCATGATGATGGCATCGTGCTCAGAAGGGGATGATATGGTCAATGAGACGGTTCCTCAGCAATGTGATATCCTGTTCAGTGTCGGGAAGTCAGCCGGTATGCGCATGGCAAGTGATGTGGTGACGGCAACGACAAGTAGGGACCTACAGAAACTGTTGGTCATCCCCTTCCAGACGGAGGGTGCCGCTGACGTGATAGGTACAGATCTTCCGTTGATATCGACGGCTGAGACTTCTGACTTTACGAAGGTAGAGACAGGTAGTACCCATTACTACAGTGCGAATTCCCAATTGATGAAAGGTACCAATCGTGTGCTTGCCTATGGACAGGCTGCAAAAGTCTCTGGTAAGGAGTCGGAGGCTCAGAACGGTACACTGGAGACCACATTGGTTAGTCGTATGATGCCTTCAGATATCACGTTTAACCTGAAATCTATCTGTGGGACAACTACTGCGAATGAAGACGCACAGGCTCTTGCTGACTACCTGACGGCTATTGCCAATACAAAAGGGTGGAGCACGACCAGCAATGTGTCGCTGAAAACACTTTACAGACAGTTTATCCAAATTGATGCGGAGGGAATGGGTATCATGGCAGGCTCTGCCGCTAATGTCAAGCAGTATGTGGCTGCACTTGAAGGTCAGTTGGGTACGGATGAATTGAGTGTGAAGATTAAAGCGAATATCAACAGTGACGCCAAGTCTTGTCTTGACAACGGCTACCCATCTGCCTCCACGTCATTAGGACTTCCTGATGGTGCCGCTGCACTGCGATGGATAGAGAGCGAGAAGGCTTTCTCGGTACGTACGACAACCACGACGTTGGATAATATCAACGGTATTCACCGCTATACCTATCCTGCGGAGTTGTGGTTCTATACCAACAGTGGCATTAAGACCTCTGATACGGAGGTTAAGATAGAGGATTACGAGGGTAGAACATGGGACTGGCTGCTGACGAATAAATACAAGGATAATACCTTTGTGAGTGTTGATACCAGGTCTGTTGCCGTAGAGAACCAATTGCAATATGCTGTGGCTCTTCTGCAGACGAACCTGACTCCCATTGGGGAGACACAGGTGCTGTTTGATGCCAAAGGTTTGGAGGTGGCAAATGCCCAAACTGAAACATTGCCCCTTAAGGGAATCATTATCGGCAACCAGCATACGGTTGGTTTCGACTTCAAACCGCAGTTGCCGAAAAGTGATGTCGACGCCCGTATCATTTACGACAAAGAGGTGACGACGACAGGTACGAACAATACGCTGGTGCTCCAGTCGTATGACGGAGAGAAGGTGCCCGTGGTCCTAGAGTTCGAGAACAAGACAGGTAAGGCGTTTACAGGCAAGGATGGTATCATCTATCCCGACACTAAATTTTACCTTATCGCCCAACTGGATCCTGCGGGGAAGGGTGAGGGAGACTGTGCCGGACGTGTTTTCACACAAGACTTTACCACGACGGTGACGATGAAGATAAAATCTTTGGCAAATGCCTATTCTTGTATGCCCGACCTGTTATCACCACGACTGGAGATCGGTGTGCAGGTAGTGACACAATGGATCCTGTCGACACCAACGATCGTGAAGTTGTAAAAGGATTGAAAATTGAAGGATTGGAGAACACATATAGGCTGTTGGCTGTTGGCTATTAGCTGTTGGCTATTAGTTGTTGGCTGCAGCTCTTCCGATGGAACGGAGGAGCCACAGCCCACCATGCTGACGATTTATGTGTATGCTCCTGAGCATCCGATGCTCATCCGTAGTGCTATAGGTACTGTTGATGCCTTGGTAGCGGAACGCCAAGTCCATAAGTTGCAGATATGGGTCTTCGAGAGCTATACAGGTAAAACAGTGGGTTATCTCCAGACGAAGTTTACAGATAAGCTGAATGGTGCGGAAGCAGGAGACAAGTACCAGATTCCTGTTCCCGACGAGTTTGCCCAGCACAAACCGGATGTCGATGTCTATGTCCTTGCCAATGTCTCAGAAAGCAACTGTGGTGTGGTGTTCGACGGAACGACCACTCGTGATCAACTGAGGAACGCCAAGTTGGATGCTAACCATTTCGGACTGACGGAATTGAGGACGACGGTACCTGATGACGGGTTACCGATGGCAGGAATACTGAAAGACCAGACGATTGTGGGGGATGCTCCTGTACTGCGTATCGGAACGACGAATAACATCGCCACAGTACGATTAGAGCGTACCGTGTCGAAGGTGCGTTTCGTCATCGGTACGACAGCACCGATCAAACCGACGATTACGGGTATTTCCTTTGATGCTGACAAACTGTATAACGAGGGTTATCTGATCTCGCGTGAACCATTGACGGGACTGACCTTGAAGAAAAAAGCAACACCTCTGTTGGCATCCGAGCGGGTTATTGACTCAGAGACTGACGACCCGACAAAATTTATCTATGACGGACAGGAGGCACAGGAGTATGAGAACCTGATCAACAGTGCTGCGACGGCTGAGGCTCCTGCGAAGCCTGAGTTAACCATCATCGGTCCATATTACCTGCATGAGTCGGACAAACAGATCTCTGGTAAAATCTTTTATAAGATAGGTGAGGAGACGACGGTACATGAGGGTCCACATGAGGGTCCTTTTCAGATGGATGCCATGGGTGACTTCCTACGTAATCATTCGTGGATTGTCTATGCTTACTATACAGGTGGAGGCTTCTTGCAGATGAATGCGATATATGTGAAAGAATGGACGACTAAAGAGATGGAACATGAAGTGTATAACTGGTGATAAATGGTTACGGGTTACGGGTTATTGGTTAATGGTCACAGGACTTATGCTGATAGCTGGCTGTTCATCCGATAGTACCGGTACGGGTGAGCAGCGGACGGACAATACTGCCAGTTCCTTGCAGGTGATGCCCTATGTCGCCAACTACCAGGAAGGTGGTAACCTGATGCGTGCCGTCGTCTCTACAGGTTATTATTTATACACTCCCACCAGTGACCTTGCCATCGGTCTGTTTGTGTGTCATGGCTCGGATGAGCCGACAGCAAGTCTTATCCGTTATAACAACGGGGTATGGCACTCACAGGCAAAAGTGGAGGCGAACGAGCCTTACACCATCTATGGTTATATGCCCCGACGGGATCCTATCACAGCGACGATGACCAAGAACACGTCTAATGTGGTGATGACTCTCTCGAATATCGATGCCGTCATCGCTGATGATGTATGCTTTGTCACAGGTGTCAAGGACATGGAGGGTAACCTATGGCAAGGAGCATTTGATTATACAGGAAAGTCAGAGAACAACTATGTGCGTCTGTTGATGGACCACCTCTTCGCGTCGATTAATTTCAAATTCATGGTAGATGAAGAATATAAAACCCTACGTACCATCAAACTGAAGTCACTGACACTGACGACACCAAAAGCTTCCGTGAATGCTACAGTGACACTGACACCGAACACGACAGACGCAGACCCGGTGACGACAGTCAGTTATACGGTCACACCGGCAAACACAGGTACCAACACAGCCATGTTCTTTGAGAGTTTGGAGGGAGTGGATATCGCAGATGCCAGTATTACTAAAGCCTTCTGCTGCTTTGTCCCCCAGAATAATGTCAGCAAAGCCCTGACCCTCATCACGACCTACGATGTCTATGACAGGTATGGTAACAAAATACGAGAGAATTCCACGGCGACCAACCAGTTGCCTAGTAACTTGAGTGCAGCGCGTGGACAACGTCTGACCCTCGACCTGAAGGTCATTCCCACCTACCTCTATCAATTGTCAGAAAAGGATTTGGATAATCCGACGATTATAATTGAATAATGATTATGCGTAAGATATTGACCATAGTACTATGTTGCCTGTCCGCATCCCTGATGTGGGCACAGGATGAACCTGCAACTGACCCTACACCGACACCAGCTCCCCAAACTATTGTGAATATCAGGGGTAAGGTATTCGGTGGTGCCCGTCAGGCGGACATCGGTGGTACGGCAACTGTCAATATTGGAGCCAAAAAACATGATGTGATCATCGATGCTGTCTATGGTGGTAACGATATCTCTGGAACTATCGGAAAGAACACAGAGGACTATGATGCTCGTGTGAATACTACTGACGACGGCAAACATCTGTTTATCGGACAGCTCTTCGGTGGTGGCTATGGTGACTATACTTATGATAATAAGAAAACGGATACTGACGGGAATATCACCTACGATGTCACTTACAAAGGGAAAGAGTGGGATGCTGACGCCTTTAAGGAAGTAGACCATAAACTGGAAGGAATCACAAAGCCTGAGGTGGATTCTGTATCTGTCAACATCCAGGGTGGTATCGTCGCATACCTCTATGGTGGCGGAGATAATGTCACTGTGAAGAAGAGGACCAATATCAGTATCAATAATCAGAGTGCGTTTGCCTCCTCAACGGATTTCCCGGCTGATGTCATGAACCAGGACCGTCTTGAGGAGATGGGGCTTCTGGATATGACGGATAACATAGACGATTATGACTATCACTTCTCCCGTGTCTTTGGCGGCAATAACAAGGCAGAGATGGCTATCATGCCGACGTGGGATTTGCAAAAGGGTTCCATTGAGAACCTTTATTCGGGTGGTAACGCCGGTGATATGACCAGTCCTATAGGTATTTTGTTAGAGGTCAATCCTTCTCCAGAAGGTACTGATGAGGAGAAGCAGAAGTTGGTAATCTACAATGTCTACGGTGGTTGTCGTAAGGCTGACGTTCATCCCATGGATGAGAATGGTAACGATGTCACAGTGACCAATGCCGCCTTCAACGAGTTCTTCGGCTATGTGACTCCAGCAACTTATAAATATAAGTTCCCTGATGAGTTCGCTGCACGTCTGTTGCTACGTGGTGGAAAGATTACCAATGTCTATGGCGGTAACGACATCACCGGTCGTGTCTATGGTGGTAATGCCGTGGGTGTCTATACGAGTGTCGAAGGTGATGTCTATGGTGGTGGTAACGGCTCTTATCCTTATACTGACAAGGTTGAATATAAGGATAATATCAAATATAAGGACTACTATTATACAATACCTACGGGTAAGTCTCCTGTACAGGCACTCAATGATTTCCGTCCCAATGCCGAGCAGGTGACCCTGCGTGTGGCAGGTTATCCTGTGACCAATGAGGCAGGTGATACCATCGACATCAAACCTACGATTATCCATGGTGGTGTCTTTGTGGGTGGTAACAGTGCTACCCTGAAGAAGAAAGAAGACGGTTCGACACCTAAGGCGGAGTTGAAGATTGGCTCCTATGTCCTTGCTGATAATGTGTTCCTTGGTAACAACGGTGCCAATATGGTGACGAACAATGATGAGGAAAGGGATGCAGATGACAAGGTCATTAAGGAAAAAGGTATCCTGCAGGTCATGAAGGAGATTAACACCATGGATTTAACCAATGCCGCGATTTTTGCTGAATATATGGATGGTTGTGCCATGGATATGATGCCCAGTGTGTCGTTCGACAAAAAGGAGGATGGTGACCCTGCTACGTATGAGGACTATTCTACTTTTATCGGTTCTATCTTCTGTGGTGGTAATGTGGGTAGTATGACCAAGTCTGGACTGACCACTATGGAGTTCAACCGAAAACTGGTCGTCTTTGATAAGGTAGTAGGTGGTTGTAACAATGCCTATGTGGCAGCGAAGAGTGGTGTCAATGCGGAATACAACGGTGGTATCATCGGTGCGACAGATGAACGGACAACGTACCTGGACGGAGATCATATCAAGAACCGTCTGGTCATGAACTTCAATGGTTTGAAGCTGCAACCCAAGCGTTGGAGAATCACAGAGGGTACTTATACGGATCCTGCTGTGACAGATGATGATAAACTCCCCATTAATTTCCCCAATAAGTATCTGATCTGGAACACAGTGGATGGCAGCGGTAATCCCACAGCTCCTGTGACAGCATTGACACCGGACGCTGGCAAGACGACAGAAAGCAGTACGTCAGCAGATTTGGAACGTCGTTTCGTGGAGGGACATATCTATGGCGGCTGCTATTCTAGTGGTGTCATCAATGGTAACGTGGTTATCAACCTTAATAACTCGATTATTGACCGTGAACTCCTTTTCGATCAGGTAGCAGAGGATGAGCTGGGTGAGGCGATCCTCTATGGACATGACTCTTATAAGATCAAAGCACGTCGTACGGGTGTTATTCTTGGACAGCAAGGTATGGACGTGCTCGGTGCCGCACTGAACGTGTTCGGAGGTGGAAAGGGTGCCGGCACAGAGATATGGGGTAGCACTACTATCAACCTGAATGCGGGTTATACCTTCCAGATCTTCGGAGGCAGTGAAGAGGGTGTCATTGGCAGAGCAAGCAGTGATGGCGACTATGACTTTAGTTATACGCTCGATGATGGCATTACTATCAACAAAAAATATAAATACGACCCACGCTATAGTTGTTATGTGAATCTGGCTGGTGCTAATGCGGGTGTTTCCAAACGTGCGGACAGCAGTGAGAGCATGGCAGAGTGTGAGTTTATGTATGGTGGTGGCTTCTTCGGTCCTATCTGTGGTAATACTGTCATCAACTTAGGAAAGGGACGTATCTTCAACTCCTTTGCAGGTTCTTGTAATGCTGACATTCTCGGACATACCGAGACTTATATCGGCAGACAGGTGAAAGAAGGAGACGCGACGTCGTTAGCCGAAAAATATAAATATAAGAACAACTTCGGAAAGTATATTGCTGCGGAAAGCACTTACGAGCCGGGCTTCCCCTGGGTTCGCGATATCGTGTATGGCGGTAACGACCTGGGCGGACGTATCATGGAGAAGACACCCGCCAATTTCAAGAACCGTCTGCGCCAGACAAGTTCAAGTGATACCTTGAATGTTTTCAGAAAGGTATATAATCCTCAAAAGAGTGCAATACCTTCTGTACTGGAGGCTTCTGCCTATGTGGAGTACCTGCAGGGACGTGTTGATGGTATTTTCGGTGGCTGCTATGGTACTTATGACTATACGAACCGAAAGTTCGAGAAATACACTTATTATGAGGGAGAGAGCGGTATACCAGCGGGCAAGGCTGCCGGTGATGCCAGAGTGGGTTCCGGTTTTACCAAGCCTCGTATGGACAATGCCTTTGTCAATATCCGTCCTACCTATACTAATACCAATAATGCCTTGAAGAAGGTCTATGGCGCCGGACAGGGAATGTCTGGTGATGCTGATCGTGACTTAATGCAGAACCGCAGTTATGTTCTTGTGGATATCCCTGATAGCTATGAGGAGAAATACAAGGACATGGAGGTGTTCGGTGCTGGTGCGTGGGGTGGTGTCGGTATGGGTGTCAGCGAGGAGGATGTTGCCGCTGACTCTACCAATGCCTCCGCAGTCATTGACCTCATCCGTGGTAGGATTGCCGCTGCTTACGGTGCCAGCTATAAGGAGGGATTCACCCGTCGTACCGTAGTCAACGTGCCTGCCTATTCCACCATTCAGATTGACAAGATATTCGGTGGCGGCTATGGTATCGATGATGAGGGCTATCAGAATGCCAAACCTTGTGATGCCTATGAGGCGCAAGTCAACTATCGGAGTGACAGGGCTGTCGTGACGAATGCTGTCTATGGTGGCAACAACAACTACCGTCGTACGCTCTATGGACAGGTGAACATCTATAAGCCAGTCTATAATGGTAAGAAAGACCAGAACAACAGACCGATGACAGCAACCATCTACGGTGCAGGCTGTGGTGTCGGTACATGGTCGCAGTATACGGAGGTGAACCTGTTCAATGGCGCTGAGGTCTATGAGGTCTATGGAGGTGGTGAGAAGGGTAAGGTCATCAACAAGAAATCTGTGGATGCCTGGAAGACGAAAGCTGCTGCGACTACGACTCCCGAGGCAGAACGCTTCACCATGGACTTGTCGATGGGCAGTTTAACAGACAATGGACTTACTCATGTGCAAAATACCAACCGTGACGGCAGCAAGCATAATACCAACGTACATATCCATAAGGGTGCCATCGTCAATATCTATTATGTCCTTAAGGATAACGGTACGTCTGGTTATGTCGGCGGTTATGCCTATGGCGGAGGTTTAGGTGATAGTGATGATGGTACAGGTGACGTATATGGTACGACCTATATCGACCTGTTAGGTGGTACGGTGAAGAAAGACCTCTATGCAGCAGGTACCAGTGGTACCGTGAAGGATGAATACGATATCAGTACAGACGAGGAACCTTTCATCGCCAGTGCCAATGCTTATATCGAGGGCGGTATAGCACGTAACGTCTATGGTGGCGGCTGGGCTGGTGCTGTAGGAAGACACCAAGGAGACATCACTGCCGCATGGAGTGGTGATATCCTGGGTGAGACCCATGTGATTATCGGTAAGGAAGACGGTACGGACTTCTATAACGGTATTCCTGCCATCGAGCGTAACGCCTATGGCGGTGGTGAGGGCGGTCCTGTCTTCGGAACGGCACATATCACATTGAACAACGGTTACATCGGTTATGTCTATAACAATGACGGTACTGATGATCCCGATACGGACATCGATGAGCGCTACGAGGAGAAGATTAACGACGAGACGAGTGACAAGGAAGGTACGCTGTTTGATAGTGGTTGTATCTTCGGCGGTGGATATATCGACAACAGTAGTGTGGATATCACGGATGTCAAGATGTATGGTGGTTATATCCGTAACAGTCTCTTTGGCGGTGGTGAGATCGCCGCTATCGGTCGTGGTACTGCTGATGAGACAGAAGATGAGAGTGGCGTCGCCAACAAGACACGTAGATTGACTGGAATCTATAAGGCAGGTGAGACTAATGTCTGTCTTTATGACGGTCATGTGCTCCGTCATGTCTTTGGTGGTGGACGAGGTTACGACAACCTCGGTGGCGTCGGTCATCTGTATTCCGACGGTTATGTCTTTGGCAAGACCGGCGTGAACATCTACGGTGGTGAGGTCGGTACTGATGAGGGTATGGCGAACGGCTATGGCAACGTCTTCGGAGGCGGTGACGTGGGTTATGTCTATGGTGCCCTTATGGATCCTACAGACGGGTTAATTGTCGGTATCAAGGATGGTGAACGTTATGATGATGAATGGGAGGGATACTATTACAAATATAAAAAAGGAACGGATCCATATACTCCAGGAACTAAACCAACAGATGATGATTCTAATTGGGTGAAGGAAGATGGAGAATTTGTTCTTACTGAGGACTGTAAAGTACTGGTGGAGCCTTGGTGTCGGGCTAAGGAAGATGTCTCCATCAACGGACATTCCTATTCGGCAGGCGATTATGTTCCTACTGAAGTCCTCCATTACTTACATGACAAGAACTCCGATGCAGGCAAATGGTCGAAACTTGACGACAAAGGTATCATCATCCATAACGCTGTGTTCGCCGGTGGTAATGTGACCTCTGGTTCCGATCAGTTGTATGCGGAGGCAAAGACCGTTCTCGGTAATGCTACCGCCTCCATCCATGATGTCTATCACCGTGACCTCATTACTATTGGCACAGGACATACCGGTGGTCTCTATGGTGATGGTAACCTGACCTTTGTGGACGGCTACCGTGGACTGAATATCACCAACTACGGTACTGACTATTATAACATCAGCATGGAGATAAGTATTGATGATTATCGCAAACTTCCTGCCCGTGAGCAAGCATACTATGAACTGCGTTATAGTTGTCAGATAGAGTGTACGGATAATGAGGGAAAGACTTATTATCCGGCAAATGATGAAAGGAAGGCTTCGACGATTACCGCCGATGAGCTGATGGTATTGTTTGAGGGAACGGAAATGATCCTCGATGGTAAACCGAACCCTGCTTATTGGAAAGAAGAGGGTGTCTGCTCCCGCTATGCCGGTCGTATCATGAACACCATCCAGCGTGCCGACTTCTGCGGTGTCTTTGGTAGTCGTATGGTGATGCAGGGTGCTCGTGACCGCGTTGTTGACCAGAACGATAAGACTAATTATACGATTAACCGTGTCCGTGAGGTATCACTGAATAAGCAGCATTCTGTCATTTCTGGTGACTTGATCCCCAAGAGTGGATATTCACTGGATCATGCATTTAAGAATGAAGAATGGGCGGACATGAATAAGGCTGTCCACGGCAACTACTTCGGTATCTATAATATTGTGAACTATCTGGGCGCATTGACCAGTGACGTTCACTTCAAGGATCCGGATAATGGCAATGAGAATATCCGTAAGACGGAGAGTGCTGAATCTCAACATGCAGTAGATGGAAAGACCTATTACCAGTGGAAAGCTGCCCATATCAAAGATCGTACCCGTAACAACGGCAGCAGTCTGAATAAAATAGCACTCGCCTCAGGTGTCTATCTGGAGTTGACGACGGAAAAGTCCACGGGTAAGAATGTGGATGATAAAGACTGGGGTTATATCACGGGTGTCATCGAACTCGACCTGATTAATGTACAGGCTGGTGTCGGTGGTGGTTTCGTCTATGCTAAGAACGTTCATGGAAAACAAACATATCAGGAGCACAAACACAGTACACTGACTTTCCTGAACAGGGATGCAGTGACCAGAAAGAACTTCACTTACTCAACAGATGATCTGAAGGAATGGGAGACATCAGGTAACTTCGTACATAGTACACAGACGATTATCGATGACTGCTATCCGGAGAGCAACCGCTACTCGGGAGACAATGCCGTACCTGCTCATTACTGGTATATCAAGGGACAGGTGTATGTCTATGACCAGTATATCTCCGCCTATACGGGAGCTCCTAGTGCTTATAGCAAGGTAGAATACCTGAACCTGACCATCACAGCGGCATCACATGGATCCATGAAACTAGTGGATGTGAAGCCCAACCGTTACGCGTACTATTCTTATTATAAGAGCTCGGGTGAAAATACCAAACTCACAGAGGACGGCAAACTGGAAATCGGCGATAAGGTGTTCAAACTGAACGACCCCATCAGTTATTGGGATTACAACTTGTTGAGCAGGGCAGAGAAGAATCTGTTTGTGGACAAGACCTATGTTACTATCGCTCGTTGTAAGATAGGTGATAATATCTATCCTGCTGGCTATGTGATGCTGCCAGAGGAATATGAGGCACTGAAAGAGGCAGTTGGTGACCCGAAGACGATTGAGGGCTATGATGAGCCCGTGAAGGCTGTCGAGCTCTGGACCGAGGACGAGGAAGGTCATGATGTGAAAGAGAAAGACGAATCGTTCGACTTCGTGTTCCGTGAGTCTAACAACATGGATCACGACAAGGGATATATCCTGACTTATGATGTCACCAACCCGAAGGAGTGGACCACATGGTACACATCGGCGAGTGGTGATGCTTCAAGCAAGATCACCAAAGAAGCTTATGATGATTTGTCGAGTGAGCAAAAGGATAACTATAACAATGGTCCTACCTATAAGCCTACGGCTGACGGTATCTATGGTCAGAAGGAATACAAGGTGAGTGACATTATTCCGGAGGAGACCTATCTCACTTCTGAAGGTCTTGCTACCAGTCATCCTGAAGCGCTATCGGCAAATCCAGCAACATTTGATAGGGCATATGTGGTGACGAATAACATAACGGTCGGCTCGACACACCTTTACAAAGGAGCAGCCCTTGCCAAATCACAGTATACTGATGAGCAATGGGCTTCCATCAGTAGCTGTGTGACACCGGGCTTTGTCTGCACCAGTACCTTGAAACTTGATGATAACGTGATCATTTATGTCTCTACCGTATTGACACAGAAAGAGATCAATGACTACAAGAGTGCTTATGCAGACCAAGCATCTGATATTGATAATGTGATGAAGCCAGCCTACTATTGTACGAGTGCTGGAATGTATGGCGGTAACTGGTATGAGACGAATAAGAACTATCGCGGACTGGCAGCATGGAGCTCCTTATCACCAGAGGACCGTGCGTATTTTACCTTCAACTACGATGCCTTCGACCTGCTCATCGACAAGAACTTTAGTAGGAACGAGCTTGAGAAATACCAGTATGACGGTTTGAACTTCACTACCGAGAAACAGGCAGAGACTAATCCGGCAGGCTATTCTATCAGACAGCCGTTGGACTATAAGGCGACTTATAATGGTTCTGCCGATCCGGATGATGCTTCGCAACTGAATCCTATGACGTATAAGGACAAGTCAGGTACGGAGCATACGGTAGCGGTAGGTCAGGAGCTGGATCGCGAGACTTACGAGATCTTACCTAACGAGCAGCACCATTATGCAGCTATTACTGTCAATAAGGCGGAGGAAGGTTTGACTTACTTCGTGGTGAAGAAAGGCTTCATCCGTGGTGATACACCATACACCGTAGGTCAGGTGATCAGTGAGGAAGAGAAGAACAGTCTGGGTGACGAGGTGGTGAATATCACCACACTGACCTTCACGGATGCTGATGATGGAAAGACTTTCTATTTCTGCCGTGAAAAATATGAGGTTGATGAGAATGGTGAAGGTAAGGCAGTGACCGGTCTTAGCATCAGTGGTGTGGAAAAGACGGGCAGCTATGCGAAAGGACAAGAGGTTCCTGTGGGTCTCGTTATCAGCAGTGACTCTTACGGTGGTCTTACCAACCGTCAGCTGAACTTCACCATCCATGGTATTGCGCCTATCGAGACGAGTACACTCTATGTCAGCCGACAGAGTGATATCTTCGACCTCTCCAAAGAGAAGATCATCACTGTTATCTATCAGTATGACTATGAGGAGAGTGATGAGAGTGGCTTGCATATAACACCAGTCAGTGAGCGACATGTCATCAATATCCATATAGACTTTGAGAGTGGTGTTCCTGAGGTGGAGAATATCAGCAAACCCGATATCATTCTGCCTGGTTCGCAGATTAGTATTCGTACCCCGAACGTTAAGCCCGGTGCCTTTGAGATCACGGGTGGTGGATGGATGCTGTTCGAGCGTCAGGAGGATACCGAGAGTCATATCAATGGTATAGAATATACTCCGACTGCAGATCCATTGTACTGGTACCAGGATGGCTACTGGCTTGCCTATTATGCGAAGACCTACCTCGGTAAGACTTTCTCGAATGCCGTACAGGTGAGTGTGGCAAACTACCACGACCTTGCCGATGTGATGTCAGATGAGAACAAGACGCATCACATGTATGTGGACAACACCGATGTGAAGCGTGATCCGAAGATCTATATCAAGTCACAGGATGGTCTCACCCAGTTGAAGGACTTCTTCGACCTCAGTGTGCTCGATAATCCAACAATAGATCCATTGACAGGTCTGATTACCGGTGGCACCTTCGAGGGTCATAAGCCTCTTGACGAACAGGTGAAGGCTGGTGCGAACCTCGAGTTCTTCCTCCAGACGGATATCAATATGCCGAGCGAGTCCACTTGGACACCGATCGGTGATAACACGAACTGCTTCGAGGGCATTCTGCATGGTGATGGTCATACCATCAGCGGTCTCAAGCCTGCGACGGGAAAGACTGGCTCGTTGTTCGGCAAGCTCTGCGGTAAAGTCTATAACCTCGGTGTCACTGGCTCGTTCACGGGCAGTGGTATCGCTGACAGTGGCGATGGCCGTGTGGAGAACTGCTGGGTCAGCACGACGGGTACCACTACTGGCAGCAAGGCTGTCTTTGGCGGAACAGGAACACAGGTGAACAGCTATTATGTCACGGGACAGTACAGTAGTGCTAACACGGGAGCTACAGCTATGGCTGCCCACGCTTTCTACAATGGTACTGTGACATATAATCTGAATGGCTTCTATCTTAACAAGCGTTACTATGATCATGTCACTGACGGCTCTACGGAAGAGTATAACTATCTGCAGCCAGAAGATGACGGTACGCTGCCTACAACGCTGTCTCAGGCTAAGTATCCGACGGACTATGCTATTTACAGACCTCAGCTGATAGTCGCTCCGGGAGAAACACTTCCTAACCTTGGTTATGTGGAGAACCGCTTCTACGACGGTGACTACCGTTATGCTGGCGGTGCTATTCCTGAGGGTACTGAGATGCGTGAGCGGACGGTGACGGAGACTATCGGCACGGGTGAGGATGCAATAGAAGTTGATAAGACTTACTATACACCAATCTGGCCGGACGACTATCTGTTCTTCGGACAGGCTCTGAACTATGATCACATGGACGGTATTGACGGACGTGACCTCCGTACGCATCAAGACCAGCCGTCATATATCCAGAAGAGTGGTGGTCGTATCATGACGACGACGGAGGGTAACCGTGTCTACCGTGCTCCTGCTTACTTCCAGAGTAAGGAGATGGGTGTTGCCTACTTCAATCCGCATGCTGTCTTCGCACAGACGAAGAAGGGTGCTGCTACCGTCAAGGCATACGAGAATATGACGGCAATTGACTTCACGGGATATAACGATGTCAGCAAAGGCTATGAGAAGGGTAGTGTGGCAAGAGGTTTCTATCCGCCACTGTTGGATGATGATGGTATTTATGGCATCTATTTCGCTGACTTGACGAAGAATATCCTTGCCTATACAGGTACCAGTTCTGCTGCCGCTAGTCAGACAGATGCTGTTGTCAGCAGTTATCTGACGGATGAGAATTGTGTGGAGAATGATGAGACCTACCGTACCATTGGTGAGGTGGATTACTATTCTGATGATATCCACGGACACTGGGTACAACTGACGGATGACGGCTATAGGGCACAGCGTGACCATCTGCTGGTGGATAAGGAGGACTTCAACTGTCCTATCAGTTATACCTTCGCAGCAGGTAAGCGTATGTGGTATCAGCGTACTCCTGACCGTTATGTGGCAATGACGAAGGGCTGGGAGACGATCAGTCTGCCGTTCACTGTAGAACTTGTCACGACTCAGGACAAGGGTGAGATCACACACTTCTATGACAAGAGTAAGACGGTTGACGCAAATGGTACTAAGATAGGTCATGAGTACTGGCTCCGTGAGTATGGCGGTGGTAGTGTCAGCGGCGATAAGTTCTTGGCGACTTTCGACTCTCCTACAGAGTCCAGCAGTTATACAGCAGGTACCAAGACTGTCACCAATACTTTCCTTTGGGATCACTATTATAGTCACTCTAACCAGTTGGATGCCAATAGTGATACTTATCAGACATTCTACAAGACCAAACGTGATTACGATGAGTATGCTATGCTTACAGGTGACCAGCCTTATATCATCGGCTTCCCGGGCAAGACGTTCTATGAGTTTGACCTCAGTGGTGAGTGGGTGGCTCCAACCAGTGGTCCTCAGCATACCTTCTCACCGGCTCCTGATCCTGTCGGCAAGCAGACAATCACGTTTGCTTCCGTACCAGGCACTACAATCGAGGTAAGTGATGATGAGCTGGCGGAGATCTCGGCAAAGGATGGTTACGTCTTCATGCCAAACTACCTGAACAAGACACTTGACACCTCCTACCTGTTGAATGGTGATGGTGACCAGTTCCAACTGTCCAGTGGTTCTGTTACCAATATGCTCGTACCTTTCCGCCCGTACTTCGTTGCAGCTTCATCTGGCTCCCGTCGTAGTGTCAGGTCTATCGTCTTCGACAACAGAGACTCATCGTTTGCTATCGGTGGCGACCAAGATCCGTCAGAGGAGGAGATAGGTGAGGGTGACTTGCTCTTCACCATCCGTAAGCATGAGATTGCCGTCACCTCGTCACTTCGTCGTGCCGCTGATGTGCGTATCGTCAATATCAATGGTGTGACTATAGCTAACTTCACCATTCAGCCGGGTGAGACCGTCGAGCGATATATTCCTGTCGCTGGTGTCTATATCGTCCGTGCCGATGGTGGACGCATCCAGAAGAAACTCGCACTCAAATAACCCTAATGAATCAAGATATGAGTAATAAGATAATAACATATTTAAATGCGTCTCAAAAAGTCTCCCAACGGGCGGGACGCATTGTTCCCTTGCTCCTTCTCTTCTTGATGCTTATATTTGGGGATGTGAATGTGTGGGGACAAAAGAATAAAGATTTTTCTGGTACATATTATATTGCTAATCATAACAGAAAAGGCACTTCTGGCTATGATGGCTATGATCCATCTGATATGACTAAGAATTTTTATTTGCGTCCCTCAACAGATACTTATGATGAAGAAGGTAACCAACCATTTCTTACTACAAAGAAAGATAGAACGAATGATACTCCAAGCCCAGACATTGCAAAATGGACGATTAAATTTGCAAAAACAGAAGATAATACGGATTATTATTATCTGATTCACAGTTCCAAAAAATACTTGACTTGGCATGATCCAATGTCAATAGATGGAGCTAATGCAACTGATCGTGTGAGATTGCATCTTCAGTCAGCCTTGAATGAAGAAAATGCTTTATTTTATTTCACAGAAGGAAACAAAGGAGATAATGACTATAATATTTGTTTAAAAGGAGTCAATTGTTCAAAAAATACTATTGGATCTCTGAATCCTGCAAAGAACAATATAGATAATGAGGAAGGTGTAACTATTTCTGGTGCAGGAACAGTTACAGTGGGAAGTAAAACTATTCAATGTGGTGGTTTGATTGGCATATATGAGCAAAACGACGCTACAGGTGTATGGTATTTGGAGGAAGTTTCCTGTAAATCGCCAGTAATCACTTACGATTATACCACTAAGGAAGTCTCTATTACTTGTGCCACCGAAGGAAGTACCATTTACTATACTATAAACGGCGACAATCCCACTACAGAAAGTAGTACGTATGATAATAATAATAAACCGACTGTTACTGAGAGAACTATCATAAAGGCTATAGCCACAAAAGAAAATGAAGATGACTCAGAGGTACAAAGTGTGACCATAGTGACAGACCCTGTTATTATTATAGGAGAGTCAGTAACTTATAACGGCTCACCGCAAAAACCAATTGTAAGTGTGAAGGATGGCGAGATAGAGATTTCACCAGATGAATACGAAATTAGTTATTATAACAACAAAGACGTTGGAGATGCTACAATAACGGTTACAAATAAGGAGGGGGGCAACTATATTGTGTATGGCTCTACAACCTTTACTATCAATAAGCAGTCATTAACAATTACTGCAACTGCGAAGTCAAAAATTTATGGTGATGAAGATCCAGAATTGACATATACCCAAAATGGTCTTGTTGGTACTGATGTTCTTACTGGAGTATTAACACGTGAAGAAGGTGAGGATGTTGGATCATATGCTATTATCAACACATTGGAAGCAGGAAATAACTATGATGTTACGTATGTTCCTGCTAATTTGACAGTCACTCCTAAGACGATAGGTGTTGAATGGACGGATACTGAATTATCATATAATGGTAATGAACAGGCTCCTACGGCAACAGCTACTGGATTGGTGAATAATGATGAGGTCGGTGTAACAGTGACAGGTGCCCAGACGAATGTAGGAACAGATTACATTGCGACGGCTTCTGCTCTTACAGGAGAGAAGAAAGATAATTATCAGTTGCCAGAAGGACTCACACACACCTTCACCATCACTCCAAAGAGTATTGGTGACGGTAACAAAGCTGCAGATGATATCATCATAGAATTATCACCTGAAGGAGAATTAAGTGTTGTAAAACAGGGTGAAAAGATACTGGTAGAGGATACTGACTACACCCAGGAAACGGAAGTGGATGGTGATGACAAGATTATAACGATAACAGGCATGGGTAATTATGCAGGTTCTATTAAGGCATTATTCGCTAATCCTGTTTTCACTGATCCTGATGGCACAGGCTCAGAAAAAGCTGCCGCAGTTTATACGGCATCACGTGACTTGTCTGCACCTGCAGGCATCGAACCGTATATTGTGCGAAAGGTCAATCCTTCTATTGGCACTCTGGTAATCAGTAAGCTGGATTATATCCCAGAGGACGTTCCTGTCCTTTTGTTGTCAAATGCAGAATCTGAGGGGTTTGTCGCCTCTCCTAAGGATCCGTCAATCCCAGAAGTGACAGTTCAAACTAAAAACAGCAATCAGTTGAAAGTCTCTCATGGTGGTGAGACTGTAGAAGCCGCACAGATATATATGTTCTACAAAGGTGAGTTTGTACTGACAAAGGCTGGTACCTTGGGAGAAGGTAAATACTTCCTCTACAACCCGAACTTCAAAGTAACTCCATCAGAAGATGAGGACGAGGAAGAGGCAGGAGAAAATCCTGCAAGCTCACGTGGCGTTCTACGAATAGTCTTCGAAGACGAGACCACGGGAATTGATGATCTGAAGAATGAAAAAACAGAGGAATGGAAATTGACAGGCTGGTATTCTCTGGATGGTCGTCGTTTGAGTGGTAAACCAACTAAAGGTGGAATCTATATCCATAAAGGACAAAAGTTATATATAAAAAGGAAATAAGATATGAAACATACGATAAGATTCATCATTCTACTCTTTTCACTCGTTATGACGGGTGTAAGCGATGCCTGGGCTGACATCACTGAAAACGATATTATCATCAATGTGTTGCCGAATAAAACCGCAGGAACAGTGAGTGTAACCAATATTTCTGGTATGACAGTTACCATCACTGCTACTCCTGCTACGGGCTATACGATTGATGCAGCTCATATTTTGGTCGAGAAAATGGTGGATCCTATGGCTGCGTCTCGTCGTGCACCAGGGCTGTCCCCTTCGCTTCCTATTACGGACGAAGGTAGCAAATCCTTCTCCTTTACCATTCCTGATGGCTATACGGGTGCTTATGTGACGGTGAATTTCTATAAGGACACTCCTAATGGTATCACCTCACTTGACCAGATTACAGATTTAACAGGTACCTATGTTCTTACGGCAGACGTTGATGCCTCAGGGTTCAATGGCAAAGGCGAATTTACAGGAACGCTCGATGGCGGCTTGCATAAAGTCTATAACCTGAGTAAGCCCTTGTTCTCCTCAACTAACGGAGCTGTCATTCGCAATATCATCTTTGAAGATGTGAATATCTCATCAGGTGATGGCGATGGCGATGCTGGTGTTGTGACTCCTAAGGCCGGAGGTGACACCCGAATCTATAACTGCGGCATCCTACCCTCCTCGGCAGAGCGCGATGCCAAAGGAAATATCACAGGCTTCTATGGCAGCAGCGTTAGTGGTACACGCTATGTTGGTGGTTTGGTTGGTTTCCTTGATGGCACTTCACGTGTTATCAACTGTTATAGCTATGCCAATGTATCGGGAGGAAGTCATGTTGGAGGTATCGTAGGCTATAATAATGTAGCTACCACTGCAACGAACCTCAAGACCATGGTGATGAACTGTATGTTCTACGGTGAAGTCAGTGGCACTTCAATAGCTCCTATTTATAATGGCGAAATCATTACGAATGTTGGTGAGGATACAGGTGTTAGTAACTACAACTATTTCCGCCTCGAATCCGCATATATTCAGAATACTGGTATAACCAAAGTATATAACTGTGCCCTCGGCGCAGAGACACGCTTCCTTCAGCGCTTTGAGTTCTTCCGCCACGTGCTGAACAGCCATCGAGAGCTGGCTGCTTGGTGGGCTACGGGAAGTATGGATAACAAGGATGAAATGATGAAGTGGGTATTGGAGCCTGCACAGATAAGTTCATCTGCTCCTTTCCCTATACT
>JAEEGL017016784.1_pt1 | contig 19862 bp, 16 predicted proteins | sample 9134231 | NCBI WGS metagenome assembly JAEEGL01 (sample SAMN16246548, study PRJNA631951) | gut metagenome | biome: gut microbiome; feature: rumen; material: fiber-attached | host: Bos | place: Iran: Karaj | collected 2018-10 | reverse complement strand
GGACTGGCAATCTGTGATGAGAATGCGGATGAAATAGAGATGACAAAGAGCCTTGGATTTACACCCTCGGACCAGGATGAGACCATCATGGAAAGGAGTCTTTCTGATTCGCTTGAAGCAAAACTCCCGGATGGCCTTAAGCTCTTTTGTCCGGATCCTGTGAAGGATGCTTATGAACTTCAGTGGCTCTTCTGGCAGGGGTTTGATCATGGCGAAAATAAAGCAGAATTTGAGCGAGAAGAGGAGATTGTTCCAAGGGTCAGGAAGCATTTTAATAAAGATTTAGGTGTTGCAGCGGTAAATGAAAAGGGAGAAATGGTGTCATGTTGTCTGCTCTGGTATATGGCAGGGACTGATTATGTTTATGTTGAGCCTGTCTGCACCGTACCGGCATACAGAGGAAAAGGAGTTGCAAAGGCTGTTATCTATGAAGCGCTGAGAAGGGTCAATACACTTGGAGCTACCAGAGCCTATGTGATTTCCGATATGGAATTTTATGAGAAACTTGGCTTCAGAAAGAAGTATCATTATTCATTTTATTGGAAAAGGATGGAAAAAAAGGCAGATGATAAAAATAGAGACTGAATGGGAGAAGGTAAGTAATGGTTAATGCTATTGAAAAGACGATAAAGGAACTTGGGATTAAGATGATAATGTTTGACCTGGACGGGACTCTTCTGCCTATGGATATGGAGGTATTCACCGGCGGGTATTTCAAGATGCTGGCCGGGAAGATGGTCGCTTATGGATATGAATCTGATAAACTGGTTAAATCCATATGGCATGGGACGGGAGCGATGGTCAAAAATGATGGCCACTGCAGTAATGAAGAAGCTTTTTGGAAGGATTTTGCCGGTATATATGGTGAACAGGCATTGAAGGATAAAGAAGTTTTTAATGAGTTCTATGCTACAGAATTTGATGGGGCACGTCAATTTTGTGGGTTCAATAAGAAAGCTGCTAATACAGTCAGGTGGATCAAGGAAAAAGGAATACGTGTTGCGCTGGCAACAAATCCCCTGTTTCCGTATGTAGCGACAGAAAAGCGCATCAGGTGGTCAGGTCTTGATCCCAATGATTTTGAATTCTTTACTACTTATGAAAATATAGGATTCTGTAAGCCTAACCTGGATTATTATCGTGAAGTCCTTAAAAGAGCCGGTATGGAAGCAGAAAACTGCCTGATGGTGGGAAATGATGTTGGGGAGGACATGGTTGCAGAGAATCTGGGAATGAAAGTATTCCTGCTGACGGATTGCATGATCAACAAGGAAAATATAGATATTGCACGATATCCCCATGGAGGATTTGATGATCTAAAGAAGCATATAGAGACAATGACATAAATTGGAAGCCTGTATCAGTACTAAGTGGACAACTTTCTGAAAAAGAGATTCAATAAATTACAATATATTTCACAAATTAAATCTAATTGACAAATACCCCACCAGGGTATATATTGTTCTAAAATCAATATACCCTGGTGGGGTATTTGTGATGGAGGAAATATATGTCAGAGAACGAATCCAATATGGAAGAAATGAATGGCTGTTGTCCACATTGCTCCGGTAAGCATAAGGATAGAGAGGAAAAAGAAAAAAGAGATTTGATAAACCGCCTGAAGAGAATAGAAGGGCAGGTTCGCGGCGTTGAAGGAATGCTTGAAAACGATGCGTACTGCACTGATATCCTGATGCAGGTATCTGCAATCACCTGTGCTCTCAACAGCTTTAATAAGGTTCTTTTGGCCAATCATATGAGAACCTGTGTGGCGGACAATATTAGGGAGGGCAACGAAGAGATTATTGACGAGCTTGTGGTTACCCTTCAGAAGCTTATGAAATGAGAAAAAAGCAGCGAAAGGAATAAAAATGGAACAATATAACGTAACCGGGATGAGCTGCGCTGCATGCCAGGCCAGAGTTGAGAAGGCTGTAAACGCCATCGACGGTGTTGACAGCTGTGCTGTAAGTCTTCTTACAAACTCCATGGGGGTTGAGGGAAGTGCAACTCCGGAAGAAATAATTAAGGCTGTAGAGGCAGCCGGATACGGTGCAAGTCTAAAGAATTCAACTAAAGTAAGTGACACTACAGGAGACTATGAGGATTCACTAAAAGATACGGAAACACCGGTCCTGAAAAAAAGACTGATAGCTTCAGTAATTCTGCTGATTCCCCTGATGTATGTTTCAATGGGGCATATGCTGTGGAACTGGCCGTTGCCGTCATTTCTTGACGGTAATCATGTGGCAATGGGATTGTATCAGATGATTTTAGCCGGATTTATCATGGTGATAAATCAGAAGTTTTTTATCAGCGGATTTAAGGGACTGATCCACAGATCTCCAAACATGGATACGCTGGTAGCGCTTGGAGCAACGGCTTCCTATGCGTACAGCGTATATGCTCTCTTTGCCATGTCAGGAGCTGTGCTGGATGGCAACAAAGATCAGGTAATGTACTACATGAATCAATTCTATTTTGAATCTGCTGCAACTATTTTGACACTGATTACAGTTGGAAAAACTCTTGAGGCTAGATCTAAAGGGAAAACAACAGATGCACTTAAATCTCTCATGAAACTTGCTCCTAAGACTGCTGTCATTCTGGAAGGCGATACAGAGAAAACTGTCCGGATAGAAGAGGTAAAGGTAGGAGACAGATTTGTAGTAAGATCCGGAGACAGTATACCGGTAGACGGTATCGTAAAAGAGGGTGAGAGCGCAGTTAATGAAGCAGCACTTACAGGAGAAAGCGTTCCTGTAGAAAAACAGGCTGGAGATAAAGTATCAGCTGCGACTATCAGCACTTCGGGGTATATGGTATGTGAGGCGGTAAGAGTCGGTGAGGATACAACTCTTGCTGGAATCATACGTATGGTTAGCGATGCTGCAGCAACCAAGGCTCCGATTGCCAAGATTGCAGACAGAGTATCGGGAGTGTTTGTGCCTGCGGTCATCGGAATCGCCTTTGTCACTTTTGTTGTGTGGTTACTGGTAGGGCAATCCTTCGGATATGCCATAGCAAGAGCGGTATCAGTTCTTGTAATAAGCTGTCCATGTGCTCTGGGTCTGGCAACTCCTGTGGCGATAATGGTTGGAAACGGTGTCGGCGCAAAGAACGGAATCCTGTTTAAGACGGCAGCAGTGCAGGAACTTACAGGAAAAACGCAGATTGTGGCGCTTGATAAGACCGGAACTATTACTACAGGTGTCATGCGTGTTACAGATGTTATTCCTGCAGACGGTATCAGTGAAAAAGAACTGCTGGCAGCTGCATATGCATTGGAAGCCAAGAGTGAACACCCTATTTCAAAAGCAATCATTGATTATTCAAAAGCGCATGATATAGGGCTTTGTGAGACAACAGAGTTTGAAGTATTATCAGGAAACGGATTAAAGGGAAAGCTTGACGGTTATTCTGTAGCCGGTGGAAATGAAAGATTTATTACAGGTATTTTAGGGAGTCCTGATGCGTTAAACAGTGAAGCTATGAATAAACTGTCCAAGCAGGGCAAGACACCGGTTCTTTTCACCAAAGATAACAAGCTGATGGGAATAATTGCTGTTGCTGATACCATTAAGGATGATACGCCTCAGGCGGTCAGTGAGCTTAAGAAAATGGGTATTCACGTGGTCATGCTGACCGGCGATAATGAGATTACAGCAAAAGCAATTGCCCGGCAGGCAGGAGTAGATGAAGTAGTTGCGGGAGTACTTCCGGACGGAAAAGAAGCCGTAATCAGAAAGCTCATGGAGCAGGGAAAAGTTGCTATGGTTGGTGATGGAATAAATGATGCTCCTGCGCTTACCCGGGCGGATGTGGGAATAGCCATTGGAGCAGGAACAGACATTGCCATTGATGCAGCAGATGTTGTGCTTATGAAAAGCAGCATTCTGGATGTCGCAGCTGCTATCAGGATATCCAAGGCTACGCTTAAGAATATTCATGAGAATCTTTTCTGGGCATTTTTTTACAACGTCATCGGCATTCCGCTAGCTGCAGGCTGCTATGTGGCTGCTTTTGGCTGGACACTTAATCCCATGTTCGGAGCGGCGGCTATGGGGCTTTCAAGCTTTTGTGTAGTATCCAATGCACTAAGACTCAATTGGATAAAAGTGTATTCAAATAAAAATGACAAAAAAGAAAAGGAGAATAACGAAATGAAAATTAAGGTAAACGGTATGATGTGCGCACATTGTGAGGCTCATGTAAAGAAGGCTCTTGAGGCAATTGACGGAATCGAGTCAGCAGTGGCATCCCATGAGGAAAATCTGGTAACTATCACCAGTTCCAAGGAGGTTGATGAGTCTCTTATCAAGGCAGCAGTCACAGAAGCTGGCTACGAGTATGCCGGAATTGCATAAATGAGATAATAACGTATCGAAAACTACCGGGAATAAAAACATGAAAACAGTAAACGTCGTCGCAGCCATAATCTGCGACAACTATGACTATGAGACCTTCCATCTTCATATGCACTGCTTCTGGGCGACTGTGTTGAATGGACATCTTTCACTGCTGGAGCACGAGGCGGCCAAGTGGGTTACCAGGGATGGTATCGATGATGTCAATTGGCTGCCTGCAGATGAGGGGCTTATAAGCATGATTAAGAAATATCTTTATTAAATTGTGTACTATATATATAATAAATGAAAAACAATAAATAATGGCAGGTGTTTATGTTAGACAGAATTGAAGTTTTTACGCAGAATAGTATAAGGATTAAGAGCAGTGCTGGTACCATTTATGTGGATCCTTTCAAGATAAAGGATGAGCCCCATGACGCGGATTATGTACTGATTACACATAAGCATTATGATCATTTTTCAGTTGATGATATTCGCAAAGTCATAAAAGATTCAACAATTCTTGTTTCACCTGAGAGCATGATTGACGATGCAAAAGAGCTGGAGTCGGAGGTAAAAGAAATTGAGACTGTTAAGCCCGGAGTATACCGCGAGATAGACGGCCTTGAACTAGAGACAATCCCTGCTTACAACACTGTTAAGCCCTTCCATCCGAAGCGTGCTGAATGGGTTGGATATATTCTGAGACTTGAAGGTAAACGAATCTACATTGCAGGTGATACTGGAGAGACCAAGGAAGCTAAGAAGGTCAGATGTGACATTGCCCTGGTTCCTATAGGTGGTACTTATACCATGGATGCCAAGAGAGCTGCTGACCTAATAAATATAATAAGACCTGAGTATGCAATCCCGACTCACTACGGTAGTATTGTTGGAAAGAAGACAGATGGCCAGACTTTTGCAGAACTTGTGAAGAGTCCTGTTAAAGTTGTGGAGAAAATTCAATACTTTGATAACTGATAAAGCTGAATCTGTACGAAGATACTAACGGAGAGGGAAGACTTTATGAACTGAACATACCGGCTTTTTTGGCAATGAGATCAGTTAAGAACGGATAAAGGTATGATTGTAAAAGATCCGTGAAAGCTTTCTGCACATATGCAGCGAGTGAACAGTAGCATCGAAATATCTTTTGAGAAAAGTTATCAACTGTACATGTTTTAGAGCTTATCAGATTGTGATAAGCTAAAGAAGCAAACAAATGTGGGAGGACTGCATTTGTTTGTTTTGCATTAAAGAAAAAATAATGAACAGGAGATGATTTTTATGAAGAACTGGCAGCATTGTGTTTGGTTTTTGGGTGGAGTCCTTTTTGGAACAGCAGGTGTAAAGGTGCTTTCAAGTAAAGATGCAAAGAAGTGCTATACACATACTACTGCTGCTGTGCTTAGGGCAAAAGACTGTGTAATGGATACAGCAAACAAGGTTCAGGAGAACTGTGACGATATTCTTGCTGAGGCAAAAGAGATCAATGCTGAGCGTAAGGCTAAGGAAGACGAAGCAGTAGTTGAGGGATGATCATATATGAAAATTGTCATTAAACATGAGATAAGCGGACGTATCCGCTTTTCCATGCCAAAGAGACATTTTTCTTTTGAAGAAGCAGATAGGCTGCAGTACTATCTGCTTTCTCTTGATGGTGTGGAAAAAGCTACCGTCTATGAGAGAAGTGCTGACGCAGTAGTTCTTTATAAAGGCAACAGAAATGAGCTGCTTTCCAGGATCTGCAGTTTTGATTCCGAAGCGGAAGAAGTAAAGGCGCTTGTGCCTGAGAATACCGGAAGAGAGCTTATGGCTTCTTACAAAGAGAAGCTTATTACAAAGGTAATCCTTCACTATGGATGCAGGCTCTTTTTACCATCACCCATCAGAAGGATAAAAGCCTGGATCATGGCCATTAAGTTCATATACAGAGGTCTTGTGAGCCTCATTAAGCATAGGAGACTTGAGGTCTCTGTGCTGGATGCAACGGCAATAACGGTATCGCTTTTGACAGGGGACTATCAGACTGCTTCGTCAGTTATGTTCCTGTTGGGTGTCGGAGATTTGCTTGAAGAATGGACTCACAAAAAGTCTGTGGATGACCTTGCCAGGAGTATGGCACTTAAGTCGGATAAAGTCTGGCTTAAGAAAGACGGTGTTGAGGTACAGGTTCCCATCAGCCAGGTGATTCCTGGAGATGAAATATCTGTGAGGGTTGGAAGTGTGATTCCATTGGATGGAACTGTCGTGTCAGGAATTGCCCTGGTCAATCAGGCAACACTCACAGGAGAAGGAATTCCTGTTGAAAAGAAGGAAGGAGCCTATGTCTATGCCGGAACTGTCATAGAGGAAGGGGATATTGTCTTTAAGGTTGAAAAGGCGTCCGGGGCTACCAGATACGAGAAAATCATAAAGATGATTGAAGATTCCGAGCAGCTTAAATCAGGAGTGGAGTCAAGGGCTGAACATTTGGCAGACAAACTGGTACCATATACGCTTGGTGGAACTGTTCTGGCTTATCTGATAACCCGAAATGTGACCAAGGCATTGTCGGTATTAATGGTTGATTTTTCCTGTGCGTTAAAGCTCTCGATGCCGGTGACGGTACTGTCTGCGATGCGTGAGTGTCAGGACAATCATCTAACAGTAAAAGGCGGAAAATTCCTGGAAGCAATTGCAGATGCGGATACAATAGTATTCGACAAGACAGGAACTCTTACAAGGGCTACGCCTAAGGTTGTGGATGTTATTACATTTTCGGGAAATGACAAGGATGAGATGCTGCGTATAGCAGCCTGTCTTGAGGAGCATTATCCACACTCAATTGCCAATGCTGTTGTTGCTGAAGCTGCAGACAGAGGGCTTGAGCATAATGAAATGCACAGCAAGGTGGAGTATGTTGTAGCTCATGGAATTGCTTCGGATATAGATGGTCAAAAGGTTGTCATCGGCAGCTGGCACTTTGTAATGGAAGATGAGCAGTGCATTATACCGGATGGGGAGCAGGATAAGCTTGATGGTATTTCCAAACAGTACTCAAGGCTGTTTTTAGCAATAGGTGGCAGACTGGCAGCAGTCATACTTTTGATTGATCCGTTACGCCCGGAGGCACTGGACGTTGTCAAAAAGCTTCGAGATGTCGGCTTTACCAATATCGTCATGATGACCGGTGATTCAAAGCATATAGCAAGAAGAGTAGCAAAAGTGACCGGTGTTGATTCTTATTATGCTGAAGTTCTTCCGGAAGAAAAAGCCGGATTCATTAAAAAAGAGAAGGCAAAGGGTCATACGGTCGTAATGATCGGAGATGGTATAAATGATTCTCCCGCACTCTCAGAGGCAGATTGTGGTATAGCAATTAGCGAGGGGGCACAGCTCGCCAGACAGATTGCAGATGTGATGATATCAGAGGATGATCTGTATAAACTTGTTACTTTGAAGGAACTTAGCACTCTGCTTATGAAGAGGATTCATTTCAATTATCGTTTCGTTGTGGGATTTAATCTGGGACTTATTGCTCTTGGTCTTATGGGAACTATAGCACCGGCAACCAGTGCTATGTTACATAATGGATCCACCATAGCTTTAGGGCTTCATAGCATGACAAATCTGAAGAAAGAGAGGAATATAGATGAAGTATCATAAGTTTTTTGCATGGGCAACGATAATATGCTTTTTGTTAACAATGTATACGGGCTATAAGAAGCAATAAGAATAGACGTTATTGTGATACCACATGGAAATCCAGGTTTTCGATTGCAGTAATGAAAACATCATCATCGATTTCTCTGTCGAATTCTATATCTACACGGCCTTTTTTTAGGTTGACTTTACAGGACGCACCATCAATGCTGTTGATGGTGCGTTTTATTCTGTTTCTGCAGTTTTCGCAGTGCATTCCTTCTACAAAAAATGTTCTTTTACCAATAACAGGTTTATCGAGTTTTTTATCCGGTTCCTTGACTACGGAACTGCCACCGCAGCATCCGCCTTCCCCTTTAAAGTGCTTGATTGAGCCGGATATGGCAAAAGAACATATAAGTATCAGTATGAGTATTGCAATAATATTAGAAATCATTTAATCACGCTTTCTTGATAAATATTATCAGATAATAGTATTGATGTAGCTGTTAGCATATACTAACATAATTTATTGGAAATGTCTATAAAATATAAGGAGGAGAGTATGAGCTTAAGCGAACTAACAAGAAACAGTGAGGCAATTGTCGAAAAGCTTACAGGTGATGAGAGGTTTATGAGCAGGATCACATCCATCGGTCTTACACCAGGGTGCAGTATCAAAGTTATCCGAAATGACAAGAACAGACCCATGCTCATCTATTCAAGGGACACCCTTATTGCTCTTAACAGAAAAGAGTGTCTGGGAATTGAGGTTACGGAGGTGGCAGTATGAGCAGCGCTACAATAGCCCTTCTGGGACAGCCCAATTCCGGCAAATCAACACTTTTTAATGCACTTACAGGGCTCAGACAGCATGTGGGAAACTGGCCCGGCAAGACAGTTGAGAAGAAAGAAGGAAGTTTTTTCTACAAGGGAATGGAGTGCGCAATAGCTGATCTTCCGGGTTCCTACAGCCTTACGGCAAATTCTGATGAAGAACTTATCACAAGGAATTATATCGCATCCGGAAAAGCAGACGTGGTATGCATTCTCGCAGACAGCTCTCAGCTTGAGAGAAGCCTTTTCATGACAGCTGATTATGCAGGAATTGATGTGCCAAGTTTTCTTGTGCTTAACATGGCGGATGTGGCTGCAGATCAGGGAAAAACAATAGATGTAAAAGCTATTGAGAAAAAGATTGGAATCCCGGTACTTCTTTTTTCTGCTACAGAAGGAAAGAAGTATGAGCCCTATTATGCGACCATGGAGCGGGCTGTCAAAGAAAAGTCCAAGATAAATGTAGAAGCACTTGAAAATGAGTATGAGAAGATAGAAGGGTATAGTCAGTTAAAAGAGATAATACCCGAAGGTATTGTTAGTGGATTTACAAGCATGTGGCTTTCTGTTAAGGCACTTGAAGGAGATAAGCAGGTTCTTTCAATGCTGAAGGATAAACTTTCCTCTGAGGAATATAAAAAGGTACTGAAAATCTGCAATAACAGCCAGGGAGCCATAGCTACAGGAGGCAGCAAATTCAGATGGATTGATGAAATATTGGAGGGAAGTGTTTCCTCAAGAAAGGAAAGCATTGCTCTTGGAAAACTTGATCAGATATATCTTAGCAGAGTATGGGGGAAGCCTGCGGTTATTTTGACAGTACTGCTTGGACTTATCGCTTCATTTATTCCGGCGCTTCCGTTTATGGGGATAGGACAGGCCATTGCCGCATTAAAAGCACCTGTGGCTGCTGCACTCAGTTTTGCAGGAGCTCCGGACATTCTTGTTCAGCTTTTATGCACTGTTTTAATCCAGTCCTTCAGCTATATAGTTCAGATGCTGGGATTTGTTTTTGGTGTCACTCTTGTCTTTGGACTTCTTGAGGAAGTCGGTGTCATGGCGCGTATTTCCTATGTCTTTGACAATACCATGGGAAAGCTTGGGCTTCAGGGAAAATCTGTAATGCCCTTCCTTGTAAGCTTTGGATGTACTATGGGTGGTGCGGCCGGAGCAAGAGTAATCGATAACTGGGGACAGAAAGTCCTGACTATCGCTCTGGCTTGGGCAGTTCCTTGTGGGGCAGCATGGGCTGTAATCCCGATGCTATCAGCTGTATTCTTTGGACCGGGCGCAGTACTTGTAATAATTGCAATACTCCTTACAATGATCCTGCATATGTGGGTAACGGCGAAGATATTTGGAAGAAAGCTTGTTCAAAAGAGTGACAGGTATGGAATGATTATGGAACTACCACCATATCATAAACCTAAGATTGGTGCACTTCTTCGTTATGTTCTTGGAAGAACAGGCGATACATTTAAGCGTGTAACAAGCGTTGTACTTTTGGTATGTGGTGTGTTCTGGCTTCTGAGCTATACTTTTGTACCGGGATCTCAGCCGATTTTGTATCGAATTGGTACAGCAATCGAGCCTGTTACCAAGGTGTTCGGTCTTGGCTGGCAGCTATTTATAGCCTTTATTGCATCTGCTGTTGGAAAAGAGGGTGCGATAGGTGTTATCAGTGCATTGTTTACCGGTGGAAATCTTTCTGCAGCTTTCAATGATGCCATGAGTGGAGCGGGGGCAGCGTCGAATCTGAACGAGATCCTTCTTTCAAATGTATCTAGAGCTGAAGCCCTTGCGTTTATCTTTGCCATGACCTTCAATATGCCCTGTGTCGTAGCCCTTGCAGCTACATTCCAGGAGACATATTCAGTCAAATGGACTGCTAGGATTGCCCTTTATTATACGGTAACAGCGCTCCTTCTTGCAGCGGTGGCTTATCGTATCGGATTGGTTATTTTTTGATTTTGTGCTTCGCGGGGAATCATTATGAGGGATTTAATTGAATTATTAAGCGATGGACATGCCAGAACAGAAAAGCTTCTGGCAATCGAGCTTCATACGACAGTTGAGGATGTAAAAAGACAGATAGAATATCTGGAGCACATGGGTATAATCCACAAAGTAGATGTTTCCTGCTGCAGCAACGGCTGCGGTGGGGATTGTGGTAAATGCGCTCCAAAGGATGGCTTCAGGAACATGGGCAAGATGTATGAAATTGTTCCGAAAAAAGCTATATCATGACGTGAAATGGAGATGCTTGTGCAGGCTCCGGAGTATACAGATTTGAGGAATAGTTAAAGGAATATGTTGCTAATAAACGCAGACCGATTCATAATAATGAGAAGGTGCTGCGTTTATTTTTGTTACAAGGAGCGACAAATATTTATGAAAAAATTAAAGATAACATTCAATTCCCCGGTTGTACTGGGATTTATATTTATAAGTCTGGCGGTGCTGGTACTGGGATTTCTGACCAGGGGAAAGAGTAATGAACTTTTGTTCATGACATATCATTCGTCGCTGACCAATCTGTTTACGTATGTAAGGCTTTTTACCCATGTATTAGGTCACAGCGGATGGGCACATTATATTGGAAATGCCTCGTATATTCTGTTGCTCGGGCCAATGTTGGAAGAAAAATATGGCTCAAAGAGAATACTGCAGGTAATATTGATTACCGCGGTGGTTACCGGAGTGGTAAATTACGTTTTGTTCTGGAATGTAGCTCTTTGCGGAGCCAGTGGCGTGGTGTTTGCGTTTATTCTTTTGACATCATTTACCAGCTTTAAGAACGGCGAGATTCCGCTGACATTTATCCTGGTTGCTATAGTATTCATTGGGCAGCAGGTTTATGAAGGACTGTTTCTTGAGGACGATATTTCCAATATTTCTCATATTCTGGGCGGTGTTGTGGGTGCCGTTGTGGGATATAAGCTGAACAAAAAATAAAAAGCCGTGGCATATAGCCACGGCGTTATTTTAGGGAGGACTCTCCGGGTATTGGCCGGAGAGGTGTTATGAAAAAGAAATTTATTTTTTGTTTATCAAGAGATTTTGTGTTCCTCCTGATGTATTTATAATACCCACCGAACTTTAACTAAAAATAAAAAGCATGTGAACAATTTGTTAAGAGAATTGAGACACTTTATTAAGATGGACATTTAAGGGGAGACAGAAATGATAAAAGTGAAGGGAACTACTAATATATTTATGAAGAAATTAAAATAGAATAGCAATTGGAGTTGAAAGGAGAAACTATGGAAACTTGGTATTATGTCGTTGAGAGCATTGACGGAGACTACGCAAATTTACGCAGAACAGATATTGATTCAGATGATCTTAAGCTTGTGGCGAGAGCCCTTTTGCCTGAAGGAATAGCAGAAGGAACCAGGCTTAAGTATGAGCTGATGCAATATTCAATAGTAGGAGAGTGAGGAAATGAAAAAATATATTGTTACAGGTTTAGTATGTGCGCTGGCAATCTCAGCAGCCGGCTGCGGTGCGAAGGAGACCGAGACAGGTTTTTTGATGGAGCCCATTCCTGCTGAAAACGGTGAAACTGGGGCGCCTTCAGAAACAGCACCTGCACAGACAGAAACTCAGACAACAACTGAGACTTCGGGTAATAAGACACCATCCGGAAAGGCAGATACACAGACAGATAATAAGACGTCATCTGAAAAATCGGATGCGCAGGCGGACAGTGCTGCGTCCACTTCAGATCTTTATGAGGTTTTCAAGCAGGGAACAGGTACTGTCAGGTACAGAGGAACCGGAGACAGAACAGGCTACATCGAGACTGCTTCTATTCTGGAGGTAGGAAAGGCCTATACTCTTGATGAACTCATTGAAGCCTGCAAGACAACGGTTATGTTTATCGAAGACAGCCAAACCGATGTCACCTACAGAAATATCGATTGCGGTCAGGACGGAGTACCTGAACTCCTGGTGAATATTGGATTTGGGGGAGCTACAAGCATTACCATTATTATGAAAGAGATAAATAATGAGCTGGTTATGTGCTTTGACCAGGACGGCGGTGACAGATATTACGTTGATGTAAAGGATAACGGTATGATTGAATCCGGAGGTTCCAGCGGAGCGAACGTCCACAATATGGATTACGCATACGTGGACGGAAACGGAGACTATCACTTTTACTATGGTGTGAGTGAGACTATCGCTCCTTACGATGAATACTATGCCTATAAGAGCGGTGAGGACTACGTTATAATTCCGGTAGATGGTATTGATGCTGAACACATCGGCATCAGAGATTATTATTTTGAGGCAGATTACAAGGACCGTAACCACATATATAACTACTTCGTTATAAATGATAGCTACGAAGATGTCACAACCGACGCAGACTACGATGATTCAAACCTCTTGAAGCAGCGCTTCAAGGAAGCCGGAATCACCCCATATACTCAAGCAAAGATGGAGCACAAACTTAGTGAAAGAGCAAAAGAAATCGGATACCCGGGACAATAACCGAATACACTGTTGAATTGCAGCTTTATTTATAAACAAACTCAGATTAAGGCGGGTAATTCCTGGGGCTATTCCTGTTTCATACTTCTTATTGCTCTATAGACTTATTCCTATATGTGTCAATTTGTTGCTGACTCTCATCGGCCAATCGGAAATCATCCATCAAGACTCGTTTTATCTAAATATTGATATAGTAATAGCTCGGTTCAGCTTTTTATATGGCTGGACCGAGCTATATTAAACCGAAGGTATGTATGATGAATTGCCAATACCTGTAGATAAGTACTACCATTTAGTTGCACCTGCGACGTGTATTTATTGACGGTTTGACGTTGTAAATAAGATAATTGTATTAGTGGGATTATAACTTTTGAACCCCAAAAGTGATTGAGCAAATATGGATTAGAAAAAAGGACAAAGAGAGAAAAAAGCAATTAAGGCAAAAAAAGAATGTGCTAATGCCATGCATTTTCACATTCTCTCTAACTTCTAACATATGTGCCGCACACTGCGGGCAATCGATATCGGCTAAAGCCTTATTTGCACTCACCTTGTTAGATAATAACATTATAGCATTGAGAAATTCGTTGTCAAACAAATAAGAAAGAAGGAAAAATATGGGAGTTGACAAGTATTATGTAGGTCTAGATATGGGTACAAGTTCTGTTGGCTGGGCTGTAACAGATCCTGAGTATACTTTGCTAAGAGGCAAAGGAAAGGATATGTGGGGAGTTCGTCTTTTTGATGAGGCAAAGACAGCGCAGGAGCGGAGAACTGCAAGAATAGGACGGAGAAGAAGGCAAAGGCAGGTAGCCAGGATCAATTATCTTACTATGTGTTTTTCAAAAGAGATAGAAAAGATTGACCCGGGCTTTTTAATGCGTCTTAAGGAAAGCAAGTATCATTTTGAGGACAGGAGTGAGAATAATAAGCAGAAATACGCCATTTTTAATGACAAGGATTTCAAAGATACTGATTATTTAAAGAAATATCCAACAATATTTCATTTAAGGGCCGAGCTTTTAGATGATAATCCGATAGAACCTCACGATGTAAGGTTAGTTTATCTTGCTCTTCTAAATATGTTCAAACACAGGGGGCATTTCCTAAATGAATCATTAAGCATAGATAGTAAAGAAGCATCAATGGATGATGCATATAAACGCCTTGTTGAAACAGCGGCTCTTTTTGATATAAGTATCCCGGAAAGCGTTGACATAAAAGAAATTGAAAAAGCTTTGAGCAGTACCGATTTATCTAAGAGGCAAAAGTTAGATAAGCTCATGACAATTGTCAGTGTCACGAAAAAAGAAAATGCAGATATTTATGAGATTCTTTTGCTATGCTGCGGAATGAAAGGGAAACTTTCCAATATTTTTAAAGTCGCCATAGACGAAGAGAATAAAAACTACTCCTTTGCGTTTTCGGATAGTAATTATGAAGAAAAAGCATTAGAAATTATAGATATTATTGGCGATGATTATTATGAACTGATTGCTTGTGCAAAAGAAATATATGATATTGGGATTTTAGCAAATATTATGAGAGGGGAGAAATACCTATCTATTGCAAGAGTCAATTCATATAAGAGTCATCATGAAGATCTTATTCTCCTTAAGAAAATTCTGAAAAAGTACGATAAATCAGCTTATGAATCTTTCTTTAGGAAAATGAATGATGGAAACTACAGTGCTTATGTAGGAAGCGTCAATTCAGATAAGGAAAAAGCAAGAAGAAACGGAAATAGTGCTCGCAGTCAGGAAGATTTATATAAGACAATTGATAATATCTTAAAAAAACTTCCTGATAGTGCCAAGGATGATCCTGATATTACTACAATCAAAACCAGAAAAGAAAATGGCACTCTATTAAATAAGCAGCTCACCGGATATAACGGAGTTATTCCAAATCAGGTGCATGCCAGAGAAATGAAAAAGATTCTGGATAATGCTTCAACCTATCTGCCTTTCTTAAATGAAAAAGATGAATCAGGCCTTTCAATTTCTGAAAGGATTCTTATGATGTTTACATATCATATTCCATATTATGTTGGTCCGCTTGGAAAGGTGTCTGATGGAAATAATAAAAACGCTTGGGCAGAAAGGAAAGCTTCCGGAAAGATTTATCCTTGGAATATTTCAGAGAAAATTGATATTGATAAAGCTGCTGAAGATTTTATAACGAGGATGTTAAGAAAGTGTACCTATTTGCAAGACCAGGAAACACTTCCAAAGCAATCTCTTCTGTACGAAAAATTTATGGTCCTCAATGAACTTAATAATTTAAAGATTCATGGCGAAAAAGTGACTACAGAGCAGAAGCAGAATATATATGAAACACTTTTTATGAAGGGCAAAAAAGTAACGAGAAAAACACTCATCAATTATCTGATTGCAAACGGCTTTATGACTAAAGAGGAATCTCCGGACGCCGTAATTAGTGGAATAGATGAGGACTTCAAGAGTTATCTTTCTTCTATAAATAAGTTTGCACCTATATTCGGAGTGGAAAATGTTTATGGCAAAGACCGAGATATGATCGAAAAAATCATATTTTGGGGAACTGTTTTTGGCAACGATAAAAAGATTATAAGAAAGAAACTTAAAGAAGAATTTGGAGATGTTCTAAATGAAGAACAAATTATGAGGATATCCGGATTTTCTTTTACAAGCTGGGGAAATCTTTCAAAAGAATTTTTGGAAATGCCGGGAATGGAAGGAACTATCGATGCTGATAAATCCATAATATTGGAATTATGGGAAAGTAATGAAAATCTAATGGAACTACTTGGGGGAACACATTCCTTTAGGGATGAGCTCGACCGCCGAGTAAATAAATGTCAGAAAGAAATCTGTGAATGGACAATAGAAGATCTTGACGATATGTATCTTTCACCGTCTGTAAAAAGGATGGTCTGGCAGACTCTGCGCGTTTTAATGGACATCTATTCTGTGAAAGGAACTGCTCCGGAGAAGATATTTGTTGAAATGCCAAGAGAGGACGGCGAAAAGGGAAAAAGAACACAGTCAAGAAAGAAAAAACTGCAAGACCTATACAAAGGCCAAAAAGATTTTCTTAATGAGATTTCACAATATGAGGAACGTGCATTTAAACAGAGAAAGCTTTATCTGTATTATCTCCAAAATTGTAAGAGCATGTATACAGGAAAGGAAATTGACCTTGAAGATTTATTAAGCAATAACAGCAGATATGACATTGATCATATTTATCCAAGGCATTACATAAAAGATGACAGTCTTGATAATAATCTTGTTTTGGCAGAAAAAGAAGTAAATAACGAAGTTAAAGGTGGGGATTATCCTGTTAAGCCTGATATTCAGGCAAAGATGGGAGCATTTTGGAAAGACCTGCTAAAGAAGGGCTTTATTACCAAAGAAAAGTATGACAGGCTAACTAGAAAGACGGAGTTTACGGAGCAGGAGCAGGCTGATTTCATTGCAAGGCAGCTTGTCGAAACAAGACAGGGGACTAAAGCCATTACGCAGATTCTTAAGCAGGCATTCCCTGAAACCAAGATTGTATTTTCAAAAGCAGGAATTGTCAGTGATTTCAGGCATAAGTATGAACTACCAAAGGTAAGATGCCTCAACAATTGCCATCATGCTCATGATGCTTACCTGAATATTGTTGTTGGAAATACCTATTATGTTAAGTTTACAGCTAATCCATTAAACTTCATCAAAGAAGCGGGAAAGAAATGGCGTGATCCTACTTACCATTATCACATGGATAGATTATTCGAATATGTTGTTGAGAGAAATGGCGAAACTGCATGGATACATCAAAATGGGAAAGATCCCGGAACAATAAAAAATGTTAAGGCCATGATGGCTAAGACATCTGTTCTCATGACGTATAAGCCATATATGGAGCATGGAGCTATTACTAATAAGGCAACAGTTTATTCTGCGGAAACGGCTAAAGGTAAGGAAATATCGTATATGGCGGTAAAGACAAGCGACAGACGGTTAGCTGACGTGTCTAAATATGGAGGCGTTACATCTATAGCAAATGCTGCCTATGCTTTGGTTCAGTATAAAGAGAAGGGAAAAACTTCTGATGATGAAAGGTTTGTAAGAGCACTGATAGGAGTTCCTGTATATCTCGGCAAAGTTTCAAAAAATGATGAAAAATTAATAGAATACCTGTTTCAAAAGGTTACAGCTGAGAGGTCTAAGAAGAAAATAGAAGATTTTTCTGTAAGGATGTTTCCTATAAGATTTGGAGATGCTGTAATAGTGGATGGCTTTAGGTATGTTTTGAAAGGAGCAACGAAGAATAATATTTATCTAAAGGATTTTCTTCCGTTATATCTAAGTACTGAAAGCCAGGCTTATGTTAAAAAGATAGAAAAAGCCACTAGCTTTGATGACTACGATGAGCAAGAAGATGGACAAAATGTTATTACCTCTGAGAAAAATATAAGATTATACAAGGAACTTGTTGATAAACTTACGTCCAGCATATACAAGAATAAGAAAGCAAACATTGCTCCGATTATATCCGGAGGAATAGAGGTGTTTTCCAATCTTGAAATCAAGCAGCAATGCTACCTGATTATACAGATTATTAGTTGGTTCAATACATCCACTCAATCAGCTGATTTAGCACTGCTTGGGGAAAGCGGAGGATCAGCTCATTCAGGAATACTTACGTTAAAAGGAACAATATCCGATTATAATGAAGTTGTATTAGTAGAGAATTCACCAACAGGATTATATGAAAAGAGAGTCAATCTATTAAAAGTATGAGTTGGAGAACTGTAGTTATTTCTAATGGCGCGAAACTAGATTATCAGATGGGCTACTTGGTTGTAAGGAGCAATGAAACAACTAAGGTTTTTATCAACGAAATCGGGACGATTCTCATTGAATCAACGGCAGTTTCGTTGACAGCTGCTTTGTTATCAGAACTAGTAAAGAAGAAGGTTAAAGTGATTTTCTGTGATGAAAAACGTAATCCTTCTTCTGAACTTGTGCCATATTATGGTTCTCATGATACTAGTGAGAAGGTAAGATCTCAGATATGGTATGGGAAGAACATGAAAACTGTATTCTTCAGATTGAAAATACTAAAGCTTACGTTGATTTGGTATCTGATTTATACTCTCAGGTAACCGTTGGAGAAGGTGAGTCTGTTCTGTCAGACGGAGAAAAATGTGTCGATATTAAGAAAAATACGGAGCTTATCCTGGAGCCATTTTCAATTGATATGAATAATCGGAAAATCAAAGGACGTGTTTATCAGGAATTATCCGGAATAGCTTTGCAAACTTATTTTTCGCAGTATAATAATATTTGCTCTCAAATTCAGAAGTTCGTGGAGCAATTATTTACTGAGGTGCCATATTCATTCGCTTATGCCGGTAGTATTGCTGTTGATGAGCTATTAAAAGCTGAAGCGGTAGAACTTGATTATAAATATGAATCTCTTGCAGAAAAATTATGTATTTATATAAGACTTCTTTCCAGTGTATGTGGCATTAAGGCTATATTTTTTACTGATTTGAATAGGTACCTTCAGGATTCGGATATAGCAAACGTATTCAAAGAAGCTCAATATGATAAAGTAAATATAATAAATATATGCTCTCAGGAGTGTAAATGTTCTTATGAAGATGTAGTTCAGTATATACTGGATGATTCCATGTGTTTTTGGAAAGCGCAATGATACTTGAATCTAACAATATCTAATGATAGACGGTTCGGTGAGAACAAAATTTGAGGTTTGAGAACCTTGTTAGATCATAAGTATTTAAAACAAAAGCATATGTCCAGATAGTTCCATCTGCGTTTGAGAACCTTGTTAGATCATAAGTATTTAAAACACATGATGGTATAAATTATTACGAACTCGGGTTTGAGAACCTTGTTAGATCATAAGTATTTAAAACCCATCCGTGAAGCGTCAGACATTGTACTCAGTTTGAGAACCTTGTTAGATCATAAGTATTTAAAACATCGTAGTTAGATGATTACTTGTAGCCCCAGTTTGAGAACCTTGTTAGATCATAAGTATTTAAAACTTTACAGCTTCCCGAGATACCTTACCTTGCGTTTGAGAACCTTGTTAGATCATAAGTATTTAAAACAAGTCCGGCAGCACATACTCATGGCAGCAGGTTTGAGAACCTTGTTAGATCATAAGTATTTAAAACCGATGTACGGAAGTCCAGCGCACCACATTTGTTTGAGAACCTTGTTAGATCATAAGTATTTAAAACTTGCATGAGGTCTACTTGCGGTAAGCCGTTGTTTGAGCCATGGCGGTCCAACTTGCTGCCTGCGGAAATGCAGATGTGGGCTACTCCGCTCTCGACGAGGAGAGCCTTGCGGCTGTGAAGACGGGCGTTCCTTATGTAGGCTACAGCGAAGAGGCAGCAGAGATCATCCTGGAATCTCTGCTTCCTGATGTTGAGACAGACGCTGCTTTTGGTGATTAGAATTTATGATGTATCAGCGAGAAAACTCCTTCCGACATAGTCGGTGGGGGATGAATCGCTGGCCCTCAGCGTTTCGTTTTGCTGTATCG
>JAEEGL016364265.1_pt1 | contig 19862 bp, 12 predicted proteins | sample 9134231 | NCBI WGS metagenome assembly JAEEGL01 (sample SAMN16246548, study PRJNA631951) | gut metagenome | biome: gut microbiome; feature: rumen; material: fiber-attached | host: Bos | place: Iran: Karaj | collected 2018-10 | reverse complement strand
CTGCGTGCAGCGCCCATGTGGAGAAGGCGGTCCGGGGGCTCGAGGGCATAACGGATGTGCAGGTGAAACTGCTGACCAACTCCATGATAGTAAGCTACGACGAGCCCTGCAGTCCGGCTGCCATAAGCAAGGCAGTAAGCGATGCAGGCTACGGGGCAAGCCCCATGAAGCAGGCCGGAGGCGGTTCGGGTTCTAATGCTGCTGCCAGGGCTGAGGCTGAACGGGCTGCAAGAGAGGCTCTGGAGGACCACGAGACTCCTGTAATAAAAAAGAGGCTGATATGGTCTGCAGTGCTTCTGCTCCCGCTGATGTACATATCCATGGGTCACACCATGTGGGGCTGGCCGGCTCCGGGCTTTCTTGCTCACAATCCGCTGGGCATAGCTCTTTACGAGCTGCTGATGGCTGCAGCGGTAATGATAATCAACCATAAGTTCTTTGTGAACGGCTTTAAGGGTGCCATCCACGGCGGCGCTAACATGGACACCCTGGTGGCCATGGGCTCCGCTGCTGGCTTTGTATACAGCACGGCGGTGTTCTTCCGCATGTGTACCGCTGCAAACGCGGGCGACATGATGCAGGCTCACGAGCTGTTCCACGGGGGAATGTATTTCGAGTCCTCCGCCATGATCCTGACCCTCATAAGCGTGGGCAAAATGCTGGAGGCAAGAAGCAAAGGCCGCACCACCAACGCCATAAAGGGACTCATGGACATGGCGCCCAAGGAAGCCCATGTTATCCGGGATGGAGCAGAAATAACTGTTCCGGCCGAGGAGGTGGAGGAGGGCGATATCTTCGTGGTGCGCCCCGGAGAGAGCTTCCCTGTGGACGGCAGGGTGCTGGAGGGCGAAAGCGCTGTAAACGAGGCTGCCCTCACAGGCGAAAGCCTGCCCGTTGACAAGGCTCCGGGAAGCCTTGTAAGCGCTGCAACCATAAACCAGAACGGCTCCCTCACCTGCGAGGCTACCCGCGTGGGAGGCGACACCACCCTGCAGCAGATCATCGAAATGGTGCAGAATGCCGCGGCTTCCAAGGCTCCCATAGCTAAGATTGCTGATAAGGTCTCAGGCATTTTCGTTCCCACGGTCGTGGGAATTGCCATCGTTGACTTCATAATATGGATGATAGCAAGGGGCGATCTTGGCTTTGCCCTTGGCCGGGCAATCAGCGTGCTGGTCATCAGCTGCCCCTGCGCCCTGGGCCTTGCGACCCCTGTGGCCATCATGGTGGGAAGCGGTCTTGGAGCAAAGAAAGGCATCCTCTTCAAGACAGCGTCCTCCCTGGAAGCTACGGGCAAGGTCCGTTATGTGGTGCTGGATAAGACCGGTACCATCACAGAGGGCAAGCCCAGGCTCACGGATATCGTGCCTGCGGAGGGTGTCAGCAAGGATGAACTGCTAAGGGCGGCTGCTTCTCTTGAAGCAAAGTCCGAGCATCCGCTGGCTACGGCCATCCGCGAGTATGCGGAGGAGCAGAAGCTGGAATTTGAAGGTTCAAAGGACTTTCAGGCTCTGCCCGGACACGGCGTTACGGGAAGCGTTCAGGTGAACGACAGGACTGTGACAGCCATCGGAGGCAATGCTGCTCTTATGGCGGAGCGGGGCCTGCTTAAGGCGGGTTCGGACGCATCCGCTGAGACCTTTGGCTCAGGACTTCGCGCCAAGGGCGATGCTCTGGCAGAGGACGGCAAGACGCCGCTTTACTTTGCGGCGGATGGAAGGCTGCTGGGCATAATCGCCGTGGCGGATGTCATCAAGGAGGATTCCAGGGAGGCTATTCAGGAGCTCATAGGCATGGGTGTTCAGCCCGTGATGCTGACGGGTGACAACTCCCGCACAGCGAAGGCCATAGGCCGCCAGCTGGGTCTTGAAGCCATAGTTTCTGATGTCCTGCCAGATGGCAAGGAGGCCGTTATCCGCAAGATACAGGAAAGCGGCAGCACTGCCATGGTGGGCGACGGCATCAACGACGCTCCGGCCTTAACCAGAGCAGACATAGGCGTGGCCATAGGCGCAGGCGCCGATGTGGCAATAGATGCGGCAGATGTTGTACTGATGAAGTCCAGCCTGAAGGATGTGGCAGGAGCCATAAGACTCTCCAGACAGGTCATCAGAAATATACACGAGAACCTGTTCTGGGCGTTCTTCTATAATGCCATTGGCATACCCATCGCCGCAGGCGCGCTGATCCCGCATTTCGGGATCACTCTGAACCCCATGTTCGGCGCGGCAGCAATGAGTCTTTCCAGCTTCTTTGTGGTGAGCAATGCCCTGAGGCTGAACTTCTTCGATATATTCTCGAAGAAGCGCGACAGCAAATACCAGCTGGCTCCGCTGCCTGATTTTCTGAAGGCAGGCGCCGTCAGCGCAGAGGAGGCTGCAGAGCTCATGAGGACCGAGCCCTGCCCGGTTCCAGCAGATGCCGCAGCTGAAGCAGCAGCCTCAGGAGAGTCTCAGCCGGAAGAAGCTGCAGGAACGGCCGCAGTCATGGGTGGAGTCCCCACTGCAGATGATAAAACAGTTGATTTAGGCGGCGCAGAACCGTCAGAAAACAATAAAACAAAGGAAGGAGCAGAGATCTTGAAAGTAATAGTAAATGTAAACGGCATGATGTGCCAGAACTGCGTAAAGCACGTAAAGAAGGCTCTTGAGAGCATGGAGGGCGTCGCATCTGCCGAGGTCTCCCTGGAGAACAACAACGCTGTTGTGGATATCACAAGCTGGATCCCCGAGTCCGCCTTCAAGGCAGCCATCGAGGAGGAAGGCTACGAGTTTGTGAGCGCCGTCCCCGCGGAAAGCGCAGCGCCGAAGAAGCTGGTAAGCGTAAACGGCATGATGTGCCAGAACTGCGTAAAGCATGTAAAGAAGGCTCTTGAAGGCATCGAGGGCGTGGTATCCGCCGAGGTCTCCCTTGAGAACAACAATGCCGTCATCACGCTCGGCGCGGAAGTGTCCGATGACACCATAAAGGCCGCCATCGAAGATGCCGGCTACGAATTCGTCAGCGCCACCGCTTGCTAGAACAGCATAATAAAACGCCTGAGCATAATGCTCAGGCGTTTTTGATTGACATGTATTACAGGCTCTCTTCCTTTACGATCTGCTCGGAGACTGCCTTGCGCAGCTGATAGAGCTTTTCGGCGTCAGCCTGATCCTTTGCCTTGATGGAGTAATAGAACTTGATCTTCGGCTCGGTGCCGGAGGGGCGCACTGCCAGCCAGGAGCCGTCGGCGTAGCGGAAACGGAGCACATCCGCGGGAGGCATGCCATCCATGCCGTCCTTGTAGTCCAGCATCTCCTCGATGCCGTCCATCAGGCCGGTTCCGGCAGCCCTCATTCGGGCGCTGATATTCTTTATGCTCTGAGCCCCGTCCTTGCCCTTCAGAGTGTAGGAATCCACCTTGTCGAGGAAATATCCATAACGTGCGTAAAGATCGCTCAGAACGGCTGTGAGAGGCTTCTGGAGGGCTTTGTAGTACGCTGCCATCTCGGAGAGCAGCAGAGCTGCAAACACTGCGTCCTTGTCTCTTGCATAGGTGCCGGAAAGGAAGCCGTAGCTCTCCTCAAAGGCGAAGAGGAAGTCCTCCGGATCCTTGGTCATCTGCTCGCCTATATACTTGTAGCCTGTGAGAGTTGCAACGCCGCGGACGCCGTTTTCCTTTGCCACCGCGAAGCTCATCTGCGTGGATACGATGGAGGATACGAAATAAACGTCCTTGGGGAGCTTGTCCTTTCTTCTTTCGATCAGGTAGTTAAGCAGCAGGGTGCCGATCTGGTTTCCGGTGAAGAGCACGAATTCGCCCTTTTCGTCTCTGGCTGCAAGGCCCATGCGGTCGCTGTCCGGGTCGCTGCCGATGACGATGTCTGCGCCTTCGGCTTTAGCCTGCTCGATGCCGGGCATCATGGCTTCTGCAAATTCGGGGTTGGGTGCTGCAAGGCCGGGGAAGTTGCCGTCGGGCCCCTTCTGGGATTCCACAAGGCTGACGTTCTTATAGCCCTGCTGGTCCAGTATCCTGAGTACAGGCACCAGTCCCGCACCGAACAGCGGAGTGTAAACTATCTTAATGGCATCCTTTGCCTCCTGGGGCAGGGGGTTAGCGGTCTTGGCTACAGCGTCGATGAATCTCTGCATCTCTTCCATGCCAAGGTCTTTGAGCAGTCCTTTTTCCCTTGCCTCGGCCTCGCTGATGGACTTTATCTCTTTATAGCTCAGCTCCTCGTAGTGCTTTGTGATGGCATTTGCATCCTCGGTCAGCACCTGGCAGCCGGTCTCATCGTAGGCCTTGTAGCCGTTGTATTCCTTGGGATTGTGGCTGGCGGTCACCACCACGCCGCCCACGCAGTTCAGGTCTCTGACGGTGAAGGACAGCAGAGGCGTTGCTGAAACCAGAGTGTAGAGCTTTGCGGGAATGCCGTAGGCAGCGAAGGTCATAGCTGTCTCGTAGGCGTAGGGCTGGGAGTTGTTTCTGGAGACCCAGGCCACGGCCACGCCCTGCTTTGCGCAGGCTTCCTCGCCGTGCTTTTCCTTCAGCGCCAGGGCGAAAGCCGCCGTCGCCTTGCGGATGTTGTATTTATTCATGCGGTTTGAACCCATGCCCATGACGCCGCGCATACCGGCGGTACCGAATTCCAGATCCCTGTAGAATCTGTCCTCGATCTCCTTCTCATCCTTCAGCGCTGCCAGCTCGGCTCTGTCTTCCGCGTCAAAATAGCTGTCATTCAGCCATTCGTTATATCTTGCTTTGTAGTCCATATATCTCTCCTTGAAAAATCATATGACACATATCTGGCCATCATTACTATTCTATCATATTTTCAGTATGCTTCAATCTGTTATTTTGAAGAAAGCATTTCTTCCAGCTTTATGAGAGCCCTGCCCCGGTGGCTTATGGCGTTTTTGTCGTCATCAGAGAGCTCAGCAAAGGACTTCCATTCGCTGTTGGACTGAAGGAGGCTGTCATCTCTGAGCACCTCCTGGGGCGACTGCCCGGGGACAGGTATCATGTCCGGGGCGAAGATGGAATCGTAGCCGAAGCCGTGTTCTCCCCGCTCCAGGCTCAGCATGCGGCCTCTGCATTCGCCTGCAGCCTGCAGTTTTCTTCCGTCCGGCCAGACCATGGTCAGCACGCAGATGAACTTCGCGGTCCTCTGCTCAAATGGCAAGCCCTCCAGAAGCTTCAGGGTCTTTACGCGGTTGTCAGCCTCAGTGCAGTTTTCACCTGCGAACCTTGCGGAATAGACACCGGGAGCACCATCAAGAGCATCTATCATCAGTCCTGTATCGTCTGCCACTGCGGGCTCACCCGTGAGCCTGCATACAGTATCGGCCTTTATAAGGGAGTTCTCCTCGCAGGTAGTCCCGGTCTCCTCTATTTCAAGCTCCGCCAGCCCCACCTCCGCCAGGGATGTCAGCTGCATTCCGAAAGCCTCAAGAACAGCGTTGATTTCTTTGATTTTGTGTTTATTTTGTGTAGCCGCTATAATTCGCATTTGTGTTCTCCTGATTATGTGTTATACTATATATTGAATTATTTTAATCAAAAAGTGCTTAATGCCACAAGATGAGCCTCATAGGGCTATCGATTAAATATATATCATTTCACAGACAAAATCAATCTATGGAGGGCCGGCATATGAAGAGGATAATTAGTATAGCCTTGTGTTTAGCGCTGATACTGTCGATTTTTGCCGTGCCTGCATATGCCGTCACAGCCGAACCATCGAGGATGGAAGCTGAAGCCTATATGCTGCTGGACATGCGGACCGGAAAGGTGCTGCTGCATCAGAACGAGGACGTGGAGCTGGAACCTGCCAGCACCACAAAAATGGTGACAGGCATCATAATCATAGAGGAGATGGAGAAGAACCCAGGGCTTAAGGACCGCACGCTTGTGGCTGACGCAGAGGTAGTAAAGACCGGAGGCACCAGCCTGACCTTCAAGGAAGGGGAGGAGATCAACGCCTGGGACTGTCTTAACGCCCTGCTCATCGCTTCCTGCAACGACTGCGCGGTGCTCTTCGCCAAGACTATTTCCGGCAGCGTGCCCGCATTTGTCGAGCGCATGAACCAGAAGCTGCTGGAGATCGAGGCAGTCATCGACGGCGAGACCGTCGGCGTCTCCCATACGCATTTCGTGAATCCCCACGGCCTGCACGACGAGGGACATTATTCCACTGCAAAGGATCTGGCTGTAATAGCCATGTACTGCATGCAGAACGAGACCTTCCGTCAGATAGTCGGCACCAGCGAATACACCATCCCCAAGTCCAACAAGTGGGATGCCAGGGAGATCGTCAGCACCAACAAGCTGCTGGCAGACGACACCACCCAGATGTATGTCTATAACGACAAGATCAGCACCAAGTACGAAGGTACCTTCGGCATCAAGACCGGTTTTACGACTCCTGCCGGCGGCTGCCTTGTGGCGGCGGCGGAACGCAAGGGCGAAGGCGACCAGGTCAGTACCATGCTGATGAGTGTCATAATGAAATCCGGCCAGCTGAGCCGCTTTGCAGATACCCACAAGCTGCTGAACTGGGGCTTCGAGAATTACTACACATATAAGCCGGTGGAAAACGGCAGCGACGCGGGGACTCTTGCAGTCAAGCGCGGAGCGGTCAAGGAGGTGCCTCTTAGGACCGAGGGTGAGTTCTACATCATACTCCCGCGGGATGCTTCCACCAGCGTCATCAGCACCGAGACCCATCTTAACGATATGGTCGCGGCGCCTGTGACTGAGGGGACCAAGCTGGGGACCATCGATATATTTGAGGGCGGAGAACTGAGGGGCACTGTTTCCGTAGTGGCTGCAGCCACCGTGGAGAAGGGCGGTCCGCTGTCTGTCTTCGGCATAGACGATGCGACGGCGCACAAGATCGTGGTTGGAGTAGCTGCAGGCTTCGGAATACTTGTAGCCGCTTTCGTTGGCTGGGTCATCTGGGCCCGCCATCAGACCAAGGTGAAAAAAGCCCGCAAAGCCGCCAGGATCAAGGCTCTCAGGGAAGAGGAAGCCCGCCGCAGAGCCATGTGGGAGCGCAATTACGACGAGCAGAGACGCAACAGAGAAGAATAGATGTTTGACATTCAGGCTGAACTGAAAAAACTGCCCGACAGTCCCGGAGTCTATCTCCACAAGGACAGGTACGGGCAGATAATTTATGTAGGAAAGGCGATATCCCTGAGGAAAAGGGTGCGCCAGTATTTTCAGTCGTCCAAAAATCAGGCTCCCAAGGTCCGTTCCATGGTGGAGCACATAGCCGAGTTCGATTACATCACCTGCGGCAGCGAGATGGAAGCCCTGATGCTGGAGTGCAATCTCATCAAGCAGTACGAGCCGAAATACAACATCCTGCTGCGGGACGATAAGACCTATCCATATATAAAAGTGACCCTTGGAGAGAATTACCCCAGGATACTGAAGACCCGCCGCATAGTGAACGACGGGTCGAAGTATTTCGGACCCTATCCCGATGCGGGGGCTGTGAATACCATAATAGAGCTTCTGAACGATCTTTACAGTCTTAAGCGCTGCTCTGCTGCAGCATTTCCCGCAGGCTTCAGCCCCTGTCTTAATTTCCACATAAAGCGCTGCAGAGGCATATGTCAGGGCAATGTGCCCAGAGAGGAATACATGCAGAGCGTTGAAAGGGCCATGGAGTTCCTGCAGGGCAAGAATCACGAGCTGCTTGACAGACTGCAGCAGCGCATGGAGGCGGCAGCGGAGGCGCTGGAGTTTGAGGATGCAGCCAGATACAGGGACTATATAAACGACGTAAATACGCTGGCCGAGAAGCAGAGAGTGGTTCTGGCAAGGCCGGAGAATCTGGATATCGTGCTGCTCAGCCAGGGACTTTCCGGGGCTCATGCAGTGCTCTTTACCGTCCGCGAGGGCAAGCTTTCGGGCCGCGAAAGCTTCTATCTGGGTGAATTTTCCGCAGAAAGCAGAGAAGAGATAGTGGCGGAATTCATAAAACAGTATTACTACGCCAATGTCATGGTGCCCAAGGAAATACTGGTGGACAGGCTGCCAAAGGATGCGGCTCTGCTGGAAGACTGGCTGAGCAATCAGAAGGGCAGCAGGGTGAGCCTGACGGCTCCAGCAAGGGGCGAAAAGAGGGCTCTTATGGATCTGGTCCGCAAGGATGTGGATCAGATGCTCAAGGATCTTGACGAACGCACCCGCCGCCAGCTTGAAAAGGAGCAGGCAGTGCAGCTGGGGCTGGCACAGCTCCTTGGCGAGGAGCAGGCTGAAAAGACGCACAGGATAGAGAGCTATGATATCTCCCATCTCGGCGGTCTCGATGCTGTGGGCGCCATGGTGGTGTTCTACGACGGAAAGCCGCTGCGCAAAGCCTACAGGCGTTTTAAGATCAAGACTGTGGAGGGCGGAAACGACGACACGGGATCCATGCAGGAGGTGCTGTTCAGGCGCTTTTCCAGAGCGCTGGAGGGCGATCCCTCATTCAGCGAGCTGCCTGATCTAATACTGATGGACGGCGGCATAGGCCAGGTCCACGCAGCCGAAGCGGTGCTGAAGGCTCTCAAGCTGGACAGCATACCTGTGGCAGGCCTTGCAAAGGACGACAAACATCGCACCAGGGCACTTGTCTTCAGGGAAGAGGAGCTGCCTCTTAAGGGCAGGCAGGAGCTTTTCGCCTACTGCGGCACCATACAGGAGGAGGTCCACCGCTTCGCCATAGACTACCATCACAATCTCCGGGGAAAATCCATGAGTCGTTCTGTTCTCGATGGCATTCCCGGTATAGGTGAAAAGCGCAAACTGGCACTGCTTTCAGCCTTTGGCAGCGTCGATGCCATAAAAGCGGCCGGCGCTTATGAGCTTTCGCAGGCTCCCGGCATGAATCTCAGAGCCGCAGAGGAAGTGGTGAAATACTTCGCAAAGCAGGATGAAGAGGCGGCAAATCGGACGAAGCCAGAAGTGGAGATCGACGAAAACGTCGATTATTCGTCGCCCGGCGGCATAGGCAGGCAGATCTCGCTGCCGGCAGTGGACGAAGACGGAGTCATAATATGAAAAAAATGTTTATTGCATCTGACATACATGGATCTTCAAAGTACTGCAGGCTGATGCTTGAGGCTTTTGAAAGGAGCGGAGCGGAGAAGCTGCTGCTTCTTGGGGATCTGCTTTACCACGGAGCCAGGAACGATCTTCCCGATGGATACGAAGTGAAGCAGGTTTTTGCCATGCTCAACGGATACAAAGACCGCATACTGGCGGTCAGGGGCAACTGCGATTCCGAGGTGGACCAGATGGTGCTGGAGTTCCCCATAATGGCGGAGTATGCGGTAATCACTCTGGAGGCGCCTGCGGAAGCTGGCCCTGAAAAAGACGGCGGTGATGAAAACGGAGCCGGCGGTGATGCTGAGGATGAACGCATCATCACTGTTTTCGCGCACCACGGCCATCACTTCGATGAAAGCCGCCCGATGCCTCTTGGCATGGGGGAGATAATGCTCTGCGGCCACACTCATGTGCCGAAGGACGCAGACCATGGCAGCTTCGTGTATCTAAATCCCGGCTCCGTATCCATCCCAAAGGGCGGCAGCCGCCACAGCTATATGATCTATGAAGACGGTGTTTTCAGCTGGTATGACCTTCTTACCGGTGAAAAATACCATGGATTCAGGGCTTAAGCCCTTTATGCAATGGAGTAGGGAATGCCAAATCCAGCCTGTTTTTTGTTGAATGATGCGCAGAAAAAGACCATCGAAAGCATAGTGGATGTTTACGGCGACGGGACTTTCTATGCCATGGAAAACTATGCGGACTACAGGCTTGAGGAGATAATAAAGGACAGCTGGGGCGATTACGGAGCGCTCAGGAACCGACTGGATGAGCTTCTTCTGACAGTACCTTCGGCGGAAGCACCCGAGCCGGAAGGGGGCTGCACGGTATTCACGGCGAAAAACCGCGAAGGCCATGTGCTTGTGGGGAGAAACTACGATTTCAAGCACGATCTTTCGGTGGTCATGGTAAAAAACAGCGTTCCCGGACAGGTCAGGAGCTTTGGCATAGCCAATGCCCGCTTTCTGGACTTCGCTCCGGGGCAGCTTTCCGATGGAGCTTCGGATGTGAGCAGGGCAGTGCTCTTCCCCTTTCTTTGCGTGGATGGCATGAACGAAAAGGGCGTTTTCGTGTCGGTGCTGGTGGTCCCGGGAAAGGGGACCATGCAGAGCCGGGGACTTAAAAAGACCTTGAATACTCTGGCAATGCGCACAGTCCTTGACAAAACGGAGAACATACAGGAAGCTCTGGATGTTTTTCTGTCGCAGGATCTTCAGATAGAAAGCAGAGTAAGGGATTTTCACTTCATGTTTGCGGACAGGAGCGGCAGAAGCGCTGTGCTGGAGTATCTGGACGGCGAACCGGTGATTTCCTATACTCCTCTTGTGACCAACTTCCGGCTGAATCCTAAACGGCCAGACAAGGGAGAGGGCATGGACCGGTACAGGATAGTTTCGGAGCTGCTGGCTTATCACGACGGCCTTCTGGAACGGCAGGACATGATGGATATACTGCGGCTGGTGAGCCAGCCATCGGGGCGCAAGAGGCGCAGCGACACCCTCTGGTCCGCGGTCTACGATCTTACTGCGGGCGAGCTGGACCTGGCCGTAGGGCACAGATACGACGCAGTGCAGCATTACAGCCTCAGTGACTGATGCAAAGACATATTATACAAGCAAAAAGACAGGGCATCAGAGCCCTGTCTTTTATAATGCGATCTATTAAGCAGTATGAGTCTTCTTTCCTACTACAGCAAACATGACCATACCTATAGCGGAAAAGACTATTACCATCATAAGGCAGGGGATATAGCTTCCCGCCTTGTCGCTTATGGTACCGAAAAGGGTGGTGAACAGCGCATAGAATATGGTCTGCACCATTGTCGCATTGGCGAATATCTCTGCAAAACGTTCCTTTGCCACACCTTGGATCAGTATGGGAAGGCCAACGGTGTTCAGGGAAAATGCAGCCGCATAGATGCAGGTGCCTGCAATGATGGCGATTTTTGAACCCGAGAAAAATACCATGATCAGACACGCTGCTATATTCATCGCAAGATATCCCACGCTGGTCCTGACATAGCCCAGCCGGTCAGCGATGAAGCCGAATACCAGCTTCCAGACCGAGTTGAAAATGCTCTGGAAGGACACCAGCGTCGCGCCGAAGCTGAGGGTGTAGCCCAGGCTGATGGCAAAGGACGAGAAGTGGGTGTTCATGCCGGTGGCTCCGGAAATAGCTACAGGCAGAGTAGTGAGAATGGCCAGGATAATGAACGGCACGACAGTCTTCTCTGCATTTTCGCTCTTTTTCTTTGCCGCAGCAGCATTCTGATCGGACTCATTGAGCCTGATGCTGAAACATGTGGGAATGGCCAGAACGCCTATAAGAAGAGCCAGCAGTCTGAATGCCATAGCATAGCCATAGCCTTCGATGATGCGGCCCAGGATCGGGTTCATTATGGCAGCCACGATGCCGGACAGGGCCATGGCTATGCCCAGCTTGGAGCCGCTCTTCTCACCATACCAGCTCCTGAGCACCATTGATATCGTAAGGCTCTTGAAGCAGATGTCGCCTGCGCCCATGAATACCGCAATTGCGTAGAATACCGGCAGCTGTCTGGCAAAGGAAAGGGCTATAAAGCCCAGCACTACAATTGTAGATCCGCAGCCCATTACCAGATTGATAGGTATTTTTTTGATCAGCCTTGCAACGATCTGCGCGGAAAATGCAGAGGAAAGGCTGATTATGGTGGATATTGCTGCTATCTGGCCTCTGCCTGTCCCCAGTGCCTGTGCGATTGGGGTGTAGAACAGGCCTATGCAGTTGCTCACCATGCCTATGCTGCAGCCTATGCAGATGCAGCATTTGATAAGTATCTTAAGTTGGTTCTTTTTAAGATCGTCCATTTTTTAATCCTATGAATACTGCTCTGCCAGCTTCCGGGCTACATATACGCCGGAGGCGCTGGCCTGAGACAGGGAATGCGTAACGCCCGAGCCGTCGCCCAGTACGTAAAGACCGGGGAGAACTGTCTCAAGATCGCTGTTGAGCTCCACGGTCGAGTTGTAGAATTTTACCTCAACGCCGTAGAGCAGAGTATCTTCGTTTGCAGTGCCCGGCGCTACCTTGTCCAGCTGGTAGACCATTTCGATGATATCGTCCAGCTGGCGCTTGGGCATAACCAGACTCAGATCTCCGGGAGTAGCCTTAAGAGTAGGCCTTGTGAAGCACTTTTTCATGCGGCTCTCGTTGGACCTGCGTCCCTTTACAAGATCTCCGAAGCGCTGAAGAAGCACGCCTCCTCCAAGCATGTTGGAAAGACGGGCTATGGATTCGCCGTATTCGTTGCTGTCCTTAAAGGGTTCCGTGAAATGGTTAGAGACCAGCAGCGCAAAATTAGTGTTCTCGCTCTGCAGAGCCGGGTCCGAATAGCTGTGTCCGTTTACAGTCACTATTCCATTGGTGTTTTCCGTGACGACCTCGCCGTAAGGGTTCATGCAGAAGGTGCGGACCAGATCGTTGTATTTCTGGGTCTTGTAGACCAGCTTGCTCTCGTAGACCTCATCCGTGATGTGTTTGAATATCTCTGCAGGCAGTTCAACGCGAAGGCCTATATCCACGCGGTTGGAGCGGGTCTTTATGTTCAGCCTCCTGCACATTTCGGAGATCCACTTTGATCCGGAACGGCCTGTGGCAAGAACCAGCTTGTCACAGCTGAATTCCTCGCCTTTGACGGTGACCACTCTGTAGCTGCCGTCATCTTCCCTGCTTATGCTCTCCACATCGGTGCGGAAACGCATGTCTATGCGCTCCTTACAGTAATCGTAGATGCGGCCGAGGATCTCCACATTTCTGTCAGTGCCGAGATGTCTTACTCTGGCGCTCAGAAGGTGGAGGTCGTTCTGCAGTGCTTTTGTCTTGAGGTCGGAGCTGGCTGTGGAGAAGAGTCTTGCTTCGGACCCGCCGAAGCTGCAGAGCACCTGATCCACATATTCCATCAGCTCCATGGCCTTTTCGGCACCGACATACAAATGCAAATCACCACCGAATTCGGTGGTGATATTGAAATTTCCATCTGAGAGAGATCCTGCGCCACAGTAGCCATTCATGATATGGCAAGGATTGCAGCGTATGCATTGATCCACTCTCCCTTCATGAATGGGACATCTGCGCTCGGCTATCGCCGCGCCTCTGTCCAGCATAAGCACTGCTGCATTGTTCTGCCTCCGGGTGAGTTCATAAGCCATGAACACACCGGAAGCGCCGGCACCTACGATAATGATATCGTAGTGTTTCATTCCAGCTCCTTAGTCTTCTTCAGTCAGCTTGTCGAATTCCTTAACGACTCTGTCGAACTCGGCATCGTCTTCGATGTCGATGAGCTCGAACTCGTCTTCGTTAACTTCCTTGTAGCCGTAGAGATAGACGTCATCGCTGTCATCATCGGGGATCAGCGCAATATATTCCTTGCCGTCCACTTCGAAAATGCCCATGATCTCAGCTTCGACTTCTTCACCATTGTCAAACTCAAGAGTGATGAATTCGGATTCTTCGTCGATGTTCTTCTTTACATCGTCTGCCATTATTATTTCCTCCGTATTGTTTTTCGCAATATGATTATACAGATTAGTGCGGCTCAAGGCCAGTTGACCATTTATTCTAGCACATAAGACTATTCTATTTCAATACGCTCTTTGATCATATTTTCGACCTTGTATCTGATAACGGACTGCTTCAGATAGGGGAGGCCGTAGGTCTTCTTGTGCTCGGTGTAATAGCTGTTTCCGGTCTGCTCGAGGAAGAAGTCTCTGAGATCCTTCTTGCTGATCTTTATATTGCTGTCCTCAGCTATAGCCTGAAGTATCAGGGCTTCTCTTGCATAACCTTCAGCCTGTTTCTTGTACTGTTCTCTGAGCTGCTCTTCAGTGGTACTGTAAGCAGCAAGCAGATCCGCAAGCGTAAGTCCGTACTGCTCTGCAGTGCGTGTCTGGTCGGCAATATACTGGTTCACGAAGTAATCTGTCATAGAAGCAGGAACTTCGCTGATAGCGGATCCATCGGATATCTTCTGGAATGCCATGCTGTAGGTGATGTACTCCATCAGCTGGTCTACAGTATTCCAGCCATAGCCTGCAAAATTGGTGCTTACGAATTCGTCGGTCACTTCTTCAAGATACTGATAGTCGTAAATGTAATTGAGAGTGATCTCGAACTGGGCTGCCTTGCCTGAATAGGCGGGATTGTTCTCGTAGGGGTCGGGGAAGGTGACGTCGATGGTAAAGGTCTCTCCGGGCATATGGCCGAGAATGCCTTCCTCAAATCCGCCGATATACTGTCCGGATCCGATGGTGATCTGCTGGCCGGTCGCGGTGCCGCCTTCGAAGGCTGTGCCATCCATGTAGCCGGTAAAGTCGATATTGCAGGTATCGAACCAGTTTGCCGCTCTGTCTTTGATCTCGCTGGTGAGCGGGTAATTGCGGAGCAGATCCTCCTTGAACTGATCCAGATCTTCCTGAGCGATCTTCAGTGTGCTGTAGTCGCCAAGAGTAACATAGTCAGATGCCTTGAGGTCGAAATATCCGTCCTTGTTAAGGCCCTGGCTGTAGATGGAATCGCTTCCTTCTTCTTCTCCGCAGCCTGCAAGCATGCCAAGGCACATTGCCAGGATGAGCAGTATGGAAACTGTTTTGGTGAATTTTGTCATGATTTGGGTTCTCCTAATTTTGTTTTTTAAACAACCAAAATAATATACCACAAGGCGGAGGCTTTGTGTGAAGAATTTGTAAGTTTTTTTGAAACTATTTACTATACTAAAGTATATTATCAAAAATTGATAACGATTTAACAAGTATTTGGCTTGAAAGCATGGACTAATAATGATAATATAGAACAGGTATAAATTTTTCGTTTATTTGTATAATAAAATCTTATGACTATTTTCGACATCATATCAATGTTCGGAGGTCTGGCCCTTTTCCTCTACGGCATGAACATCATGGGCGACGGACTGCGCAGCAGCTCCACCGGAGCCCTGAAAAAGGCCATGGACAAGATAACCAACAATCCGATCAAAAGCTTTTTCCTGGGCATGGCGGTGACCGCCATCATCCAGAGCTCCACCGCCACCATCGTTCTGTGTTCCGGCCTTGTTGGCGCGGGCATCATAAGCCTGCACCAGTCTCTTGGCATAATCATGGGCGCCAACGTAGGTACCACCATCACCGCTCAGATCATCAGACTGATGGACCTGAATGCAGACAGCGGCTCCTTCATGAATTTCTTCAAGCCATCCACCCTGGCTCCTCTGGCATCCATAATCGGCATGCTGCTCATCATGATAGTAAAGAAGAGCAATGCCAAGACCCTGGGAGGCGTTGCCATGGGCTTTGGCATACTGTTTACCGGCTTGATGAACATGTCGGCTTCGGTGAGCCAGCTTTCGGACTCCCAGGCCTTTAAGGATATGTTCCTGGGGCTGGGCGGAAATCCTCTTCTGGGTTTCCTTGCCGGTGCCGCGGTGGCCTTCCTCATCCAGAGTTCATCCGCATCTGTAGGTATACTGCAGGCTCTGTCTGTGACAGGCGCCCTCAGCTTCGGATCCATTTATTCGATACTGCTTGGCATATATGTGGGCGATGCAGTAACCACCGCTATAGTATGCTCCATAGGCGCAAAAGATGACGCCAAGAGAACAGGCATTATTCAGGTGCTGTTCAATCTGGCGCAGGTAGTCATGATATTCACTGCGGTGCTGATCCTGAAAAGCACAGGCGTACTGGGCAGCTTCTGGTCTGATCCGATCCATTCCGGCGGCATAGCTAATGTCCATACCATTTTCAAGCTGGCCTGCGGCCTTATACTGCTGCCCTTCAGCGGTTATCTGGAAGTGCTCGCAAGGAAGATCGTAAAGGATGATGTGGTTGAGGACGACTACAGCCCCGACTTCTCGCTCTTTGACGAAGCTCTGTTCAAGACCCCCGGTCTGGCTCTGGATTCCGCATTCAGGGGTCTGAAGGATATAGCCGAAGCCGCATTTGATAATACATCCAAGGCGATGGACTGCCTGATGGAGTATGACGAAGCCAAGGCGGAGCATGTCATTCGTACCGAAGACTACATAGACCGCATGACAGACCTTGCCAGCGAGTATCTGGCCAAGCTCGCAGCTTACATCAATCTTGACCGGAACATGGACATGCTGAACTACTATCTGAAGTGCGTGACCGAGTTCGAAAGAATAGGCGACCATGCTCTGAACCTGATAGAAAAGGCAAAGGAGCTCAGGGAAAGAGGAGCTTCCTTCTCCGCATCTGCCATTGAGGAGCTGTCGCTGCTCCACGATGCTATCGATGAGATAAGCGGTTATACTCTTAAGGCTTTCGAAGACAGCGACTTTGAGAATGCGCTGCACATCGAACCTGTGGAGGAAGTGGTAGACCGTCTTGTAGACATATTGAGAGACGCCCACCTGAACCGCCTGAAGAACGGCGAGTGCTCCGTGGATTCCGGCTTTATCTTCCTGGATATGCTGGTGAATGTTGAGCGTATCTCAGACCAGTGCTCCAACGTGGGTCTCCACACTATAGCCCTCTTCGGCGACAATACCGCTGAGATGGAACACGAATACGTGCGCGGACTGCGCAGCGGTTTCGACTCCCGCTACAACGACGAGCTGGAGGCTGAGAGCCGCAAGTACATGTCCCGCCTGGATCACATCGGCACAGACGACGATCAGCTGAATATAGATCAGATATTAGGCGAAAAAGCGGACATCTGATCTTAAGCAATAAAGATGAAGAGGCAGAAATGCCTCTTTTTTCTTGACCTTTTTGTATCAAATTGATACCATATATAGTGGTATGAAAAGGAGATTCTAACAATATGAAGAAATATCTTTCTGTTGTAATTATACTGACCCTGCTGCTGTCGATGGCAGCCTGCGGGGGAAAGGATGAGCCTGTGGACCCGGCCCCCGGGCCTGCGGAGACCACGCAGAGCGCAATAGATATCAAGCCGGAAGTTCCTGATGATCCACCGGAGCCTCCCGCTCCTCCCGAGCCGCCTGTTCCCGAGGGACCTGCCGGTACCAATCCCTTGAGCGGTCTTCCGATGGAACCTGAAGATGAAAAGCTCAGGCCTATCGCGATCATGATAAATGACCACGAAAAGGCTCTGCCGCAGCTGGGTGTCTCTCTGGCAGATATCATATACGAAGTTCCCGCAGAAGGGGGAATAACCCGCATGCTGGCAGTATTCCAGACCGTTAAGGATGTGGGCACCATAGGCAGCATACGTTCCGCGAGGCTCTACTATGCAGAGCTGGCCACAGGCCACGATGCCATCTACGTTCATGCAGGAGGAAGCGAGGAAGCCTATAAGAATATCAGAGGCTGGAAGATGAATCACATCGATGGCGTCGAAGGCGGTCCCAAGGATGATGTTTGCTTCTGGAGAGAGAAGAGCAGGACCAGCGCAGGAGTTCCCTTCGAACACACTCTTATGACCTCCGGGGAGAGGATCATGACCTATCTTGGCAAGGGCTACTTCCCGACAGAGCACAAATCCGGCTACAGCTATCCTCAGGAATTCGTCGAAGACGGAACTCCTGAGAACGGAAGCCCTGCAGGGGATGTGGTGATGAAATTCTCCGGCTACAAGACTACGGAATTCGTCTACGACAAGGACTCCGGACTCTATAAGATCAATCACAAGGTAAACAAGACCAGCGGCGAATATGTGGACGGCAACACCGGAGAGCAGGTTGGCGTCACGAATCTGCTGGTGCTGGAGACCAGTACCAAGGTCCTCGACAGCGAAGGCCGCCTGAGGGTGGTCACCGTGGGCAACGGCAAAGGTACATATTTCTGCGGAGGCAAGAGCATTCCCATAAAGTGGAGCAGAGCTGACAGGAACCAGCCTCTGGTCTATACTCTGGAAAACGGAGAAGCGCTTAAGCTGGGCAAAGGACACAGCTATGTGTGCATCATGAACCCCAACGTAAGCAGTCTCGAAATAAAAGAATAATTTTCTGCCTCCATGTGACCGCGGGGGCATTTCTTCGTCTTAAGGATTGAAAGCGCCGTTAATGGCGTCTGGAACGCGCAGATAGCCGCATCCGGCGGCAGAGCTTAATCGAGAGGTTATGAATATGAAGAACATTTTTAAATCTAATGGCAAAAAGCACTGGGGCTGGATAGCCGGCATAGCGCTGGCTCTCGTGGTAGGCCTTGGCGTAGGCGCCATTGCAGGCAGCGGTTCCTTTGGCGGAAGCAAAAGTGCAAGCAACGGGTGGTATTACAATGATAGCTACTATGCAAAGGACGAGGCTGAGTCAGCCGCAGACATGTACTATGAAGCCGAAATGCCTGCTCCTGAAAGCAGCGGCTGGATGATGGCCGAAGAGCAGAAGACTGCGAATGCTGCAGGCAAAGCTCCGTCATCAAGTGCTTCTGACTCCGGTGCGGCAAACAGCAATCTCGCTATGCAGATGGGAAACATTAATACCGAGAACATGAAGCTCATCTACAGGGCTGACGTGCAGGTCCAGACTCTGGACTTTGACCAGACCGTGGCGGATCTTAACGGCCTCGTGGCTCACTATGCAGGCTATTTTGAAAGCGCCTTTGTGGACAACGGCAGCTACTACAGCGGCGGTTCCTACATGAAAGGCAATTATGTAGTCCGCATCCCCTCCAGGAACTATCAGGACTTCATCAACGAGTTCGGCAATGTGGCTCATATAGTCAATATCAATCAGAGCGTGGAGGACATCAGTCTGCAGTACTCTGACACTGAAGCAAGGCTTGAGACTCTTAAGATAAAGCACGAAAGGCTGCTGGAGCTCCTGAGCAAGGCTACGGAGATGTCCGACATCATCGAGCTCGAAGGCGCTCTGAGCGATGTGGAGTATCAGATCGACAATTACGGTTCCAGACTGAACCGCTACGACAGTCTGGTGGGCTATTCCACCATCACCATCAATATCAGCAAAGTCAACCGCGTGGATCCTCCCGTAGAGCAGGATAACAGCTTCCTTGCCAGACTGCAGAGAAGCTTTAAGAACGGCTTTGACAACGCTATGGACAATCTGGAGGACTTCGCCTTCTGGTTCAGCTACAATCTTGTGGGCATCATCATCTTCGTGATCATCGTCTGGGCAGTGATACACTTCGGAAAGAAGATCCGCAGCAGGAAAAAGGCTGCAAAAGAGGCAAAGGCCGCTGCAGAAGAAGTGAAAAAGACTGAAGAAACTAACGAATAAAACATTATTTGACGCCGGGGCTTCTGCCCCGGTTTTTTTATGATACAATGAAGACGAATTATGTTTTGCGTAAGGCCTTCGGCCGGGAGGAAAACAAGATGTCCAAAGCTCAGAAAAGATCCGCCATAGCGCTGGCGCTTCTGCTGGTGCTTGCCTTTATCTGCATGCTGGGAGCTGACTACATTCAGCACGGCAAGGGTGTGATCGATATAAGTGAGGGCGTGCTGGCTACGGAAGACGGCCCGCTGTATTACAAGCTTTACACACCAAAGTCGGCCACAGAGGAGACTCCGGCTCCCGGTGTGCTGCTGCTCCACGGCTATCAGAACGACCACGAGACCTGCGCGGCCTATGCCATTGAGCTGGCCAGAAGGGGCTATGTGGTGCTTGCGATAGATGAATTTGGCCACGGCAAGACGGTGCCCGGGCTCGAGGCCAGAGGCTATGTGAACAAGAAGGTGTCGGTGAATTTCGGCGAGGAAAGCGAGGCCGACGGCACATTCAAGAAGATAGGCGGGACCATACGCTACAGGGTGCTGATGAATTTCTCCAACCTGAGCTTTTTCGACGATAAAT
>JAEEGL016047241.1_pt1 | contig 19862 bp, 14 predicted proteins | sample 9134231 | NCBI WGS metagenome assembly JAEEGL01 (sample SAMN16246548, study PRJNA631951) | gut metagenome | biome: gut microbiome; feature: rumen; material: fiber-attached | host: Bos | place: Iran: Karaj | collected 2018-10 | reverse complement strand
CAGATGGACGGTGAGGTGAGAAGCATCTATCCTAAGGTGGGCGAGTTGGTAGGTAATGGCAGACCTATCATGAAAATCTAAATGATGAACGACATATGGGGCACATTCGACGTAAGCGAGGACCAGTTGAACGGCATGCAGGTAGGTACGGAGTTCACGGCTTTTGTGCCTGCATTCAACAAGGAAATCAAGTTGAAGGTATATCACATGAAGGATCAGGGCTCTTATGCCGTATGGAAGGCTACGAAGGCCAACGGACAGTATGATCTGAAGACCTTTGAGGTGAAGGCACGTCCTGTAGAGAAAATCGAGGGCTTGCGTCCTGGCATGAGCCTGGTGGTGAAATGAGGAGTTAAGAATTAAGAGTTCTTTGCAAGCAAAGCGTCGCAAGCGCCGAGCGAAGAATTAAGAGTTAAGAATTAGGACGTTAGAGTTGAAAACGCTACAATTAATATATAAGGTAGGGCTACGCGAGTTGCAGATACTGTGTCGCAACCACGTGTACCTGTTCTGCATGGTGGCTTTCCCGCTGATGGTCATGGTGTTCTTCACATCGCTGATGGACGACGGACTGCCAACGGAGATGCCTGTGGGTGTGGTGGATCTGGACAACACATCGACGTCACGCTCATTGATACAGCGTCTGGATGCCTTCCAGATGTCGAAGGTGGTGGCCCACTACCCCAGCGTGAACGAGGCACGTCGTGATATTCAGGAAAACGAGATTTACGCATTCCTGTATATCCCCAAGGGTACCACAGAGAACCTGCTGGCAGGACGACAGCCTAAGATCTCGTTCTATTACTCGTATACCACACTGGCATCGGGCGCCCTACTGATGAAGGATCTGAAGACCATCTCTACACTGGGGTCGGCAGCAGTAGGTCAGGCCACGATGCGTGCTAAGGGATTCACAGATGCACAGATACAGACATTCCTGCAGCCCATCCGCATAGACGTGCACCAGATAGCCAACCCATGGATTAGCTACAACTCATACCTGTCTACGATGCTGGTGCCAGGTATGATTATGCTATTTATCTTCCTGATATCAGCCTATTCACTGGGCACGGAGTTGAAATTCGGCTCGTCGAAGGAATGGATGGAGATGGCCGACAACCGTATATCGATAGCACTACTGGGAAAATTTCTGCCTCAGACAATGATCTGGCTGGCTGTGGTCTATGGCTATGAATACTACGTATTCTACGTGTTACAGTTCCCCCATCTGGGCAGTCCCTGGATGCTGGTTCTGCTGGGACTGGTACAGGTCATCGCCTCGCAGGGCTTTGGCATCTTCGCCTTCGGACTGATGCCGTCACTGCGAATGTCGATGAGTGTGTGCTCGCTATGGGCAGTGCTCAGTTTCTCGATGGTAGGCTCGGCCTTCCCCGTGATGGGCATGGACGGTGCGTTGCAGTCGCTGTCGTGGCTGTTTCCCCTGCGTCACTACTACATGATTTATCAGATAAACGTGTTCAACGGCTATCCGCTGTTGGAGTCGTGGTTCCATATAGCTGCACTGGCAGCATTTATCCTGCTGCCCTGGCTGGTGGTAATGAAAATAAAGAATGCAATGCTGACTTATGTCTACATACCGTAATAGTTACAGAAGAAGGATAGACGACACCATGTTGATCTGGCGCGACGAGATGCGACAGGTGTTGAAGGATGAAGGAGTGCTCATCTTCTTTATCATCGTACCCTTGATATATCCCCTACTCTACTCGTGGATCTACAACAACGAGACGGTGCACGAGGTGCCGGTGGTGGTCGTGGACCAGTCGCACACGGCGCTCTCACGTGAGTTTATCCGTATGTGCGACGCGTCGGCAGATGTCAAGATAGCCTATTATGCACAAGACCTCGACGAGGCCAAGTCACTGGTAAGTCGTCAGTTGGTAAAAGGAATCTATCTGATTCCTAGCGAGTTTGAGACGAATGTGAACAGGATGCAGCAGGGCGTCATCAGCGTGTACTGCGATATGAGTCTGATGCTCACCTATAAGGCTATCTTCCAGACCGCCCAACTGGTGTCTATGCAGATGGGGGCTGAGATACAGACGAAACTGGGAGGGCATTTCACCAGCAGGGAGGAGGCTATCTCTGCCCGTCCGCTGGATTATGCCGAGGTGGCAATCTTTAATCCCCAAGGAGGTTATGGATCGTTTGTACTGCCTGGTGTGCTGATGCTGATTCTGCAGCAGACACTGGTACTGGGTATCGGCATGTCGGCAGGTACGGCACGCGAGCGTAATCGCTACCACCAGTTGATACCAATAACGCGTCCTTATCAGAACGTGTTCCGTATCGTACTGGGCAAGGCGCTGTGTTACTTCATGATTTATGCCATCATGGGTGCTTGGCTGGTCATCGGAGTGCCCCGCTTGTTCCACTTCCCCCAACTGGCCACATGGCAACCACTACTGACGCTGATGCTGCCCTACACGCTGGCATGTATCTTCTTTGGCATCGTGGTATCATGTATCGTGAGGTATCGTGAGAACGTGATGTTGCTGATGGTCTTTGTATCCGTACCCTTACTGTTTCTCTCAGGCGTCAGTTGGCCTCAGAGCAATATCTCTGGTTTCTGGCAGGGCGTGTCGTGGGTATTCCCCTCTACATTCGGCATCAAGGCCTATGTACGCCTGAACTCGATGGGTGGCACCATCAGTGATGTGTCATCGGAAATATGGATTCTATGGCTGCATGTTTTCCTGTATTTCTGGTTGGCATGCGTGGTCTATGGCTACCAGATATACCTGGCGCGCCACGATGCTTTCTGGCGATATCTGGAAATGAAGAAGAGGAAACAACAGAAACAAGAAGAATAAAACATAAGAAAAGGCTGCTCGGAAATGAGTAGCCTTTTCTTATGGATTCTTTTGAAGAACGTCTTTATCTGATCAGCACCTTCTGCGTCTGTCCGTTGGGTTTCACCACGATGTTCAGTCCGCGCTGCAAGCTCTCACGGCGTACACCTGAAGGACTGTAGATTCCCTCCGGAACACGACTGACAGGACGGGTGGTGATTCCAGTGAGGATAGACAGGTCGCGCAGACGGCATTCGGCCAAGAGGTACTCCAGCATGCCACTACCCACTTCCTTAAACTGAATGACATAGTCGCCCTTGGTGGTGACGTCGAAAGTCAGCGAGTTACGCGTAGCTGACGAGATATCGCCTGCGGCATTACCATTCAGATTAGGAGCTGCGGTACAGTTGGGCGATGTAGCAACAACACCACCTGTACTCTTCAAAATACGTGCCTGATAGGTTGGTGTGCCCTTCCATGCGGCAGTAGCAAAATAGAGCTGGTATGAACCTGGCTCAAGCGTCAGTTTGTAGTTATTCAGGCGACCATACTCAGCACTGGTGGTACGCCAATAGAGCGCCTTGCCCTGATAGCCCTGCAAGCCACTGAAGGTACGTGGGCCACTGCCGTTCGAAGTAGGATAATTACGCACGTTGGTACCATCGGTGGTACGCCAGCCAACAGGCAGTTCGCCTGCTGCCACATTGGTGAAGTCAAGATCATAGACAGCGCAAATATCATAGAACTGAGGTTGGATGGTCACATTCTCATCAGGCATGATGAATGACACCTCCTTGGCACCCTCTGCCACAGGAATAGTCTTGCCTTGGGTGAAATAGATAGAGTTGACCACACGGAGCGACTTGATGCCATAGCCATCTTCTGCGCTGATGGTGAGGTGAACCTCCTGACCAGCCTGTGCAGAATCAACATCGGCCACCACGGTACCGAAGTCGGCCTTACGGATAGCAACATTGAATTTCTCCTTAGGCGTCTCGGCAGGCATGTAGATGATCTGGTCGATAGTCATCTTGATAGAGCCTGAATTCTGGAGCACGAAGTTATTTGTACCGGCATTCAGTGTTGCGGGGATAATAGCCTCGGTCCACTCGTTCTTTGCAACTTTCTCGAAAGCCACTGTCTGAGTAGTGCCATTAACGGTGGCCTTCATATTGCCGGCCTTACTGCTGTTGCAATAGCGCACAATGATATTATAGTCGCCACCCTCGGCCAACTTCAACTGATGACGCAGGGCAGAAGCTGTATTGGCCTGTGTCTCGACATAGCCCATGCCGGCAAAGTCCTTATAATCCTGTGCCCACCATCCGGAATGTGTCAGACTAACATTGGCACTCTTATAGTCCATATTCTCGGCCTCAATGATGATAGGTCCGTGATAGGCTTCAGGCTGTTGGGGCTGTCCCAAGGCCGTATCAGGCAGGTAATCGGTGAGTCGATCGGTAGCCTCGCCAGCACATGCAATAGTGATGGTGGCAGGTCCCATGTGCTTCACACCAACACGATAGATTTTCGTATCGGCATCGTAGGCCTCGCTAACGAGGGTGGCAGAATAAGTCGTTGTGCCAGTCTTATGCTTTTCAAGTGTAGCGGTGGGCTTGGTGGTGGCACCAGTGATATAGATGGTGTCAACACGAACGGTCAGCGTGTCGCTACGATAGTTATTCAGATAAAGCTCGATACGATCGGCATACTCGCGAATCACACCACTGGAAAGGTTGTAGTAGTCGAGTTTCAACGAGTCGCAGGTGTTATACTGCAAGGGAATAGCTCCCACCGCATGCTTATTCTTATTTAAATAGGTATAAGGGGCATAGGTCACCAACTGGTTGCGGTAGCGATTCACGTAGAGGTCGCCCTTTGACACCTCAGGATAGAGTTCATTGAACTCTTTGACTTTCTTAGATAGCGTACCCCAACGAGAGCTATAGCCCGACTTCTTCACCTGCACGGGAATGCTCTTGGCAATATCGTCATAGAGTCCGGGCACCATGGGGATAGCACCATAGCGACCAGATGACTTCAGATACCAGTCATTATTCCCCCATCGGCCATCGCCAGGGTTACCAGGGTCTTTCACCTCATACAAACTTGCATAGAGGGCATCGGGCACCTTGAAATCATTGTCGGCATCATGAATCAGCACAGCCTTGGTTTTGGCAACAACCTCCTCGCGGGTGGGGATATACATCTTACCCTTGACAATCTCGCGCCACATATCAATCCAGATGCCTTTGAAGTTGGGGAACAAGCCCCACTGACGACGGGTATAGCCATCAACTTGCGTATTATTCTGATTCTGGAAATCCTCCGTCCAAATCAGCTCAGGACCGTCCCACACGGCACCACCGTTGACGCAGGTCTGCTCCATCACGGTGCCGATACCAGCACTGCCAGGATATTTCTTGCCGTGGTTCTCGCCCAGCACCTTGGTCAGCATGTCGTTATAGCCACAGTTGTCATAGCGCACGCCATAGTTCTTGGTCAGGCCGGCGATGAAGGGACCGAAGCACACACTCTCGTTGTTATAGAAACTGCTGCAGTGGGTGTACTTGTAGAGAAACAGGATTGACTCGGGATATTTCTTACAGGCGGCCATGAATTTGGGTTCGGTCTTCAACTCTGCCAGAGGGTTGGTATCAAAATGATAGATACCGCCACACCAGCTCACCGTGAGGAAGCCACCATACTTATGAGACATCTCCACAAGGTTAGCGAAGAGATTCCAACGACTGGATTTCGTCATAGAACTCAGGTCGCCAGCATCACCAAAAGCCCAGAACTGCTCGGCATAGTTCCAGCCAAGGAAGTTGGGGAAGGTCTTGAAGAAATACTCAAAGGTCTCCAGGTCGTTGTCCTGAATATGGGTGTGACCACCAGAGGCAGGCTGACAAGAGAACCACATATTGTTCTGCTGACAGACAGTAGCCCATGACTTATAGGTGCGCACGGCATTACGAGGCATACGATACATGCCGGTCTTCGTGTCAAACTGACAAGATAGCGACAGGTTCATACAGACGTAGGGCTTGATGTCGGCAGGAATCAAGTCGATAATTTTCTGAGGATCGGCACTGTTCCACACATCAATGTGAATCAGCCACAACGGATGTTGGCTGTCAATAGGACGACGCTGTTGCGCTGAAACGCTCTGCATGGCAACGACGCCAAGCAGCATCACCAACAGGAATGAGTAAACTTTTCTAATCATATTCTTAGGTTTTTTATATCTGCTGCAAAATTACGAATAATTCTTCTAAAAAAACACATGAAAATGTATCATTCGTTTTGGAAATTGTACAGACTACACTACTTTTTCTAAAATTTTCAAAATAAATAAGTGAAACAATCACTGTTTCACGGAAAATATGTATCTTTGCAGTTCAAATCTATAAGAGAAAGATTAAAAATGGGAAAGATTATTGCACTTGCTAACCAAAAAGGAGGCGTGGGAAAGACCACGACAACCATTAATCTGGCAGCATCACTGGCTACGCTGGAAAAGAGTGTGCTGGTGGTTGATGCCGACCCTCAGGCTAACGCATCCAGTGGACTGGGAGTAGATCTGAAAGAGGTGGACTGTTCGCTTTACGAATGTATCATTAATCATACAGATGTACGCGAGGCTATCTACACAACCGACATCGAGGGACTGGATATCATCCCCAGCCATATTGACCTGGTTGGTGCAGAGATAGAGATGCTGAACTTAGACAATCGCGAACGTGTCATCAAGAATATGCTTGACCCCATCCGCAATGAATACGACTATATCCTGATTGACTGTTCACCATCACTGGGCCTCATCACCGTGAATGCCCTGACAGCTGCCGACTCAGTCATCATCCCTGTGCAGTGTGAGTATTTCGCGCTGGAAGGTATCTCAAAACTGCTGAATACCATTAAGATTATCAAGTCGAAACTGAACACAAAACTCGAAATAGAAGGCTTCCTGCTGACGATGTATGACTCACGTCTCCGTCTGGCTAACCAGATTTATGATGAGGTGAAGCGCCACTTCCAGGAACTGGTGTTCAAAACGGTGATTCAAAGAAACGTGAAATTGTCAGAGAGTCCCTCACACGGCCTGCCCGTCATCCTCTATGACGCAGACTCAACAGGTAGTAAGAACCATTTGGCATTGGCCAAGGAAATAATCAGCAAAAACAAATAAATCATGGCTGTTAGAAAGAAATTTGACAAGAGCGTACTAGGCAGAGGTCTGGACGATATCAGTACAGGTCGTGGACTGGATGCTCTCATAGATACAAGCGACGTAAAGACACAAGGCTCATCAAACTTGAACGAGATCCCCATCGATCAGATTGAGCCCAACCCCGACCAGCCTCGTCGTGAATTTGACGAGACGGCCATGCAGGAACTGGCTGCAAGTATCCAGACTATGGGTATCATCGCGCCTATCACCCTGCGTCAGGTCAGCGAGAATCATTACCAGATTATCGCTGGTGAGCGTCGTTGGCGCGCATCACAGATTGCGGGTCTTACGGCTATCCCTGCTTATATCCGCACGGCTAACGATGAGAGTGTGATGGAACTGGCGCTGGTAGAGAATATCCAGCGTGAGGACCTGAACGCCATCGAAATTGCACTGGCATACGAACATCTGGCAGAGGCTAGTGGTATGACGCAGGAGAAAATCTCTGAGCGTGTAGGTAAGAGTCGTACAGCAGTGACTAACTATATGCGTCTATTGAAGTTGCCCGCACAGATTCAGATGGCACTGAAGAACCGTGAGATTGACATGGGACATGCCCGTGCACTGTTGGCTTTGGATTCTCCTTCGCTTCAACTGAAACTCTTCAAGGAGGTACAGAAAAACCAGTACTCTGTGCGCAAGGTAGAGGAGATGGTACAGGCACTGAAGAATGGCGAGGATGTGCAGACTGCCCGTAAGCGCATCACAACAAGAGTGCCCCTGTCAAGCAGTCTGAACGAGAGTAAGAACCGCCTGACAAGTATGCTCAACACAAAGGTGCAACTGACTTGCTCACCCAAAGGTAGCGGAAAAATCAGTATCGCTTTTGCCAACGAAGAGGACCTGAACCGTATCATGAGTCTGCTGGAGAGATAAAGGAGTGGTTGTTATGAATATAAAAAAGGTATATAGAAGGAATGAACGGGTAACAAAGTTTTTACTTTTTTACCTATTTGCCTTTTTACCTTTTACAGCCTCGGCCCAGAACGCCCTACCCGACTCCATTGTGATGGCAATGGACTCCATGTATGAGGCACTGCCTATCGACACGGCCTTCATCGAGGATTCGCTGGAATACGAAAAACTGATCTTCGTAAAGGACGAAGCACCAATGGAGGTCGCTCGCGACTGGGACACATGGCGACCAGACCCGCAAAAGGCTCTTTGGCTGGCATTAGTCATACCTGGCGGTGGACAGATTTACAACCGCAAATACTGGAAGCTGCCCATCGTTTATGGTGGATTCGTTGGGTGTATCTATGCAATGATGTGGAACAACATGATGTATAAAGACTATTCACAGGCCTATCTGGACATCATGGACGACGACCCAGGAACAGCCAGTTACAATAAGTTCCTACATCTGGGCAGACAGATTACTTCTGCCAACGAAGAGCGCTATAAGCAAATCTTCAAGAGCAGAAAGGATAAATACCGCCGATGGCGCGACCTGAGTTTTTTCTGTATGCTGGGTGTCTATGCGGTATCTGTGATTGACGCTTACGTGGATGCGGAACTGTCGTCGTTCGACATCTCGAAAGACCTGAGTCTGAAGGTACGTCCCACGGTGATCAGCAACAAGTCGTCTGTTAACCCGCTGTATGCCACATCGCTTGGTGTCAACTGTAGTATTAATTTTTAAACACGATAATATAACGAATGATGACAAAGACATATATTACAAAGCTATTAGACAAAACAGTAAGATGGTCACTGCCACTATGTTTGGCTGTGATGCCTCTGAATGGCAGCGCCCAGATTGTGGTTGACGATAATGATGACGATGACGAGATTGAAGTCGTCGATGAGATGGGCAACAAGGAAGAGATAGACTTCCCTGAGGCTATGACCTACGACATGGATAGTCTGATGAGCCAATATATGTCGAAGACTTATCTGGCAACGGACAACGACTGTCAGATGAAGAACGAGAATGTCAGCTACGACAAAGAGGTGTATATTGACCGTCTGCACCGCATGCCAACCATCATGGAGATGCCTTACAATGAAGTGGTACAGTCGTGCATCGACAGATATACATCGCGTATGAGACAGTCTGTGAGTTACTTCCTAGGCGCCTCAAACTTCTACATGCCTATCTTCGAGGAAGCGCTCGACTTGTATCAGTTGCCACTGGAGCTGAAATATCTGCCTGTCATTGAATCGGCCCTGAATCCTACAGCCGTATCACGCGTAGGCGCTACAGGCCTGTGGCAGTTTATGTTGACTACAGGTAAGGCTTACGGTCTGAATGTGAACACGCTGGTTGACGAGCGTCGTGACCCCGTGAAGGCATCATACGCTGCAGCCCGCTATCTGCGCGACCTGTACAACATCTTCGGCGACTGGAACCTGGTGATAGCAGCCTACAACTGTGGTCCAGAGAATATCAACAAGGCTATCCGTCGTTCAGGCGGTGAGAAGGACTACTGGAAGATATATCCTTATCTGCCCAGGGAGACGAGAGGCTATGTACCTGCTTTCATAGCAGCCAACTACGTGATGAACTACTACTGCGAACATAATATTTGTCCGATGAAGAGTCAGTTGCCCGTCAAGACAGACACCGTCATGGTTGACCGTAACGTGAACTTTAGTCAGATAGCCAGTGTCTGCGGACTTGACATCTCCATGATTAGAGCGCTGAACCCAGCTTACAGACGTGATATTGTGCCTGGTGCAACGACGCCATCACCCATTCGTCTGCCTATCAGCTACATCTCTACCTTCATAGACAGACAAGACTCTATCTATGCCGCAGAATCAAACACCGACAAACGTCTGGAAGTAGCAGTAGAAGACGCAGTGGTGAAGACAACCACAGCGAAAAGCAGCAGAAACGCGCAATGGCATAAGGTACGTTCTGGCGATAACCTGGGCGCTATTGCAAGAAGATACGGAACGACAGTCAGTAAGCTGAAGAAGTGGAACGGACTGCGCAATAACAACATACGTGCCGGACAGCGTCTGAGAGTACGTTAAGAAAGAAAAGGAGATAGTTAGTAGTTATTTAATACAAGAGGAGGATATCTATGACTGATGATGAGCAGAAATTAAAGGAACAAGAAGCAGCCGATGAAAAACTGATTAATGATGCGTATGAAAAACTCATCAATGACTACCTGAACTCGCGTCATCGCAAGAAGGTGGACTTGATAGGAAAAGCATTCAATTTCGCACGTCAGGCTCACAAAGGCGTGAGACGACTGTCGGGCGAACCCTATATCATGCACCCCATCGCCGTGGCACAGATAGTGTGCTCGGAGATAGGACTGGGTTCTACCAGTATCTGCGCAGCGTTGCTCCATGATGTTGTGGAGGATACTGACTTCACCGTTGAGGACATCGAGAATATGTTCGGTCCGAAGATTGCCCAAATCGTTGACGGACTGACAAAGATTAGTGGCGGTATTTTTGGTGAACAGGCTTCAGCTCAGGCCGAGAACTTCAAGAAACTGTTGCTCACCATGAGTGAAGATATCCGTGTTATCTTGATTAAGATAGCCGACCGTCTGCACAACATGCGTACACTGGACTCTCAGCCTGCCAACAAGCAATACAAGATTGCAGGCGAGACGCTATACCTGTATGCCCCCCTTGCTCATCGTCTTGGTCTCTACAAGATTAAGTCGGAACTGGAGAATCTGAGTTTCAAGTTCGAGCATCCTGAGGAATATGCCGTCATAGAACGTAAGCTGGAAGAGACCCGCGTATCGCGTCACCAGTCGTTCGATGACTTCACGCAACCCATAGAGGCTGTCCTTCAGAAGATGGGTTTCCAATATGAGATTAAAGAACGTGTAAAAACGCCTTATTCCATTTGGAACAAAATGCAGAAGAAGCACGTCTCCTTTGACGAGATTTATGATATCCTCGCCGTACGTATCATCTTCACCCCCAAGAATCGTGAGGAGGAAGTGGACGAGTGCTGGAAGATATACGTTGCGCTGACAAAAATCTATAAGAAAAACCCTGACCGCATACGCGACTGGCTGAGCCAGCCAAAGGCAAACGGCTATCAGGCACTTCACGTCACGCTGATGTCGAAACAGGGACACTGGATTGAAGTGCAAATTCGCTCCGATCGTATGAACGAGATTGCTGAACAGGGTTTGGCGGCTCACTGGAAATACAAGGAAGGTGGCGAGGACGAGTTGATTACAGAAGACGAGACAGAACTCAACGAATGGTTGCGCACCATCAAAGAAATTCTAGACGATCCTCAGCCCGATGCCATGGATTTCCTTGATGCTATCAAGTTGAACCTCTTTGCTAGTGAGATTTTCGTCTTCACGCCTAAAGGCGAGATTAAGACAATGCCTGCCGACTGTACTGTGCTCGACTTCGCCTTCTCTATCCACACCTTCCTGGGGTCACACTGTATTGGTGCGAAGGTCAACCATAAGTTGGTGCCCCTCAGCCATAGACTGGCCAGTGGTGACCAGGTGGAGATTCTCACCTCTAAGTCACACCACGTACAACCTTCATGGGTGAACTTCGTGACAACAGCCAAGGCAAAGGCTAAGATTGAGGCAATGTTGCGTCGCGCTAATCGTGAGGTACAGAAGAAGGGTGAAGAGAAACTGGAAAACTGGTTGGCCAAATATAATATCGAGCAATCACCTGCCGTCTTAGACCGTCTGTGCAAGATGTTTGATGTGACGCGTCGCGAAGCACTCTATCAAGGCATTGGCGAAAACACCTTCCTGCTTGGCGAGAAAGATATCGATGAGATAAAGGGCAAGAAAAAGAAAGCCGATAATAATAATGGTGGCGGCTGGCGAAAATACGTTCCGTTTGTCAAAGCCAAGAAAGAGGAGAAGAAAGAAGAAGAGCCCGAACTGTTTATCGTGCCCGAGAAGTTCAATCGTAAGAAGCCTATCTACATCAACGAGAAGAACATCCGCCAGTATATCTTCCCTGACTGCTGTCACCCCATCCCTGGTGATGACACCTTAGGCTATATAGACAATCGCAACCGCATAGAAATCCACAAGCGTACTTGTCAGATTGCCAACAAGCTGAAAGCCAGCTACGGCAACCGTATCCTAGACGTAAAATGGGATATGCACAAGACATTGTTCTTTGATGCTACCATACGCTTGGGAGGTATCGATCGTCGTGGATTGGTCAACGAGGTGACTACTATCATCTCTAACCAGTTGAGCGTTGACATCCGCAAACTGACCTTCACCACAGAAGATGGTATCTTTGATGGCGTCATCGACCTGCGTGTTCACGATCGCGATGATGTGGCAGAGATTATCGACCGTCTGAAAGAGGTGGACGACCTGAAAGAGATTTCACAAATCATGTAATACATATTATGAACAGACTACTACAAACTATCATCTTTTCACTGCTGGCAAGCATCACGTATGCAGCCTCACCCTACGACAATCCCGATACGATTGTTGTGGCACGTGACGGCACTGGCCAGTTTCGTAACATTGCGGATGCCATTGAGGTGTGTCGTGCCTTTATGGACTATCACAAAGTTATCTACATCAAAAAAGGCACCTACAAGGAGAAAGTGATTATCCCACAGTGGGTGCAGAATATTGAACTATGTGGCGAGAGTCGCGAGGAGACCATCATCACCTACGACGATCATGCCAATATTATCTATCCGCCTACAGGCAAGGGTATGGGCACATTCCGCACCTATACTGTCAGAGTTGATGCCAACCATATCACATTCAAGAACCTGACGATTGAGAATAACTCCGCCCGACTGGGACAGGCCGTAGCCCTGCATACACAAGGCGACTGTCTGAAATTCATCAACTGTAGGTTCCTGGGCCATCAGGATACGATCTATACTGGCATGGAGGGAACACGACTGTTCTTTGACCACTGCTATATTGAGGGTACTACCGACTTTATCTTTGGTCCGTCAACAGCATGGTTCGAGCAATGCACCATTCATTGCAAAGCGAACAGTTACATCACAGCAGCATCTACGCCTAAGCATATTCCCTTCGGCTATATCTTCAACCAGTGCACCATCACAGCAGCAGATGATGTGCAGAAGGTCTATCTAGGTCGTCCTTGGCGCGATTATGGCTATACCCTGTTCATGCATTGCAACCTGCCCAAGCAGATTCGTCCGGAGGGATGGCACCACTGGCAGAAAGAGCGTGAACAGACAGCTCGCTATTTGGAGTTCGAGAACACAGGCGAGGGCGCTGCTATAGACAAGCGCGTCACCTGGAGCCATCAACTCCCTAAGAAAGAAGCAAAAGCAATAACACCAGAGAAAGTGTTTCAGAAAAATGAAGAATGGCACCCATAAAGGATGCCATTCTTTTTATCGTTATAACGTTGTCAAGTTGTCTCGTTATCACGATGGTCGTTATCACGTTATTACGTTATCTCGTTACCACGAGATCTACTGCAATCCATCAAGCTGACGCTTCAATGCCTGCAGATCGTCACGCACGCTCATCAAACGTGTCAGCACCTCAGCCTTTTTATTAGCACCATCACGATTTGAGTTGATGATTTTCTTGGCTGCAGCCAACTTAAAGCCACGCACTTTCACCAAGTTGTGAATCAACTTAATCTGCTCAATATCCTTCTCTGTATATTGACGCACCTTACTTGGCCCTGCAGTCTTTGGTTTGAGATACGGAAATTCCGTTTCCCAAAAGCGCAAAGTGCTCTCGTTGAGGTCAAACATCTCGGCTACTTCCTTGATGGAATAGTAGAGTTTCAAGTTCTTATTCAGATTCAGTGCCATACGTTCGATTCTTTTTCAATGCACAAAGATACGAAATCTTCAGCAAACGAATTGCACTTTTTTATTTCTTTAACTTAATTCTAATACTCCTCGTCATCATCCCATAAACCACGGCGACGACTTAAACCTTCATCTACTTGGGTATCAGGATCTATCCCTCCACCATTTTCAGTTTCTACCTCTTTGAAAGGAGAGCCTACCAGCAGGGAATCTGCTTCGTAGAGCAGTTCCCCTGTGATGGGTTGTTGATATCTTTTCTTCATATGCTTCATATCCATTAGAATTACTTCAATACAACCTTTTTGCCGTTCTTGATGTAGATACCACGTCCAGCCTTCTCTATGCGCTGTCCCTTCAGGTTATAGAGATGCTCATTGCTGTTGGTAAACAGTTCGAAATCGCTGATATTGGTGGTTTCGTCATCTTCGAAGGCAATGCTGATAGCACGAGCTGCCTCTGAAACTGGCACAAACGAAGTGGGCACCTGCAGATATGCCTTTTGAGCACCAAGTGTTGCCGACTCAGAAGGTGCGCAGAACTTATAAACGCCATCCACCTTGCCCAGCAGGAAGTTGCTCATTTCACCTTCAGCCTTAGCTATCCTACTAGCTGTGAGGTTAGCCTTCAGCATATTCACATAGTAGCTCTGAGAGGTGGTGTAAGGAATCTTATAGGTTTCGCCAGCTTCACCCTTCAGATAGAGACCAGTGCCAGCAGGAACGTCATAGACACGTACCAAAAGTACCTGATTCTCTGCCTTGTTATAGCCTGCAGCGATGTAAGCCTTCAGTTCATAGCCTGTGAAGTTCAGGTCCTGAGAGCAGCTGAAGGTTCCCACGCCCTGAGGCAGGGTGATGAACTCCTTGGTGGAATTGAATGTAGCTACAACGACAACGTTGCCAGTAACACTAGTAATGGTGTATTGTCCGTCAACCACACCTTTTGTGACATCCACATCGTTCACAGTCAACTTGTTCAGTGTGCGATCCTCGTCAGGTTCAATAGTGATGGTTACACTCTCACCATACTCAGGATTCGTCTTATCAGCAGTAACGCCAGCACCAGTGATGCTCACGGAGTAAACAGTCTTTGTCCATGTCGCTGTATAGCTACGATTGCCTGTGCATCCAGTGGCGATGGTCACAGTCTTTGTGGCTTCATCGAGTTCAGTGCCAGTCCATCCTGCGAAGTCATAACCACTCTTAGTTGGGTTGATAAGCGTAATAGGAGCACTCTCGATGGTATAGGATGCAGGATTGTTACCATCTACAGAACCTCCATCAAGCTCATAACTGATGGTATAGTTCACAGGTGTCCATGTAGCGGTAATGGTCACGTTCTCAGCAGGGATTGTTGTAGGTATTTCTTTGTCCCAGCCTGCAAAGGTGTATCCATCGCGTATTGGGTCAGCAGGTGCAGTAACTGTTGTAGCGTAGTCCTGAGTGATAGGATCAATTGCAGAACCGCCATCGGTGTTGAACGTAATGGTATACTGGTTGATGGTCCACTGTGCTACACAGATCGTATTCTCTGCGGGGATAGTTGAAGGAACTTCTGGCAACCAACCTGCGAAGGTGTAACCTGTGCGCTCCGGTGTGGCAGGTGTCTCCACCTCTGTTGCGTAGTCCTGCGTGATAGATGATGTCTCGGATCCGTCGTTCTTGTCGAAGACTATGGTATACTGGTTAATCTGCCAGGTGGCGGTATAGGCCTTGTCACCCGTGCTACCAGCGGCGATGGTCACCTCCATCATAGCCTCGCCCTCGCCATTCAGTTTCCAGCCAGCGAAGGTGTGACCTGTCTTGGTGGGGTTGTTGAGTATGAAGGTCTCAGTCTCGACATTATAGGTAGCAGGGTTCGTTGCTGTACCTCCGTTTAACGTATAGGTCAGGGTGAAGGTGATAGGGGTGAAGGTAGCATTGAGCGTCACAAATTCCTCTCCTTCTGTGTTAGTACGAGTCTGTTCTGCACCAAGTGCGGGCAGCGGACTTACTGGCTCATCATTGTCGGTCAGGGCTGTCAACTCATAGCCTTTGTCTGCAGTCAGCGTATAGACTACGGCACCGGTCTTCGGCTGGTGATACTGCTCAGTGCCGTTACTTGCTGTTGCTTCAGCAGTTGCAATGGATCCGTGATCGGTAGCAGTCAACGTAACGAGGGTTGACCAGTAAGCAATATTGGTGAACTTCTTCCAGTTGTTGTCGTCAGCAGCGTATGCAGCCGTCGTTCCGCCAGGTACAAGCAAGGTGGCGTTGGTGAAGGTAGTATTGTGGAAGGCATCCTCCACGATGGCAATCGGAGTCACAGCATGCACCTTCACAGTTTGCACTTGATCCTCATAAGCAGGATTATTACCGGTATTTGTAAAGAACAGCTCAATGTCGGTCACCTTCGGGCCAATCTCAATATTGTTAGCATCGTAGACAAGCGAATGCGTCGTTGTGTTCTGACGGTTGATATCGCGGCCCAGATAGAAGTTGGTGAGGACGCATGCCGGAGTGAGGTTGTAGCGGCCGCTAGAGAATCCGTTAGGCTCGTTGTTGAACTGGATGGGTGTATCGCCGTCGGTCAACACCATATCTTTCATGGCATTGCAACCAAAGAAAGGAGCACGGCCGATGGTCGTCACCGTGGAGGGGATGGTGATGGAGGTCAGTGACGAGCAGTTATAGAAGGCATAATGGCCAATCTCTTCCAGTCCTTCGGGCAATGTGACTGTAGCGAGTGCCGAGCAGCCCTCGAACACGCCATATCGTACGTCCTCTGACGGATTGGTAAGGACCTTCAGCGTGGCAGGCAGCTCAATGGCGGTGAGCGCCGTGCATTCAGCGAAGGCAGCGATGCCGATGGTCTGCAGCTTGGTGCTGAGGCTGACGGATGTCAGGCTCCCGCAGGAACGGAATGCTTGGCTGCCGATGCTCACCACATTTTCCATGCCGCTAACAGTAAGTAGACCATCGCAGTCGTAATACTCTTTCTCGCCAATGGCCGTCACCTTCGGGCCGAAAGTCAGATGATGCTTATAACTGCTGCTTGTATTGAAGACTGGCTCATTCTCATAGCTTCCTGTGCGCAGAATGTTTCGTCCAATATAACCAGTGATGTTCTTGTATTCAAAAATCGGATTGTAGGAATCCTCGGCATTGATGGTCAGCGGTGTTTCGCTGTCTGCAATGGTCAGATTCAAGTCGCCATCCATGTTCCAGAAAGCATTGGCCTCAATGGTGGTCACGCTGGCGGGTATGGTGATAGCTTTAATTTTGTCGCAGTCGTTGAAGGCACGCGCACCAATGGTTGTTAAACTACTACCTAATGTAACGGTCAGTTCGTCCACACTATCACCGTTGCCGGCACCGTCGAATGCGTATGCACCAATGCTGATCAGGCTGGTGGCATTCGTCATATTGATATTTGACAGACTAGCACAGCCCTGGAACAAATTGGGATTGATGGATGTTACCTGCGGGCCGAACTCCACACTCGTAGCACTGACGAAGGTTGGGTTAACTTCTTCTCCTGTCAGTGTCAAGTTGCGACCGAGGTAAATGGTGGAAGCTGGATTCCAGAAAGGACGTTCATACCAACTTCCTGACATGGTCAATGGCGTCTCGCCATCCTCAATGGTGATGCTGGTCATGCTGCCGCAGTCTTGGAATTCAGCGACTCCTATGCTCGTCACTGAGGCAGGAATACTGATACTGGTTAAACCTGTGTAACGAAATGCCTCATTGCCAATGGTTGTCAGTTTTGAAGGCAGCGTGATGGATTTTAATTTAGAACAATCCAGGAAGGCGTTTGCACCGATGCTTGTCACATTGCTGCCCATCGTCACCACCAATTCCTCTACGCCCTGATTATTTTCTTCATCCCAATAGGTTCCACAGTTGTTGAAAGCCGACTCACCGATAGTGGTCACACCACTGCCGATGGTGAGGCTAGCAAGTTTCTTATTATGATAGAACAAAGCAGGATTAATGGTGGTCACCTTCGGGCCAAACTCCACGCTGGTGACATTAGAATCAGAAAAGAGTGGATTATTCTCTCCTCCAGTCAGGGTCAGGTTACGACCGATGTAAATGGTGGTGGCTGGACTCCATATAAAAGGACGCTCATACCATGTTCCTGGCATGGTCAATGGCGTCTCGCTATCCTCAATGGTGATGCTGGCCAGACTGCCGCAGCTTTGGAAAGCTGCATTTCCTATGGTCAGAACAGAGGCAGGAATGCTGACAGAAGTAATGCCAGAGTATTGAAAAGCCGCTGCTCCAATGCGCGTCACGGTAGAGGGAATGGTGATGCTGGCCAGATTAGAACAGCCATAGAAGGCGTTGTCGCCAATAGATGTCAGGCTCGTAGCATTGCTCAGGTCAACAGATGCCAGACCTAAGCAACCGTTGAAGGCATTGTCGCCGATGGCTGTCACGTTCGGGCCAATGGTTAGCTCTTCGACGGTGTTGAATTCTGTACACGAGCGATTTTCCACGCTCGTCACGATGTCGCGACCAAGGTAGATTGTCTTGGTACATTGCTCACTACCTGCATCGCCATTATGAAAGGCACCATAGTAGTCGTTCTCTAACGTCAGCGGTGTGTCGCCATCCTCAATGCGCACTGATACCAATGCATTGATAAAGTTGAATGCCTCGTTGCCGATGGTCAGCACAGAAGCGGGGATGCTGACAGAGGTAATGAAGGAACTTTTAAAAGCTTCGGCTTCAATTCGCGTCACGCTATAAGTCACATCCTCATTAGTCACACTAGACGGAATGACCAAGTCGCCGGTAACACTTGTCGAGGTAGCTTTAACCGATACGGTCTTTGCCTCGTCATCGGTTACGGTGTAGGTAAGGTCACCATCGATGAACGTAGTTGGTTCTGGTTCTTGTGCCCATCCGGCTATCGTCGTCAGGAGCAGTAAGCATAGAGATAAAAATTTCTTCATAACTTGCTATTTTTTGATTACGTTATTTCAATTATATGCAAATTTACTAATTTAGGCTTTGGAGGGGACTTACAAAAATAGAAAAAAGACTAACGATAGCAAAAAATGTCAGTCGTTTAATGTTATTCAGCATTCACTATCACCTCCGACAAATCACAATAGAGACTTGAAAACACAAATAATAAAGGGATTATTTGGTGGATTCAGCAGAAAAATGTATCTTTGCAACGTGAAAAGTTTTGTTCACGGACGACGAATATAAGTTCGCAGTGCATGAACATTCGTTCGCGGACGGCGAACATAAGTTCACAGAGCATGAACATAAAATTCTTAAGTGTATGGCAAATTTTGTTTTACAGGAACTTCCCGATGAGATGACAGACGGCAAAAAGATCGTCTATCCAAAGATGCAGACCTATTCGCTGCACGACTACGAGACCGTTATCAAACACATGCGCACCTATGCTGGCAACATCAGCGAAGGTATCATCCGAGCAGTCTTCGACGCACTCGCATCAACGATGCAGAGTTGGATGCCTTTAGGTCACAATATCAAGATTGACGGATTGGGTGTATTCTCTCTGTCCTTGGGGTTCGATACATCAACCCCATCAGAAGAGGCTATTGACAAGAATAAACAGGAAGGTGAAGAGCCCAAAACGAAATACAGACATGTGTGCATCAAGGGCATCAACTTCAAGCCAGACCCTGAGTTGCTGAAGGAAATGAACCGCGAGGCAACCTTCGATCGTGTCAATACAGACGTCGTTGTTCCACAGTAAAACAAGTATAGTCGCGAAGAGCGACTGGAAAAGGCCAAAGCCATCATCAGTCGGCAAGGATATATGACGCTCAGCGACTATGCCATAGCCACTGGTCAATGCAGGACATCAGCCTCAAACGACCTGAAGCGGATGGTGGCTGATGCTGATTCTGGCATCACGACTCGTGGCAGTCACTCTCACAAGGTGTGGATTTCATCTCATCTTGTTGGGCGACCCATTCGCGAGGAGTCATCCCAGTCATTGACTTGAAGGTTCGGAAGAACGATGTCTCGTTGGCAAAGCCCGACTGGAGCGCTACGGAGGCCATCTTTTCGTCTGGCTGCTGCAACAGCAGTCGCTTCACTTG